>SXGQ01092111.1_pt1 | contig 43874 bp, 43 predicted proteins | sample 3178371 | NCBI WGS metagenome assembly SXGQ01 (sample SAMN11356859, study PRJNA531348) | freshwater metagenome | isolation source: freshwater sample F1-20 | place: China: Fuxian Lake, Yuxi | collected 2017-12-25
CTGCTTTCTCTGGATTAATTTTCTTCAGCTTGGACATAGGTGCAATTTCTTCTAGTTTACTGATGTATTCATTTAACCTAGAAATCTCTCCTTGTTTTTCTTCCAACTGAACTTTTAACCCTGCACTTTTTTTCATTTCATCATTCAGAGCAGTTTGTATTCTGGTCTTTTCCTGATGAGCTGAAGTGTTGTTAGTTGCCCTTTGTTTGTACGATTCAATTTCCGCTAATTGACCTTGAACCGAATTCCATTGATTAACAACTTCATTATATTTTGCCTCTAAATCTGATCTTTGTTTACCAGTATCTTCAGTTAATTTTAACTGAGTCTGGAACATAAAGTTCTGCTTGATTATCGTCATCAGATTTTCAAGCAGAATCTCCTGGTATGCATTCGAAAACTCTACGCTCATAACAATTCCTTTTCACAATAAATTTAGAATGTTCCGCCCTGTATATGTGAGAATGCTGGAACACCTGAGTTATTTATTGTTAACACATGACCTTCTGTTGCAGATGATGCTGTTTGAAATGCATTAGTGCCTTGACCTAACAAGACACCATTTGTTGTATGTGTACCAACTCCAGTGCCTCCTCTTGCAACAGCAAGTGTTCCAGTGGTAATTGCACCAGCATCAATCGCAATTGCAGTTGAGTTAGCAGAACTAATACGACCATTTGCTTCAACTCTAAATGCAGAAACATAAGCAGCATTACCATAATCAGCGGATGATATATTAATATTTGTAACATCAGTATTTGCCTGACTAAAAGCAGCTGCAATGGAATTGTTCTGAGTAAGATTAATTGCCGATTGTAGTGTAGCTGCGGTATTACCTGATAAGAAAGCAGCATCAGCTGAATTCTGTGCATTGGTAATGTTGGTATTCTGAGTCGCATCAGTCGCAGCTGATAGTGTAGCAGCTGAATTGGCTGCTAAGAAAGCAGCTGTTGCAGTATTTGTTACCGTTGTGATGTTGGTGTTTTGAGTAGCATCAACAGCTGCATCAGCAAGAACATAAAAATAACTACCATCATTCGTTGCAGTCCACTTATCACTTGTTTCGTTCCACACCAATGAAACATTAGCAGAGGATCCACGATTAACTTCAATACCAGCATTTTCTGTTGGCGCTAATCCTGATGGTATCTCAGCGTTGAGAGTGATAATATTATCACCAAGTAGAACATTGGTCGTATTAGCATATGTTGTTAAGCCACTAACTGTCAAGTTACCAGCAATAACCAAATCAGAAGAAATTGTACCACCCGTTTTTGCTAACGCATTGTTAGCAGTTGTAAAGGCAGCATCACCAGTATTTTGTGCATTGGTGATATTAGTATTTTGCGTAGCATTAATACCGGACTGTAGGGTTGCAGCAGTATTACCTGATAAGAAAGCAGCATCACCAGTATTCTGTGCATTGGTGATATTGGTATTCTGTGTTGCATTGATACCGGACTGTAATGTTGCAGCCGAGTTTGCAGAATCAAAAGCTGCATTTGCTTGTGTAAAAGCTGCTTGTGCAAATGTTGAACTTCCTGCTGAATTAGCAGTTGTGAAAGCTGCATTAACTAAGTTAAAGATATTTGCTTGTTGATCAAGATAAAATTTACCGCCAATTGCAATAGACCCTGTGCTGGCTGGTGAACCAATGAATAAAGTATTACTTGAATACGAATAAGCTGGTTCACCAACACTTAGTGAAGTAGGTGTTGATGTTACTGTTGAGAATTTTAGTTGAATTACGGTATTGGCCATTAAAAGGAGCCTCCAGTTATTTGTGTTATTTGTCCTGTCACATCTTCAGCAGGTGAAGCTTCAAATTTACTTGTATCTGCATTATAGATAAATGTGTATCCATCTTGCACACCAATTGTAGAAATACCTTCTAATTGGTCAATACTCACATCAGGTTTTGGTGTAAAATTTTGTGCAACAATAGTGGACTTATTTGGTTGAGTAATAGTTGCTCGACCAATACCAGTTGTAACATTGATTTTTGCTGTGATTGCCATTATATCTGCGTTACTCCAGGCAATACAACAACAATTCCTTCAACTACTCTTGTTTTAACAGTAGCAGGAGAAGTAATAACGAGGTCATAAAGATATCTGCCAGGAGTTATATTGGCTGTGTTTGCAGCGGTCATGGAAATAGTAATCTCACCGTTTGCAACACCAGTTACAGTAGCGGTGAAGTTAGTCGCAGTTGTTGAGTAATAAGATTTTCTTATTTGAGAAGCAGCCGAATAACCGAATAGGTTAATTGCTGCGCCACTAGAATCCTCTACATTGACTGTCGTAGAGAAATTAGCATATTGCTCTAAATTTAATTCTGAAAATGCAGCCAAGTTTGAACTCCCAATTTGATTACCTATTTAGTCAAACTGAGAGTTTGGTTTAATACTTATATTGTTAAAGCAGTTAAAGCTAATTCATCTCCAATTGTACCTTTATAAAAGGTGTTAAATGACAGGCTAATTCTAATATCGTCAGTCGTGACCTGTTCTACCATGTGTGTTAAATGAGAGGGAAACAGATATAAAGTTCCAGTTGTTGCTGGTAACCACCAAGATTCTGAGTTATACACATTATATTCTTTTGGATAAGTTTTAATTTGACTGTACTTCTCATTAAAAAAGTGTATCCTGTCTACATCTTTTACCGCTTGAATATAAAAAACACCAGATATTATAGAATTAGGATGTGCATGCTTGTGGTGAAACTGGCCTTTTTTTGTATAATTTACCCAAGACTGTGTTAATTGTAAACTCACATTATCTTTAAGACAAAGTGTTGTTTGAATATATTCTTGTACTGAATCATTAAAAAATGATCCTAAAGAACTAAGTCTATTATCTCGTAGCACATAGTTGTTTATGCTTACGATGTTTCCAATGTTTGAATGTGATTCCAAATTAAACAGAAACTTTTGTTCCACTTTGGATAAATCACGACCCAACTCAAATGATCCAACAGCTGTTGGAAATAAATTATTAATTATCATATCAATTCACCACTTTTTCATTATATAATATTATATAGGCTTGTTACATCTAAATAGTCACGGTTCCTGTACCGGAAGTAAACGTATAAATGGTGTTTCCACCAGAAGTTGTTTTGGTGTAAGTTAATCCAGCACCGATAGATGTGAAATCAGCAAAAGTTATTGGATAAGAAATAATAACAATGCCAGAACCGCCACTGCCACCAGTGTGGCCAAGAGGCCGCGAGGTGCCACCGCCACCACCACCAGTATTAACAGTTCCAGGAACAGGAGCAGAACCACCAGATTGAGCTGAATCTTGACCACCGTTACCACCACCACCTACACCACCTACACCTTTCGTTGTTCCCCAACCATCTCCACCTAGAGCACCTGGATATGAGGGCCCGAAAAGGCCGCCACCTCCGCCACCACCAGCTAAATAATATGATCCGCCGGATAATTGGCCTGAGGTTGATCCTGTAATTGGATTAACAGCACCTGCACCTCCATCACCAGCTTTACCATTGTTAGAGGCATAATAAATTAAATCTTGACCTACGGCTCCTGCACCGCCACCGCCACCGCCGCCACGCAAACTGCCAGCGTTTTGAATATTCGCAGTGCCGCCGTTATTGCCTTGTGATGGAGATACAGAAGGAGTATTACCAGTACCGCCTGATTGACCCCAATATCCACCTCCGCCACTACCACCTGATCCGGCACCGCTACCGCTAGCATAGCCGCCGCCAGCTGATGTAATAGTTGAAAATACAGAAGAAGTTCCCGGATTTGATCCTCCACCAGCTCCGCCGGCACCAACTGTTACAGTAAATGAATTACTTATACCAAAAGAAGTACCAGACCTAAATCCACCTGCACCACCGCCGCCGGCGTGATCATCTTGGCCGCTGGCACCACCACCGGCAACAACAACGTAATTAACTGATGTTGGTGCACCAGCGGAACCGGCACCGGCACCGGCGGCACGCTTTCTCTTAGCAGTACTAGCAGGTTTTGGAATACCAAGTAATTTTCTAAACAGAGCCATAATTAAAAGAAACTTTGTACAGATGCAAACACGTTGTAAGTTGGTGTTGCCGAGGTCTTAATAATACTAAATGAATATATGTCTGTGTTGGCTGATGTTCCACCAAATGGTGCGCCGCCGGCCCACTTCACAGTTGTTGGAGTGGCATCAACTTGATATGTATTGAGATAGTATGCAGTAGAACCATTTGGATTAATAATTACAAATGACGCAGTATTACCCACTGGCATACCCGCAAGACCAGTAAAGTTAACAGCACTGTTTGCAGATGAATTTGAAGTAAACACAACTAAAGGTGATGCTATGTTTATGATTGTAACTGAACCCATTGCAGTCGTGACGTTTGCAGATTCAAGAGCTGTACTGAGAAAACTAGTTGCACCAGATAGGTTAACATTACCAGAAGTTAATGTACTGGCAAGTTTATCGCCAGTGACTGCACCTATGGCAATCAGATTGTTGGTGATAGATGTAAGCCCTAATTTATCTCCAGTAAGCGTTGCTGAAGCAATGAGTGCGCCAGTAATTGTGTTGTTTGCAATATCAGCAAAAGTGATTTCACCATTAGCAATAAGTGCTGATGAGATTACGTTTGATGTGATACTTGCTGCTGTAATTTTTGAGAGTGCCATTTTATTATTCTCTTGTTATTCTTTATTTAGGGTGTATTAAAACGTAATAGTGCCTGTGCCAGCAGTAAATTGATATACCCTGTAACCAGAACGTGAAGGTTGGCTATAAGTCAAACCGGCACCAATTGTTAGTGCTGGATATGTATTAGGATATGCAATAACAACTACGCCAGAGCCTCCATCCCATCCATTACTTCCTAACCCAGCACTTCTTGAACCAGCACCACCATTGCCTGAATTTGCTGTGCCGTTTGCACCATAGCTATTGTGATAGGATTGTCCGCCGGCACCATATGTTACGGATGTACCTGTGATGTTTAATGCTAAACCTACACCACCAACTGCACCACGGTTGGTAACACCAGTATCGTAGTTTGTAGCTGAACGTCCAATTTCTCCTGCACCACCTCCACCACCAGCCGTCCAACCCATAGAGTATGGAGAAATGATGACAGCCATTCCACCCAAATTACCTTGGCCATGTGTTCCTGGACCACCAAGAAGTGTTCCTACCACATAGCTGCCTATAGAAGATCCGCCACCAGAACCACCTGTGCCGCCTCTGATACCACCAGGAGTAGCATAACCTCCAGCACCAAAACCACCACCAATTGCAGTATATCCAGTAATGGAAGAATTGGCTCCCGGAGATGCAGGCGCCGTTACTTGTGCATTAAGTGCTCCACCAGCGCCCACGGTGACTGTATAAGAACCCGAGAATATAGTGTTACCAGTTAATACACCGCCTGCACCACCTCCACCGCCAGAACCACCACCACCTCCAGCAACAATTAAATACTCCATATCACGAGTTCCTGTAGTAAACTCTACATTACCAAAACCACCAGTAAATGAAGTTATTTTATATGCGCCAGAAGTTACTGTGTTTGAAGTTAAAGCACCGCCAGCGGCCAAACTCAACGAACTTGAGTATTTAAGAATAACAATACCAGACCCACCTGTTCCGCCACCTTGTTGATTATTTGGATTTCCTGGATGTCCACCGCCACCACCGCCACCACCTGTGTTTGTGGTACCTGCGATACCCGCAGAACCGGCACCGCCTGCGCCGCCGCCACCTAAGCCACCGGCACTAGCGGGACTATTTTGTCCACCACCACCGCCGCCAGCATAATAAACAGAAGAACCCGTAATGCTTGATGTTAAACCAACACCGCCTTGGCCACCTTGTGCTGAATTTTGACCAACCGCTCCTGCACCACCGCCACCGCCGCCAGCAACTCCACTATTGTGAATACCGCCTGCATTACCTTGGCCAGGAGTTCCAGGTCCTGCTGTAGAACCGCCGTAACCAGAGCCACCGCCGCTACCGCCAGAACCACCATTAGGGCCAGGATAAAACTCACTCGAACCAAAACCGCCGCCAATTGAAACAACAGAGCCAAATACTGAATTTGCGCCAGGACTACCAACGCCACCAGTTAAACCTTGTGCAGGGCTAACGAAATTTGCACCAGCGACACCTTTTTCACCACCTAAACCTACATGAACCGTATAAGCGGAATTTAAGGTTATAGGAGTTAGAGTATTAGTAAGGAATCCACCAGCACCACCTCCGCCAGCATCACCGCCGCCACCGCCACCGCCACCAGCAACTACAAGGTATTCAACGGATACAACTTCAGGAATTACACTATTACTGGCCGCACTTGCTGGGCCTGTGCCTGTTGCATTGGTCGCAGTCACAGTAAATGTGTAAGATGTTCCATTGGATAAACCAGAAACAGTAATTGGAGAAGATGCACCAGTACCAGTAAATCCACCAGGACTTGATGTGACTGTGTATCCTGTAATTATTGCTGGAAGACCAAGGTCTGTAGGTTCAGTAAAAGTTACAGAAGCAGAAGCGTCTCCTTTAGTAGCTGTGCCAATCGTAGGCGCACCAGGAACTCTTGGAGGTATTGGCCATAAGTTAAATTTTTGCCAGTAAGACTGTTGGTCAAGCGTCCAAATACCAGAAGCTGCGTTTTGAGAAGGCGTTACGGGTGTCTTAGTAATTAGGCCGCCGGAATACTGTTTACTCATGTATTTTCCAATTCTTTAACTTTTTCCCAATATCCATCGCTTCTAGTGCTTGCATATTCAGGATCATGTTGGTCACCAAATATTTCCATTGTTTCTCCATCCAAATCACGTAATGCATAAACACAATAATAAATTGTATTATCTTCAAGCGCAGTAATTTTATGTTGATGTTCTTTGCGAATCACAATAAAAGTTGGAGCCGTAAATTCTTTAGGTGTATTATCTTTAATTTGAACGCTGACTTTACCTGACACTAACAGGGTTACGTGGTCAAACTTATGCTCATGCCCATCAAAGGCTTCGCCCGCATGTTCAAGAACATTTTGTTTAACCCAAATGTTTCCAAAGTAACCAAGTTCAAAAGTTTTCATGCTTCCTCAACAGGTGTTACCATAACATCGCCGTAATACAAGGCTGGATTTGTTGTGTACCAAGTACAAGTATCTTCATTCAATAGAAAATCAGGATGTGGCTTTGGCGGAATGAATGCATCACGGGTAGGATCATATGTGAAACCAATACCAGCATAATTTTTACGATACGGTGTACCACCGTTGTTGTGAGTACCGGCATAAGTGTTGTAACTTGTGCGTTTGCAGGTTTGACCTCGGAAATCACCATAGTGTTGCTCCCAATCAATATTGTCTTCACCTTCATTTTTACCTACTATAACTTCAGTAACGATGTTGTTTGAATCTAAAAATGCGTAATGTGCCATAATTTTTTCCTTAATTCCAAGAGACATTACCTGTCCCTGCTGTGATTGTTGTGACTTTAAAAGCGCCATCTGTAGCAGTTGTGCCTGTTAGTCCAGCGCCAATTGTGATTGTGAGAGTGCTACCGTATCTAAGAATAACTACCCCAGAACCACCAGCACCACTACGACCTGGCCAACCTGAACCACTTTCAGGATGTTGAGAAGCACCTCCGCCACCACCGCCAGTATTTACAGTACCAGCTGTACCATCCATTGTGCCTGTAGATCCGCTTATACCGCCAGCACCGCCACCACCATTGCCACCGCCGCCGGCAGTTTTAGATCCTATATAATTAGTGGCTGCACCGCCGCCACCGCCAGCATAATATACGGAAGAGCCTGTAATGGAAATTGCTTTTCCAATACCTCCAGCACCAGCTACGAAGGTTCCGCTAGCAGCCACACCTGCACCGCCTGCACCACCGCCGCCACCGCCGGCACCTTGTGCATACCCGCCAACTGCGTCTAATCCTGTACCACCGGTATATCCTTCATCCGCAACTGGAGTACCAGGAGTGTTTTCATATCCATTAGCACCACCGGATGAACCACCATTCTTTCTTGAAGCTGGTGAAGATGTGCCGTAGTCAGTAATACCACCACCGCCACCACCGCCAGTAGTACTGACTGTACTAAACACCGAAGTGGAACCTGGCAATCCGTGTTGTGGTTGGCCAGCAGTTGTTGATGCACCGCCAGCACCAACGGTTACTGTGTAATTAGTTCCCGAAGTCACAGTAATAGCACTCAACTGTGATCCGCTAGGGCCACCACCGACTGCGTAAGATGATTTAAGTCCACCAGCACCACCACCTCCGCCGCAGCGATTACCTTGCATACCGCCAGATCCTCCGCCTGCAACTACAAGGAAATTTATTATTGCTGGGCCGCCACCAGCAGCGACTTGCCGTTTTTTTCGAAAGCCGACTGTCGTACTGTTTCTACCTGAATTTATGAATGGCATATTTAATAATAACTTTGTACCGATGCAAACACATTGTAAGTTGGTGTTGCCGAAGTTTTGACAATGTTAAAAGAATATATGTCCGTGTTGGCTGAAGTGCCGCCAATTGGTACACCACCAGCCCATTTTACGGTTGTTGCATTTCCATCAACTTGATAGGTGTTAATATAGTATGCAGTAGAACTGTTTGGCACTATAACAACATATGATGCAAGATTACCTACAGGTAAACTTCCAAGGCCTGTGAAGTTGATAGTTGCATTTGCAGCCGAGTTTGCAGTAAACACAATGACACCAGTATCAGTTGATGGTACTGTAAGTGTTGCACTCATTGATGAAGTAACATTTGCTCTCTCAACTATCTGGCCAAGGAATGTAGATACTGATGCAACCGAAACATTAGTTAATGTGATTTGAGATGATATTAAGTTACTAGTGATTGCGGTCAGACCAATCTTATCACCAGTTACAGCAGCAGACGCTATCAAATTACTAGTGATTGCGGTTAAACCAATCTTATCACCAGTTACAGCAGCAGACGCTATCAAATTACTAGTGATTGCAGTTAAACCAATCTTATCACCAGTAATTGTTCCGGCACCAAATAGACTACCAGTTATAGTACCGCTGGATATTAAATTGCCATTTACTCTTGTTAGTGCCATTTTATTATTCTCTTGTTATTCTTTATTTAGTGTGTATTAGGATCAACAACTACATCTGGATAGACGACTTCCACCCAAGAAACTGTTTCTTCATTCCATGTGTATATCTTGTCATCAATCGGCATTGGTGTTGGTGGTTCCCATATGCAAGACGTAGTATTTAGTACCCAAGACGAATATAGTTTTGGTGGAATAAATGCATCATGGGTTGCATCATATGTATATCCTATACCAGCGTAGTTTTTACGATAAGGAGTGCCACCGTTACTGTGAACCCCGCCTACTGTATTATAACTGGTACGTTTGCAAACTTGGCCACGGAATTCTCCGTACCATTGCTCCCAATCAATGTTATCCTCACCCTCGTTTTTACCAACGATGACTTCGGTAACAATGTTATTTGAATCTAAAAATGCATAATGTGCCATAATTTTTTCCTTTAAATAGTAACTGTGCCTGTACCGGCAGTAAATGTATATATAGTGTTTCCACCAGATGTTGTTTTGGTGTAAGTTAATCCAGCACCGATAGATGTGAAATCAGCGTTTGATGATGGGTAAGCAATAACAACAATTCCAGAACCACCTGCGCCACCCAAACGTGGAGTACCCGTACATCCACCACCACCACCGCCAAGATTTGCAGTTCCGTTATTTCCGTTTGCGCTTGTGTTGTTACTTCCTGTTGCGCCGCCACCAGCACCACCGCTCGGTACGTAGCCGCCATTTCCGGCGCTACCGCCACCGCCAGCATAAGTTACAGAAGTTCCCGTAATAGAAGAAGCCGAACCAGCACCTCCATTTCCTGTGCCAGAACCACCGGCAGCACCCGGTGCACTAGCCCCGCCACCGCCACCGCCGTAGTATGGATCACCGCCACCATTGCCGCCGTCATTACCTTGAGAGGGGCTAGTGCTTGGTATGTTACCAAAACCTTTAGTTGAGCCACCTCCTCCGCTTCCAGTACCGCCACCGCCAGAGCCGCCGTTGCCACCAACAACATCGCCTGATCCTGCGCCATAGCCCCCACCAGCAGAAGTTATGGTGCTAAATACAGAACTACTGCCTTGGTTACCTTGCGTAGTATTGCTTGGGCTTCCTGCACCACCAGCGCCAACGGTTACTGTAAATGATCCGCTAATAGAAAAAGCAGAGCCCGACCTAAAACCACCACCGCCGCCACCGCCGCTGTTTGATCCAGAACCGCCGCCTGTACCGCCGCCACCAGCAACAACAAGGTAATCGACTGCTGTTGGCACACCGGGCGGAATTGGTGCAGTAGGCCAATTGCCAGCCGCTTTAGCTTGCATTTGCTGTCTTGATGTCCAAATTCCTGTATAATTAGGCATTGTTTTTCCTATGACAAAGTAAATGTACCGGTACCAGCAGTAATAGTTGTTACTTTTTTGGTACCTACTGTTGTTGTTGTCATTGTTAATCCAGACTGAGAAGCAGTAAATGTGGATGGATAACAAACAACAACTACACCCGATCCACCAGCACCGCCTTGATATCCTGACAAAGGACCAGAACCACCGCCGCCACCGCCTGTGTTAGAAGTTCCAGCAGTACCGTTCTGGCCAGCATAAGTTCCTCCAGCCCCGCCGCCGCCTATTCCGCCTGCGCCAGCGAACGGTGCGGAAGAATGTTGTCCACCGCCACCGCCGCCGCCGTAGTAATTGCTTGATCCTGTAGGCCATTCTTTACCATCACCACCATTACCAGATCCATATTGATTTACACTACCTGATTGTCCTGCTGTTGCGGTACCACCGCCACCACCAACCCTGTATGGGCTATAGGCCAAAGCACCTTGTACATTTCCATAACCAACACCGCCGCCGCTAGGGTTGGCTTGAGTTACAGTACCAGTGGAAAACGCTCCTCCTGTTGCACCCGCAGAACCTACGCAACCGCCAGATAAAATACCAGCAGTATCTTCAGAGTTATCACCGCCTTTACCACCACCAGAAGCAGTAGATGTTGCAGCATGAGCAAAAGTCGAATCTGTTCCAACTGTGTGGGTTGCGCCGCCAGCGCCTATTGATACTGTATAACTTCTTGCAGTAAAGGTAAAGTTGTCGTAAATCACAAGGCCGCCAGCACCACCAGCACCACCGCCATCGTTTCTACCACCGCCACCACCACCAGCCTGTACTAAGTAAAAATTTGTGCTGTATATAGCAGGAATCACACTACTAGATGCCGCACTTACTGGGCTTACTCCATAAGCATTTGTTGCGGTAACTGTAAATGTGTAAGGCGTGTCAAGGCTCAAACCACTTATCGTAATAGGAGATGATGCATTGGAGGATGAAATACCAGTATTTGATGAGACAGTAAAACTAGTAATATTACTGCCACCCACATTAGTAGGTGCAATAAAAGTTACAATCGCAGAGTTGGCTGAAGTCGTAACCGTATTAATAGTAGGCGCATCAGGTGCTAATAATCCATTATAGGAAGCAGTAATGAAACCAGCTTGATATCGTTGGGACATTTATATATCCTAAGATATTTCTTCCCATGAACAAAGCACAGATAATGCATTTGCTGTTCCGGATGTAACTCCTATGGATTTATTTTCTTCTAAGTAAAATGCAGTTGATTTATCCGATACAATCAAACTAGCATTTCCTGGCACAGAAATTTTGTAAGCAATTGGAAACGCAGTACCTGAAAGAGCTGCAGCTGAATACAAATTAATAGATGCATCTGCAGCAGTATTGCCAGATTTATTTGCTACTAGAATTGTGTTTACTTTATATACTTTACCACTTGATGCAGGATTACTTAGTAAACCAATCTCAGTATTTGAGGTTAATATTTGTGTGTTTGAATTAGCATTAATTAGTGCTACATTGACAATATTTGGAGCGGCCATGTTTTATTCCTTTGATATTTTATTTATCCACCAAAAACTATAGCCATGGCTATTGCTTTTCCTGTCGTTGCACCTGGCGTGGCAAGTTTTGCGTTTGTAATTGTTGAGTCAACAATGTTATTTGCATTGATAGATGTTAGGCCAATCTTATCACCGGTCACAGCAGCTGATGCAATCAGATTGGATGTGATTGCTGTTAAACCTATTTTATCACCAGTGATAGTTGCTGATGCTAACAGGTTACCAGTTAATGTAGTTGGTGCAACCTTATCACCAGTAATAGCATTTGTCTGAATCTTAACTGTGGATACAGAGAAGTCTGATGGAATATGTGGACTTGCACCAAGGCCAAGGAACAATACTTGAATATTGTTTGTACCTGTTGGTGGTGCTTCTGAGAAGGTAAGTGTCGTACTAGATAGCGAATATGTATCTGTATGCTGACGAATACCACCAACGAACACTAGGATCGAAGAAGTAGTTACTGGTGCTTCACGTAAGGTGAAGTTAACCGTGCTATTGTCACCATTGAAGGAGTCAATAGCAAAGGTCGCTGATGTGGGTAAATTTCCTATAAAGGCCAATTTATTTTCCTTTTATTATCTATTTATTATGGTTTGATTGGCCAAGTAATACTGAAAGGATCGGTTTGAGTTGTAATATCCCTTAGAGCCTGACGATACGCAGCCCATTCGGCTGACATTGGAGTAACAGTATCAGCGGCACGAATAGAAACCCAATCAGTTTCTTTTAAACGATTATCTCTGTCTGAACGGATTGCAATCCATTGAGTTGCATTACGAGCTGCCATAAAGGCTTCTTCATGTTGTGCTTTAGTTGTTGTGACACCTTCAACTGTAGTGTCTGCAAACATATCAACAATCTCATAATTATCAACCCAATTTCCGTTACCATCTTGTACAACACCATTCTGACGGACTGCTTTAAGTGGGTCAGTATTTGTTGGTTGTGGTGCTGCAAATACTGGATCAATACCAATGTGTTCAAATACATCTTGGTCCCATACGGCTGGGAATGATGTGTTCCAATGTCTACGGCGAAGCTCACCTTGTGAGACAACTTCACCTGTTTCTCTGATTCTAAAATTTGCCATGTTTATTTCCTTGATATTCGGTTGTTAGATTGAAAATCTCTAACTGTTTATTTATGCTATTGCTAAAAATATGTATGTGCCACCGTTTGCATTGATAGCGGCTGGTGCAGTTGAACTAATCTCAAACCCTGCGCTGTATGTGTCCACATAATCGGTGTTAGTGACTTCAGCGGCTGTGCTGTTCAAGAGCAAGTAGGGGTCATTACCCGCCACAATTCCCCGTGCAGAGTCCCACACATACCAGTCACCTGTTGAGTCTGTACGCTTGATTAGGACAAACCTAGCACCACCTGTAAAACCACAATCAATTTGCTTTGTAGTAGCTGTTCCTGTGTATGAGCCAACTTTGGAAACACCAGCTAATGTGGCAAACAGGTATGCGACATAGGTTGCTCCTGATTGGTTTGTGCCAGAACCAGCACCAATAGAAAATACTGTTGATGTTGGTGCTGTACTATTGAATACATTAGAACCAGAAGCAGAAGCATCTGTTGCATTTAAAAGCAAATAATTGCTAAAGCCAATTGCTGTGTTTCCAACCACCCAAACAATTGCGTTGCTTCTTGATTTAATTATTACTAACTCAGGTGCAACACCTAAGTTATGCGTTTGTGTTGTATCACTTCCCGTCCCTGTATAGCAAACCTCATCAAAGAAGCTGGGGGCACGAATAAACGAATACTGAACAAGGGGACTGCCTGCGCTGTTGTTGTAATAATCACCAGCGGCAATAGTGGCTTTTTGTCCAGTATTAAAAAACCAAGGGGGTATGACTGCTGTAGGAGATGTTTCAGCCGCAGTAGTTGCGCTTGTTAAAGACCTTGCATTTCCACGCAGTCGGTCTAACCAAAAAGGGCCAGCAACGCCATTGTATCTAGGGAAGTTTAATATAACGTCTGGAGGCGCAGTACCCGCAGAAAAAATTGGCGTTGACACAGGCTCTGTTGAGTTCTGCAAGTTAAACACACTCGTCCCACTCGTAGGCACTTTCATCGGGCCACGACGAATGGCGATGTAGATGTAGGTTTGGCTTGTAAAACCAATACTTGCAAGGCGAAACCCGTTTGACCCATCGGTGCTATCTTCCATCCAAAAGTTTTGACTAGTTGTTTCTGCACTGGCAAGGTTTGGAAAAAGTGACGCTCCTGAAGCCTGATTACGGTTAAAATTACGCATTATGTCTCTGATTTGCCAATCGCCACCAGAACTCCCAACCGGCTTAATCAAAACCCACTGCGGCTCAAATCCTAAATCAACAATGTCATTCCCAGATGAGTTGACAGATGAACTACCGCACGTAATCACATTCTCGGAGCCGGATAAACCAAATCCACCCGCATTGTGGGCAAAGATGTAGGCCACATAGGTTTCACCATTTGTATTAACCGAAGATACACCGCCAGTGGCAGCGCCAATGTATCCAATATTAAGTGTTGTAGATGTAGCGCAAAGGTTTATAGCAATGGGCGTGCCGCCATCACTATCAATAGTGTTTAGTTGTAGGGGTGAATAGTTTGTACCGTTTTTGCAAAGACAACGCCAATCTGCGGCTGAACTAGTTCGTTTTATAAAAATAGCACCGGGTACTGATGCTAGTGAGTGCGCAACAATGTTTGTAGTCCCCGTCCCCGTATAAGTCACCACATCAAAGAACTTTGGTTGCTTGCGGAATGTCCATGAGGCGTAGTTGTTGCCGGAAGCGTTTGTGCTGCTTGATGGCGCACCAAGCGAAAACCCAGTGCTACCAAACGAAGAAATATAATTTAGCGAAAAGTTTTCGGCATCAGTTAAGTTTGAAACTATTCTATATCCAGCGCCACGAATCGTGTCAAACAAGCCGTGATCGTTTGCACCGCTTCTATTTTTTAACCAAACTAACCCACCTTTGCCAGACAAGTTAATACCGTTGGTAATAGTCTGTGCCGCGCCTGTTCCTGTATAGAGGTACGTTGAAAACACATCCTCGATGTAGTTAGCTGCACCAGCTCCACTAGCACCTTGCTGCAATAATTTAGGTGAGAACGCCATGTTTTATGCTGTGTAACCGATTAGAGAAGAACCACGCCACGTTGTTCCACCATTAACTGTGGAAAAAATCACTAAATCGACACCACTTGATGTGAGTGTTGGCGCAGTATTAGATGGCCATTTAACAGAGGCAGGCCATGTTGATGTGTAACTACCGCTATTCGCCAACTGTAATACAAAAGATGAATCTCTGGATGTTGGAACACCAGTGAAAATCCATGTAGATGCTCCTGCTGGTGTTGAGACAAAATAGTTTGCCAAGGCCACATTGACCGTGTTACTTGTAACTGCTAATGTTACCACATTCATAGCGACACCGCCATAAATGTCTAACGTAGTATTAGCAATTGCACCTGATGAATTAGCAACCGCAAATGGGCCACTTGAAAATGTTGGAACGGCACTAAATGCTACGTTGGCTGAATAGGATATACGACCATCTGTACCAACTGTAATGACTGGAATCTGAGTTGCACCACCATAATTACCAGCTGAAACACCAGTTGTTGTTAGGTTAGATGAACCAATTGTTGCAGAAGCAATCTTATCTCCGGTGATTGTAGTAGATGCAATCTTAACACCAGTAATTGAACCATCTGCAATTGTCGAAGTAGTTACAGTGCCTTCAGCTGGAACAAACTTAGTGATTGTGTAGTTGCGATAAGTAACAATAATGTTACCAGTGCCAACTGATGGTGCTTCAGTAAATGTAAGAGTCTGTGTTCCGTTTACAGTATACGCATCATACGGATCTTGTTGGACGTTATTAACTATAACTTCAATGTCAGAAGCATTATACACCGCTCTAGACAAAGTAACAGTAGTTGCACTACCATCACCATTAAATCTTTCGGTAAGAGATGTAAATGACTGAGTAGTTGGTGTATTGCCTAGAAAAGACATTAACTAATCTCCAAGACCGATAAAATAACGTCACTAGTTCCTGATGTTGAAACCTTAATTGCATCATTTGCTTCCATAACAAGTTTCTGAGAAGCACCAATTGGTACAAAGGCACCGCCAACTGCGATAGTGGCTTGACTCACCATATAATAATCAGTGCCACTAGAAGTCAAAAATACGTTGGCTGAGATTGGTGAGTTAGTCATATTTGCAATTGTCATACCAATAAGCGTAGCCTGTACTCCTGCACCTGCGGTAAAGATTGTCGTGTTTGATGTGACAGCTTTACCAAAATAATTTTTAAATGTATTGCTCATTCGTATATCCTTTGAATTTTAATTCCTTTTAAGACAAAATCTACTAATCCTTGTCTTAATTTATTGTTTACTGTGCTAACTGGTTTAGTAAAACCTACATATTCTTTATCATTTATTTTATTTTTAATGCAGTAAACTAACATATCCTATTTATGTATTTATGTATTTATCCTAGCGCAATTGCAAATGCTAATGCATCACCTGCAGCTGAAACAGAAGCTGTGTTAGCAGCTAAAAAAGCCGCATTAGCAGTATTTAAGGCCACAGTTATACTATTGTTCTGAGTCGTATCAGTAGCAGCTGATAGTGTAGCCGCTGAAGTAACAGTAGGTTGAATAACTAAATTTCCTACCATGCCGGAATGATTTTGGCACTGATAAACATATGTATTACCAGCTAATTCAAAAGGAACTTTCCAGATGAGTGTTCCAGTTTGTTTCGCTTGAGCATCACTTCCAGTAGTAACAACACCTGTTGTTGAAACATGAGTAAGTCCTATATTATAAAGTGTTCCACCATTTGTTTGTCTTATTAAAAATGGATGTCCTGAAGCGTTAATGTTAAATGAAACAGTTTGGCCAGGATGTAAATATATGTCAGGATTGTTACCAGAATATTGGTCAAATAGATAAGCACCTGAACCAGCGTGTGAAACCGCAAAAGTAGTAACGCCAGTTCTTACATTAGCATTTGAAGAAAATGCAAATCCATTGACAAAAACATTTGAGTTAACACTTAAAAGACCAGTGGTACTGATAACAGTATTAAGATTTGAAGTGCCTAATACTGTTAAATTGTTTGCAAAAGAAGCTGAGCCATTGGAGTTGATATCGTCAAAACTAATTGCATCAAGAATAATATTTCCCGATACCGTTAAATTGCCGCCAATTTGAACATTGGTGTTTGCGAAAAAAGTAAAAGAATTTCCGCCGTCTGTAAGATCGTTTGCAAAAGAAATAAGAGATTGGGAAGAAGTCAACCATTGTTGAAACGTATTCGCCGTTGAGATTTGATTAATCGCCATTATTGTCCTCTAGACGCAATTTGTTGCAACAAACTTTTAATTTCTTTAAATTCATTTTTAATTGTATTCATTTCTTCAGAAAGACTTTGAACTGTTGTCTTCATATCTTTTTTATATAGATGTTCAGTCATAGCACTTTTATTCGTGTTAATTATTGCTTTACTATTGCCATCTCGAATTAAATCTGGATGACCTTCCACTTTATATTTCATATTAGGCCAATGCAACAACCCGAAGGTTTTTAATTTTAGGAATCTTGGCACTATCAGTTGAGGTAAAAGTTATTTTAAATACAATAGCATCAAATTGAGCTAAACCTTCAACCAATTGTGCAGTTTCGTAATACTCATCACCAAAGGATGTTCTGACTACGACATTATTAATAGGCCTATATTCTTTGTCTTTCAATTCAATTGTGTCTCCAACCTCACTAGTTTTATAGTAGAAATTAATTGCCGCTTCATTTGGTTTAATAGTGTCAACAATAAACTTAAAGGCAGTACATGGATTAATAAAGTCTACCTGTCTTGTGATGTATTTAGAGTAGACGGAACCATCAAATGCCGCTTCTTCTGCAATAAAATTTCTACCATTGGTGATAGTGTATGTTGCAGTACCATTTGTTGTAACATTTTGTGAGCTAACATTAATCACAGAAACATTAGCACCTGAATCTGCAATATTCAAAATACGATATTGACCACCATTGATGCCGTTATTAGCAGAAATATTAAGTAAGGTGCCTTTAATTAAGCTTGATGCATTTGTCTTGTCTGTTGCATTAGTGAATGTGATTGTTGCTTTACCATTAACTGATGCATCAAGAGTTACCATGATGTTATTTGCCGAAGCAATGGTTACAATATCATTTGCAGAGGTGAAATTCTCAGAACTGTAAGTTGGATTATTGATTAAGTTCCTTGCAAAGATACCGCCAACAGCACGCTTTGTATCAATAATTGGAGTTAAGTAATCATTTGTCGTGGACATTTCAACCAAGTGCATGAAACTAGATCCATTGCTCATAGATACTTCTCTATTAACAGCACTGGCTAAAACTCTTGTGCTATCAAAGTCAAAATCTTCCACATTAATTGCAGTATATGATGTATCTACAGTATAGGCCGTATCAGTTGTTTTGATTTTGTGATCAAGAACTGTTCCATTTGGAGTAATTGTAGAAAATACTGGATAATAAGTGTGATAGACAACATCTTCAGTTACACTCATTGAAAAACCACCTGTTCTTGTGGTGGAAGAAACATTTCCATTTACAGTATTTGGTAAAGTAATGGTGTAATTATTTAATGTAACATCGCCAACTGTCAATGGTACATTTTCTAATTCACTAACTGGAATTCCAAAAAAGTTAGAATTAGCCAACACACCAAATGTATTAGGTGCAGGAAAGCCAGTTAATCTTATTTTAGAACCAGTTGTTTGACCATGCTGTGGGTGATACACCCGCATGATGTTAGTATTTGGAGATACTTCTAATGGATCGTTATCAAGTTTAACAGAACCATAAAATGAAGTTTCTGTATTAGCAACAAATTCAATTGTAGATGTTACCGCTGTATCAAAAACTGCACGGTACAATGTAAACTTTAAATCTTGATATTGATCAGGACTCCAAGTTGAAGCATTTTGTGATTTAAACAAAACTCCAATGTAAGGTTGTTCTGAAATTATAGAGTCTGTCAAAATATCAGCTTCACCAATTTGTGAAATCCAAACACGGTAATTAATAGATTCTGCCATCAAAACAAGCGCATACTCACCAGAATCTAAAAATATTGGAGAGTCAAATGAAATTGTTGTTGCAGTTGAACCATCATCTGAAATGTTAATACTAGATGGATAAACCAGAGTTTCAGAGAAAGGCACAACAAATGGTCCAGGACTTCCATTGATCATTTTTCTAATCTGTATTTTCATTGGAATAACAGAATCTTTTGCATAGAAAAATAAATCAACCTTCGACAAATACAAAGGTCTGTCAATGAAGAAAGATTGAGCCAATGGATCCACAGGACCTTTATCGTTATCAATATTGGTACATGCACCTTTAACAACTGTTGCTGGATTTCCTAAGAAAATATTATTAACTACGGCTGCTTTAGCATCATTTGTCCAAGAATTTGGATTACCAGCGCCAGCAGGAATAGTAAAATTTACCGCATAAGAAATTTCAGCTACAGAAACAGCTGCCGCAGCACACGTAACAGCATAGTTTTCTCGAGCTGCTTGATTGCCTAATGCTTGAGCTTCAGCACTATTATAGTAAACTGCCAATAAACTAGTTGTATCTTTGCCGCTGCCGATTGCTTCACGAACAGCTGGATCATTTCTTAATTCATTCGCAGCTGCAAAATTGGCTTGATATACTGCCATGTCAGGTGCTTTTGCTACTGCGGCCAGCTGTCCAAGTGCCGCCTGATCTATTTTAATCCCTGTAGATCCATCTGCCACCATGCCGCAAATGGTTGCCAAGTTGCCCGCAGTAAGACCAGACACTGAAGGATTATTATCTATTGCAGTAATGTTCGTAGCATAACTCTTATACACATCACTATTTTTATATGCAAATTTTTCGCCAGCAGTGAGTGTCTTATTGGCCATATATGAAGCCGATAAATCTAAAACATCTACATTGGAAATGTGTGGAGTTGGAGTGCTCGTGACACCGGTACCACCTGTACCTCCGGTACCGCCGCCGCTACTTTCAATTCCAGTTGGTCCAATTTGTGCTGCTGGTATTATTGGATCGACTATTGTGGTAGTGATAGAGTCTGAAATAGATCGTGAATTTAAAACTGCGTTTCGTGTAGAAATATTTTCATCACGAACTTCGGTTAATTCTCCATTTGAAGTAAATGTTGTTTGAGCAGAAGTTTCAAAATCAGTACCATCAGTTGGAGAATCAGTAATTTTAAATCGTTTTACTCCGGTAGATAAGTCAAAATAACCAGATTGATAATTAAATTTACCTTGTATTTTACCGGTTGCATCAGTAATTAAATTATTAGCACTGGCATTATTATAATTATTAAAAGCCAATGAGATATTTGTGTTAGAGATGGTATTCGATGTAGAACAAAATCCAGTTACTTTAATATCATCAAAAAATATCTGAACTCTAGTATTTGGTTTTAAAGACTCGCCTGTAAATCCAATTACAGTTGAACGCATTTTTGGAATAACAACCTTATTGACGATTACATCCTTAACAGTTCTCTTATCTATCTGTTCAACAACATCATATACTTGACCTTGGCGACTATCTGTTCTTTGTTTTCCATACTGTACTTGAGTCCAATTACCCCAAATTGTGCCGTATGTACCTTTAGCTTTTGCATCGGCTAAGAACTGGTCATAGTTACCATTTTCATTTTTGTCAATTGTTGGCAATTGATTTTGTTCAAACCAAAAATCTCCAACAGGATCCAATTTGACGGTACCACGCCACACAATAACGCTAAATGGGTTTATATTTTCGGTTTTGCTGGCTTTTTGATTTTTAATATAAGATTCGTGCGTATAAGGCAGAGTAATCAAATCACCAGTCTTTGTATAATTATTTGCTGTTCTTTGGCCCGTAGATGTATTAGTTTCACTCAATGCTATAGAGACCGCTTTACAAATTGGTCGTAGTTCATTTTTATCCGGATCAACGGCCACACCATAATCTCGATTAAATACATCGCCAATTCCATGACCTGAGAAATTATCAACAATAAAACCATTCTTAAATCTATCAAATCCATCACCATCTTGAATTTGTAAAAAGTTGGTTTCTTTTTCTAAAAGATTTAAAGTTGTATAATATTCCAAATTTTTAACACGGTCTTCAATACGGCCAATGTCACGCATCGTGTATCGCTTGTTTTCTACTGTGGTTATATTGATATCATTTTTAACATCAAAAACATAAGCTTTTTGTTCCATCACAAAGAGTGGCATCGAATCTTCTGGTACCTTAGGTTCTTTTGGATTTAAAGAACTTACACCTTCGGTTATACGGATTAATCCATTTTTATCAATAGAAATTTTATCAGTTCTAGGCAAATAATAAGAATAGTCGGTAAGTAGATCATTATTTGGATCAATAAAATCATTGACTACAGCACCAGTTCCTGTGAAACCAGTTCCTGCATTATTAATTCTAGGTCTAAAATCTAAACAATCTCGAAGTTTATATGTTTTTCCACCTGAAGTAAATGTAGGAATATCGTCATAATCAATTCCAGAATATGAATCAACTGAAAAGTAATCTCCAGTACCATGTGTAAAGAAATCAAAAGTTACACGAATTGGATTAGTTGGTTTTGGTTGATTTGGTTTAAGTGTAAGTGTACCAATGTCATAATATGTTAATCTTTGACCATTATCTAAAACATAACGATCAGTAATATCAATTTCACCACTTGAACTATATGAAGAACCAAATGCTACATTAGAGCCTGACATTTTCACATTAGCTACAGCATAAATGTCGGCTACGCCTAATGAAATTACGGTAGATTGAGCTCCTACATTAGATGTGTAGTCCTGTGTTGCAGATGATACCAATGTTTTGGTTTTTTTGTTTGATGCTGAATTTGTTTTATTAAGTGTTGTCAACAATACAACATCAGCTGATGAATAAGCTGCAACATTAGCAGCTGATGTTGCCAAAGATGTTAAATTTATTGTTAATGTTTTACCCGTTGGTGAACCACCACGACTCAACACTGTAGTGGAAACTGGAATATAATTACCTGTATTGGCACCGTTAACAACTGTCAAAATATAATTTGTGGTTGTAACTGGATCAAAAACTTCATCAGTTCCAGCTGTAATTGTAACAGTATTACTAGATAGCGTTCTAGAATATGAGCGTTTTACATCATAAGAAGTTTCTAAGTTTGTTGGATCAACTGTTTTAATTGTTGACTGTGACAATTCAAAAATATGCGGTAAAAATGTAGTATCATTGAAAACCGTTGTGTTCAAATCTACAGATACACCGGATAAATTTGATGTAGCATTAGTATTTGCAGTTATTGAAACAGCATTGGTTATTCCACCAACTCTGAATTGTGTGCCTTGAATTGTAATATAATCACCAACCTTAGTTTCAGAAGTAAATCTAGTTGCTATACCAGTAATTGTATTACTTGTATTTGTTGTTATTACTGAACCTGTTAGTTGAGTTAATACGGGTGAAATGTCAGCTGTAAAATCAGAATAACTATTATTTGAATAAATTTGTTTAACATCACGCTCAAAAAATTTACCACTATTCATCTCAACATCAAACAACCAAAGTTTATAGATTGCAGTTGTTGAATTAACTATGCCAGAATAAAATTCTATATTTCTAACCTTAGCGGTACCAACAATATTTCCATTACCTGTGCCTTTGACAGAATTGAGCTCGTCATATAAATCAACACCTGGTAGGGTGCTAAGTGATGGTATAGAAAATACATTTGTGACATAAATGTAATTACCAATTGTTGTACTAATTAAACCATTATTAACATTAGCAAAATCTCTTGCTTTATTACCAATTAAATATCGTGATCGTGTATTTTCAATCTCATAGCCACGAACATACGCTTTTCCAGGCTCAACAACTGCAATGAGCTTATCATCATCGCCGCCTTCACTAGATGCATAGTACCCATCGGTTGATGTATTACTACTTCGCAAATGATTAATAACTTCTAATCTATAAGGTCGCACCGTATAATTACCAGATTCATCAAATGTTCTTCGAGCAAGAGTATCACCCAAAACACTATATTGTGGTCCTAAATTTTGAGATATTACTTTCCCATCTTCAAGGCGGAATAATTCAATAAAATTTGGATCTTCGGTTGTGTCAATAGCAAGTGATCTTTTAGATAAATCTAAAGCAATCTTATAGCGGTCAGCTCCTGGCGCAATATAGTTACTTGCACCAACAGCAGGATCCAATAATGTGGTATCTTGGCCTGATGAAACTGTGGACTCAGATACTTCAAATCCTAATATAATATTATTTGCTTGATTATACTTTTCAACAATAAAAATTTGGTCGTCAAAATAAGCAAAAACACCTTTTGTAAAAACCACGCCACTAGAAACGGCAAAAGCTGTTCCATTACCTGTTGCATTTGATGCTGCAACCTGTAATGTAATATTACCAGAGGTGTTTACAATAGTTTCATTAGCTTGAAATACAGTATTCGAACCTCCAATAAAAGCACTAGATGATGTATATCTTACATATAATGTAGGTGGATCACCAGCAGTTGTTGAGGGAACCGAATTTACAACAATAGCTTGCACTTTAGAATTAGCACCGGTAATAGTGCTGTTAATCAATGAAGATATTTTGGTATCTGATGTGTTTGCACCAAAAGATGCTGTTAATTTTACAAACTTGTAATTACGATCTATAGATTGTCCACCAGGAACAACGATAGAACCTTCTTTATAAATGCTTTTTCCAAAACGCTCAATTTGTTTTTGGAGAGATGTTTGGATTTGAGTTAATTCTCGAGCTTGTACCGCACGACCTGGTCTAAACAGAATACGATAAAATTGTTTATTTTCATCGTAATCATCATAGTAAGGGTTAACATTATAGTTTGTCGCCATTATTTGCCTTTAAAACTGTATTACAAATTTAATATTTTCTGCTTGGCCATCTTCTCTATCCGTTTTGGCCGCATTTTCAACATATAAGATATCTCCAGAATATGGTTCAAATTCTGGATCTGCTTGAGAAACAATAGTCCTTGTTACACCGGATGTATCACCAATTAAAGAAAGACCAACAACAAATTCACCTGTCACTCTTGTTAACTTAATAGCTGTTGATGTTTGTGAATGAACATAGCCATAAGCAGTTGCATTATTAGCTGATGCTCCTTGATATACATATTCATCAAGTGTATACGATGATCCGGTTGTAAGTGTTAATGTTCTTGTTTGAGATATAACAGCATTAGCAGTTGAATTATTCGCAGCCGTGGTTAACCCATATTTATGCGGATTTCTTAAAAGGCCTATTTGTCTAAATGATGTATCTACGGAAATTACACCGCCTTCTGAAGAATCAACATCACCAATTCGACTTGCCAATATAATGTTGCTAGCCAATAAATCTTTGATTGGGTCTTTAGCATGGCCGTATTTTGGTGAAATGATGCAACGAGCGTTTGCGCCTGTTCCTGAGCCAAAAATTATAGCATTAGCTCTACTATAACCAGTACCAATAGTAGACATAGTTATTTTTGTAACTGCGCCATTTGCTACGGTGGCATCAGCTGCTGCTAAAATACCATCACCATCAAAATACACCCTAGTAATTATTGTTAAGTTATTGCCTGTTCCACCGCCATTGGCAGTAGTGGAAGATGACAATGTAATTTTGTTATTTGGAGAATCCAAATTGGAAATAAAAGAGCCAGTTGCAATGCCAGTGCCGGAAACAGACATATTAGCTGCAACATTAGTTGTATTAGCTAAAGTTAAAGTTGTGCAGCCAGAACCAAAAGCTGTTACTGTTACAATATTATGATAATATCCAGTGCCGCCAGTGCTAATTGTAACTGTGGTTAATTCACCATCAACCACACCGGTATCATCCAAATTATAATCAGTCAACGTGCTAGCCGTATCAGACCTGGTTGGAGTTGGGATCCAATCGTTAGTCAAAAACTTGTTGGAAGAACGAACATTAAACATGTATTTCCAAATATAACTATCTGCTGTAGAAATAACACCATTAGAAGTTGTATAATCACCAGTTGGTTCAACGGTTGAATTAGCGCTTGCATTATTAGACAAACATTTATAAACATCTCTGGCCGATGTAATTACATACATTGGTTTAAGATTTTGAGTAACATTTGCAGTAATTAAATCAGTTAATCCAATTGTATCATCATAGTGCCTATATTTTGTGTTTGCTGTCCAATTTATACGGGGAATAACATGTTCTACGTCATTTGCTGTAACTCTTTTGGCTGCAAACATATTATCCCAAACCAATTTTTCAGCTGAAATTGTTTCAACAATTGAACTTGGAGAAGATTCATTAGCATAAGGAGTGTGACCACCCAAGAAAATGTATTGAATGGAAGGTGAAGTTTCACTGAAAGAATTTTTAAATTTTTCAGCGTTACTTAGAGCTAGTTTTTTGGAGGTATAATTTGTTGCCATGAACTATATTTATGTTACAATTATCAAAGATTGTGAGTTGGAACTCATAGTAAATGCAGAAGAAACGGTAAATTGTGTATTACTGGTAATTGCATTTACTGTTCTAGTTTGATTATTAACAGCAACAATTGAACCAATCGTCAAAATACCACGACTGTTTGCTGTAATGAACCTAGTATTTGTACCAGTCACATAAATTGAATTATTCACATTAATTGTGCCAGAAACTGTGTTTGTTTTAGCAGAATAAAATGTTGTGGATAAACTGATGGTTTTATTAATTGGATATTCAGCGTAATTTCTAAATCCAGCTGGGTGTAAAAGACCTTTTATAATGTCTTTGTATTTTGAAAACTCCACTTGAACCGAGGTCAAATATGTAAAGTCAATATAATAATCTAAACCTTGAACTTTTCTATCTAATGCGGATAAAATACCTTCTGAGCTTTTGTATCTACCAGGAAAAGAAACATAAGACCTTTCAATAACAGCTTCAGCTGTTGCAGTTCCATCTCCAATACCAGTCAAATCAACAGCCGGCAAAAATTCATATCCAGCACCAGAATTCGTGATTTTAATTGAAAGAATTTGACCAGCCACCGTAGAGGCAGAACTAGTAATTTGTTCAGAATCGCCCATAATAGAAATAATTTCAACATTAGCTCCTGTAGCTAAAGAATTTGCTGAGCTGACTGTTATTGCAGGAAAATTATTTTGTACATAAGAATTACCACCAACTGAAAATCTATCGTGAACGCCAATTTTTTTATTGGTTGATGTTTTAGAAAATGCTACATTAACATTAAATGTAGTCGTAGATGAAATTGCATTGATGTATCTTGATTCCAAATTGAGAGTGATTTGATCACCAATTGCTAATTGACCGATAAAATCAGTGTCTGTTCCAGTTACTATCACACTATTAGCCGATGCATTAGCAGTACCATTTATTCTGGACTGACCAAATTCAATTCTAGTAATTGCGCCTGTTGAGCTGACATTGGTTACCGCAGCTGCGGCGCCTTGGCCATGTGTTCCACTTGGATTTGATCCAAATATAATCTCATCACCTTTAACATAACCTGAACCACCATTATTAATCCTAATTCTTCCTAGAGAACCAAATGATTTAATATCAATAAATGTGTTAGCTAAAGTTTCAACTCGAGCGCCTTGTGAATCATATACAATGGTGTTGCTAGAAGAATTAGAGAACAATATTACAGCTGAAGTTATTGGACCAATACCTGTTACAACACTTCTTGATAAAGCATCACTAAGTTTTGTTGCTACATTTTCTCCTGTTGTAATTACATTTGCAGGAAAGCCATAATCTGAACTAGCAATAGATACATTTGCATATGTACTAATAATGTCGGTGTTTATGAATCCATATGTATTTGCAGTATTAGCACCCGATGCATCAACAGTTCCAACAGCAGCTGTAACAATAGTGCTGCCAGGACCAGTTCCACTAATGATGCCGCCAATTTGAAATCCTGCACCTCCAAAATTAACATTCATCGTGCTCACAAAACCAGTTGTGATGGAATCAACTACAGCTTCAGCCCTAGTGGTAAAACCACCAGCATTAATTGGTACTGGATCGCCTACATTATAACTCGCACCGGCATTTGTAACTAAAATTGAATTGACAGTTGAAATTGTATTTGATACTATGGTAATGAGTGTGGTGCCATCATCACCAATAATATCGGAGGTAATTTCTTCGTCATTTAAAAAAAGACCTTCTAAATTTTTTGTGGTCGTATATAATTCAATAGAAGTTTGTTGCGTAATAAGGCGTGGCGCAGCTCTTTCAATAATGGCAGTTGCGCCAGATGTAACACCAGTAATTTTTCTAGAAGTAAATAAATTAAAATCAAAATTGGCATAAAAAACTTCGATTATAGAACCATTAGACGGAGCATTGTCAAAAATTAATTTTTTTGTTTCTTTTCTGACATTAAAACCTGAAGTAGTTAATACGTCATCAACATATACTGTAATTTCTGATAATAAACTTTGTTGTGCTAAAAAGAAGGTTGTTTTAGTGCCATTGCCTGTATATCTGGTGTAAACATCATCATCAATTCTTAAAACATTTTCGACTGTCCATTCACCCGCAGAAGCTCTAAGAATATTATCTTTAGGAAAAGTAATATCAACTTCAGAACCATACAGTAATCTGAATAATAATTTAAAAGATTTTTCATTACCTTTAGATAGATAAACAGGCAAAACATTTTTAATTAAAAATTCTTTATCTACACTTGGCGTTTGTGGCATCAATGAAGCAAAATTGTTTAAGAAACTAGCTTCAAAATCATCTATAGAAACATCAACATCTGAAATATCTCTTAAATTTTTAGCTTGTGCTATTAAATCATTTTTTTGAGATCCTTGTTTGGTTTCAAGATACTCGTAATAAGCTTCTAAAAAATTTACAAATAAAGGGTATTCTGCCCGAACATATTCAGGAACTTGTTGACTTACAAGAATTGAATTTTTTAATTCTAACATTACAAATTAACTTTTAATAATTGCGTAACAATGGAAGATGAATCAGTTTCATCTATTGTAATAATTGTGCTTTTGTTGGATTCAATAATACCTGATTCAGATTCCAAACTCAAACGAATTAAACCATCTGATGTGGAAACTGATAAAATATTTAAGTCATTGATTGTAATTACCCCTGTATCATAATTAATTTCTCCAACACTAGAGTTTATAATTTGTCTATTAGCGTTTGCATCAAAATAAATAGTTCTGATTGTACCAATTTTTGTGTCTACAACCGCAGAAGCAGAAGCATTAAAACCTCCGCCTCCTGTTATAGTAACAACAGCTCGGCTATAATCAATACCACGATTGATCATTTTAATCTGAGTAATTCTACCACTTTGAATAATAGCCTCGGCGGTTGCTCCAACGCCATCACCAGTAATTGTTACAGTAGGAATGGTACTGTAGTTGTAACCAGCGTTTGAAATTTCAATTGAAGATATACCAGTTGACGATTGAGGAACTTCTTCAATAATAGCTGTGCGTCTAGTACCAGCAGTATCCAATGTAACAAATTCAGAAGAAGTCATTCGATTGGTAACTGTTCCACGGCGTATTGGAACACCAAAGGTAATAACATAATTTGTTTTTGTTCCTAATTCAGGATTGAATCTTTTTTGTAAACGAACTGTTGTTTCAGAACCAATAATAGAATTATAACTAACACCATCAATTTCATCTTGTAATTTTGAAAGTGCAAATATACTATTAAATTTATTCAATTGAGCATTTTTAAAAGCAATAATTGCATTTCTAATTAATGTTTTTAATGAATTTTCATCAAGTGTCGTTTTTCTCTCATTATATTTTACGACTGAATTTAGAATTAAAAACAAAAATTCAGGATCACGAATTTCAGCACTAACTGAAACAATAGCTTTTGGTTTAATAATTTCATCAATGATTCTTAGTTTTTCAATTTCTGTAATATAGTAATTTTCTTTTGGTTTTAAAGATATTAAAATTTTACCATAAATTGGTGGAATTTCATCTTCACCACCCCAAACTGAGAGTGAGTCAATACTTGGATAATTTTTCTTAATATAAGATTCATAGTCTACTTTTGTTACCAAACGATTTTGTGTGGCAAATTGCGCTGGAGCTCCAGCTTTAATTTCATTTACAGTTTCTCTATCTGAACCACCAGAAGCGGCCGACAAGACATTTATAGTTGATGTTGAAAACCCTCCTATAGTTGAAGTCATTGAAAACCCATTAGCCTTGTTAGCTGTACTTCCATTAGTTACCAAATAGTTAACACTTATAAGAGAGCCATCATCTAACTTTTTACCAGTTATATCATTACCAAAATAAATTTGAAATTTGCCAGCTTTTGTTTCTTGTAAGAAAAATACTTCTGAGCTTGAAGTAATTTCCAAAATATCAGTTACTTTATTATAAACTTGTATTTCTGTGTTACTTGAAGATGGACTAACTGTTAAAGTTATTGTACTGGTGTCAAGGTTCTCATCTGGTAATGTAAATATAGCTTTAGGATTGCTTGATTCATCATGTGTAAAATTATAATTAATTAATTGACCTTCTTTGATTTCAAGATTCTCAAATACATATTGTGTTCCAGATTTTGTAACTGTGTTATCACTTAGAAGAACAAATGAATAACTTTTCTTATCAACAATGGTTGAATTAAAAACGTAACCTTTTGGAATAGTTAAAGTGTCCACAGTGGAGTTACCGCTATTAATTGTCATATTAATAACAGCAGTAGCTGCAGTTTTAGAATATGGTGTATAACCTAATGTTTTAGCATGTGAGACTACCGAGTCACGCAACAAAGCGGTATCAAGGAAAGATTCATTAGCTACCATGTTTAAATAATAAGCATTATAATGTGTGTTATATGCTAATAAATTAATAAGAACATTTAGACCAGAGCCTTCAAAATCATAGTCTTGAAATTCTGTTTGTTGTTTTAAGAATGACTTTAGGTTGGTCTTGATTGTATCAAAATCAAGCTCGGTAACCTGTAAACGATTTTGTGCCATTTATCGTACTCGTTCTAATAAAAATTGTATTGATATTGGATCAGTTCTATTAATAATATAAAATTGTAAGGTTACCGTAAATCCATTTTTATCATAATCAGGTAAAACTTTCACAATATCAACAGATGCTCTAGGTTCAAAATTCTTAATAACTTGCCTAATTTCTCTGTCAAGCAAAGAAGCTGTTACAGAATCTAAAGGTTCAAACAATAATTTTTGAATATTAGAACCAATTTCAGGTTGAAATGATACCTCATAGTGTTGAGTCAACACCAAATTTTTAATTGAGTTAATTACAGCCATTTCAGCTGTATATTTATTGATATCTTTTTTGATTGGATGAATTTTAAAATTCAAATCCAAGTCACGATATTCTTTCGTTGCAGTAGTTATTGTTATTGCCATTGTTTATTTATTACAACCGGGAAAGAAGTTTATTGGATCCAATAAAATTTTCTATTAAATAACTCTCGGCTTGACCGGAATTGCCAATTCCACGAACTTTTTTATAGTCAATTAATAAATCATTTGAGTTTTTAAAAAATTGTTCATCATGTACCCTACGTTCATAAAATATAGAATTTGCTGAATTAGCTGTCGTTGCCAGAGAATTCACTACATTATATGTTAAATTTGATGTGTTTATTGGAAGAAATGTAATAGGATCAGTAGTCGTAGTAATACTATTATTAACAATATTTGCATATGTGGCCATAGTATTGTAGATCGCTATTAAATCATTTGCTACAAACAAACTAGTAAAATTACCCATGATTGGCGCATTATTGGATATACCATCAGTTTGGTAAATTAGTGACACCAAAGCTTTACCCGTTTGCGTTGCAGTTTCATAGTGTGGCAAGTTTGCAACACCTTGGTCCGCCGACACAGCTATAGAAGTTATACCAGATATTCTATTTGTATGTTCTAAAAAATCTCCAGCCTGAGTATTGCCAGTAGAGCTGTTGCTAATATAGGAGAGTGTAGTATGAATCTGAGTCCAAAGGCCAGTTAAGTTACCAGAACCTTGGACGTTATTTGCTACAGAAACTAAAGTATTTGATGTTGTCCAAATATTGCTAGTTACATTAGCACAAGGATTTATAAAGTAACCACCGGTATTACTGGTTGCTAAATCTTCGGCTTGCCATGATTCTAACATCTTTGGCATGCCATCCAACGTGCGTGTAACATCACTGGACAGTGGACTGATGACAGAATTTGGATCAGTAAAAGTATAATTTAATCTTGAAAATAATGTTGTCATAATATAATCTCTAAATCATCCCTGTCAATGGAGGAGAAGTAAAACCTTTTGCTCTATGAATGTGAGTGTCAAAAATACTTGTATTAATTAAATCTGTCATTAAAACAGCCGACATTGTACCGAAGGTTCCTAACGGTGCTTGAACTTGAACTAAAGCAGTTACACAACCAGGAACTGCAATTGGAATACCAACAGAAAGACCACCAAGCAAAGAAACAAATCCTTTTGGACCAGCATTCACACCTTGAGCAGCTTCTACCCACCCAGCACTTGTTATGTTTGTTGCTGTTATTCCTCCGTTTACAGATAAATCACCCTCTATTCTCAGATGGTCTCCTGTAACAATTCTTAGTGAGCCAAGAAAATCTGAACCACAACCAACTGTCATATTTCCATCAGATAACATTTTTGATTCACCCTTAACAACTTGGATAAAATCACCTTTGATAACTTGATTATAATTACCCTCAATTAGCTCAGTTTTATTTCCTTTAATATTAACGATTGCATCACCTTCAATTGTGATGTTACAAAAACCACTGATGTTTACATATTTGTTGCCTGCAATAATTTCATAACCATCACCAGTTATTTTATGCGTTTCATCACCATTAGAATGCATTTCAATAAATGTACCTTTTCTGTGGTGAATACGAATGCGCTCACGGTCATATGTATCATCCAATTCAAATATATGACCGGACTTACTTAGTAGTGAATTATTATCTGGATATTTTGGAGGATTTTCTACCGAAGCTTCGGACTCTCTTTGGCGCCAACTATAATCTGGTGGCGAATATTCGTTTTCTACTGACATTTTTAAGGCATCTTTCCATTATCAAAAGTAAGCAAATTAGAATTAGCCACAGATGTTGCTTCTGCGGAGGGTACTAAATCGGATGTAGAGGGAACCAAAGAATTAAAAAGTCCATCAGAAGACATGTAAGATGCAAAATCACGTTCAGCTCCATCAATATCAGCCTGACTTGATGGTGCGGATATAACTGCGGCTAACTGTTGAGGTGCACTAGTTAATATCGAAACCTGTGTTGCGGCCGCTTGAATTTCTGTTGTAACTATATTAACAGCTTCAGCTAATTCTGCCAAACCACCCACATCACCAACTCCAGCAAATGATGTTGTGAAACTGGCCAGTAATGATTTATAAAGATTAGCTAAGCATTGTAAAAATTCAGAAAGTAATCTTTGAGGTAAGCTTAAAATGTAAGCAATCATAGCTCTAATTTGTCTTACAATTTTTAAAAATTCTGCAATAGTCTGATTAATATCTTTTATAAAATCAGTTACCTTTTTTATCTTTCGAGCAATATCTTTAGCTAATTCTATTAATTTTACTATCTCTCCACTAGGATCTCCAAGGCCTAGTGTCTTTAACAAAAGTGAAATTGCTTCTTTTATTGCTGCAACAACCTCACTAAATTGTCTTCTCATAGCGTTGGTAACACGATTGGTTTCATGTGTAATATCACACACATGTATCAATGATTTATTAGAATTATCAATACCTGTTCCTGCAACTACTTTTCTGGAAAGAGGAGGTGTCGATGGAAATCCTGATTTTCCAGCTGGATCACCATCAGGTTTAACAGGCCTAAGTTGTTTTGATTTTGATACGTATGTTGTTAAAGTTGTAGTTTCGGATACAATTCCAGGTAAAACACCCATAACATATCCAAATTGTGTAGAATTTGGATCAGGAAAATAAACAAGAACCCAATCGCCTACGTTAGGTGATGAACCAAAATTAGCTGCATTTATTGAGAATAATGGTTGAAGCCAAGGAAGGCCTTCCGTTGGCACTTTAATTTTATTGGTTTCATGTATTTCAAAAACACGAACCTGCATACGATGAAGTTCAGCAGGATCGTCAATGGACTCAATTTGACCATGATAAAGTGTAGGTCTATTATTATAATTAGAAAGCATATGAACTTATCAATCCTTCTTTTTCAGCTGTATTCGGTCTTATGTTTATTCTTTCGGTAGAGTCCGTTACAACTTCAATAATAGTTTCACAACCAGTATATCTTATGATATGGCGTGTGGCTGCTATTAAATGAATACCTTTTAATGTGGTGTCAAAATTATCATCACCATCAGAGTGAACACCGTAGCGGGGAACATTTAATTTTATCATTTTACCTGAGCTTACCAAAAAATTTCCTGGCAAAACTAATTTAATTCTTTGTGTGAATAAGTTTTGAAAAATAGCTTGTCGTTGAAAAATATATTTTTGAGGAACATCTTTGACTTGTAAAGATTCTGCATCTTTTTCTTTTAAATGTGTGCTGGCATCTCTAGAGGATGTATCTAGATATATCAGTTGTCTAGAATTTTCCATTTCATAATTTGTTTTGCCATTTTTATTTTTATATACTGATGTTGTTGGGTTTGGATTAGAGTGAGCAGTATCATCATAAATGTCATCAAATTTAAAAATTGTTTTATTAATCGTTCTAGTAACAGGATCAAACCCAACAAGATTACCAGAAAATACACCAGCTCTTGTTTTCTTTACAAAATCATTTTGAGTGACTACTTGCATTGCTCTAACACCAAAAATTTCTTCATCAAAACTAGTATCAGATAAGTAGCTCAAATTTTTAGGTGAGAATACTAATTCCATTATAGGGTTAGATTCTATAATTGTATCTAAAGAGCAAATATTAAAACCATTCAAATTCTCAAAAAATACAAAATTTGGTTTGTCATTTTTACCAATTGTTCGTTTTGCACACCAATTAATGGCATCAAATGGTTTTAAATTTGGAATAATTACACTTGTCAATCCTAAAGAGTTATCAAAGTAACCACCTAATTTACCGTTGGTAGGTTTTAAATAATCCTGAAGAATACTATACATAATTTCAGAATAGGTATCTTTAAAATGTTGACTGACTAATTGTTGCTCGGAAAGAATAAATTCTTCCGATGCAAACATTAAAATATAGGCCTCGCTTGTTTGATTATATTGTTTTCGATTTTTTTGGCTAAAAACTCTAAATCTTTTCTTTAGTGGTTTTAATCCATCACCCTTTTCAATGTCAACCAAAAGAATTTCTGTTCCATCAAATAATAGAGCTTCAGATAAACCCAAAGCATCGACAATTAAAATATTGCCTGTTATGCAAGGAGACAATATGCTATCATATATGTTCAGCTCTTGGAACATTCCTCGTAAATCAAATGGGCCACGGTTGGTAACAATTGTCAACTCCCGTATATTAAAATCAGTTGGTTGTTTTAAATTATATTCACTCATTAAATTGTATCATTCAAAACACGTTTAAATTCTTTTTCAAGGTCTGGAATTATTTCAGGTTTTATTATTTTAATTGTTCGTTTAGCTTCATTTTCATCAACCTCATATTGATAATAAGTTTTTAATTCTTTAGATATAGCAACTGTTATTTGTTTTTGATCAGACAATGTGTATGTTGTGCTTGAAGTTGTTAAAATAGAATATGCATTAGAATCAATTTGATATTTTGTAATATCAATTTCTCCTGTTGAAGGTACAGTTTGTGTTACAACTTTATAATAAGAATGTGTGTTTGTTGATGCCCAATTATAACCTGTTTGGCCAACATTAGCGTTTGCTGAATATTTATTATCGACAAATTTAATGACGTTTTGTTGTTTTAATGGCCAGTCATATAATGGGTCAACAATATTGTTCATCAATAAAATTACCCAATGTTTTTCTGGAGAACCATATATTTTGTATGCTAATATTTCTGGAGTATCTCCATCTGCAACATCATATTTGTAATAAACAGATGTGTTATTTTTAAATTCTTCTTCAAATGTAAATCTTGTTGTTAGATTTGTCAATACATCCAAAGATTTTAACCCAGAATCTTGAGCATAAAAAACTTGCGGAAAAAAATTAAAATACTTTGCCATTTTATTCCTTAACCATTAAAGTCACCAAGGTCTGCACTAGCTTGCAGCTCTGATTCTGAGCGCTTCTCTCTGCGATCATTCTTAAAGAATTGTTTAGTAATAATATCAATCTCTTTGAACGCTAGGTCCATACGAATACCTACAGGCATGCCAGTTGAACCTCTTGTTGCCTGAGTTCCTGTTGCCGATTCATATGTAGCAAAGCCGTTTGGTGCATAATCAATATCTATGCTTTGTAAAACACAGGTTGATACTCTAGGAATGTTTGGATTTGGTTTTCCATTATAGTGAAATTCAATATCAAATTCCGAAGGTGGAACTAAAAATCTGCCTAATGTTCCGCCTAAAATTTCTGGCGCTTGATGAAATTTAAATTTATCAATAATGTCTAAAACTTGAGTAGCTTCTTTTTCATCTCTAGGATAAAACATGAACGAATATCTAAATTCTCTTAGTACAGGACTTGAATAAATTAATTCTAGTTGTGGATTTTCAGAAAGAACACCACCAGTTAAATTAGTTAATGCGGCAAAAGTGCCTGCACCTCCACCAAATCCAGCTGATTTAAGAAGTGCTGTTGCACCTTTTGCAGCAAAGGGTGATAATGAACTAACCAAAGGTGCTAAGTTTTGAATAGACATTTGTTGACCAGAATTTATAAAACTACCGACACTATCCAAACCAGCAGCTGCACCTTGTACTAAAAGTCCTGGATTGCCAAATTCTGATGATATAGAAGCTGAGTCATAATTTTGGTTATATGTGAAATTTAATGTATCGGGCATATACAAGGCGATACTATCAGTTGTAGCCACAATAGACCTGAACATACCACCGTTACTTAATGCTCCTGTTACATAATTTTTAGCGTCACTAAACAAAGAATTTCGTCCTTCTGAACCACTGTTAGTGTTAGGATCTGAACCAGCTGTCTGAAGATTTGCTTTAGCTGTTTGGCCAACTGAAAAATCGTAAAGTTTATCTAGAAGAGCACCAGCATTATTTGTCCCATCATTTGTCCTATTAAGAATAGTAGATGGAGTTCTACTTGATTCAGAAAAGTTTTTAAATTGTGTTCTTTTTTGAACATTGATATAAAAAACCATGTAATGGCCTTTTCCAACGTCACCTAAATCTGATGGATACCTAAGATTGTCTTGATCAAAATTCGACTTAAATAAATTAGTACGATTTTTGCCTGGATTAAAATTTATGTCTGTTAATGAGAAAAATGCCATTTGTAGTCCTACAGTATTTTACTATATATTTATATGAATACCCTAAACAAAACCTACAAAGGCATTTTTAAACCTAAGAATCCAAACAAGTATAATGGAAATTCAAAAAATATTATATATCGTTCTAGTTGGGAACTTAGAGTGATGAAATACTTTGATGACAATCCAAATATCATTTGGTGGGCTTCAGAAGAGCTGATGATACCCTACAAATCACCAATAGACAATAAAATGCACAGGTACTTTCCCGACTTTGTTGCCAAAGTTAAACAAAAGGGTGGGCCAGAAAAGACTATGGTACTTGAGGTCAAGCCAGATGCTCAAACTAGAATGCCTGTACAGAAACGTAAGACTCAAAGATTCATTCAAGAAGCTGCTACTTATGCTATCAACCAAGAGAAGTGGAGAGCAGCTGATTTATTCTGTAGAGAACATGGCTGGCAGTTTAAAGTCATCACAGAAAAAGAACTTGGTCTTTAACATAAATAGAACATGGCGTATCTAATAGACAGAATAAATCAATCGTTAAGAAAACAAGGTTTGACTCCAAGAACAAACCAAGCACGGACATGGCTACAATCTAAAGTAACTCAGTTGAAGCCAAGTCGCCAGGCGTTATTGCAGGATAGAACCCGTCTACGTGATTCGACCATAATCGGCAAGATGTATTTTTACTTCTATGACCCCAAGACAAAAGATTCGATGCCATACTACGACCGGTTCCCATTGGTACTACCAATAGAACAATACAATGACGGATTTTTAGGGTTGAATCTACACTATATTCACCCAAAGCAACGAATCGTTTTATTGGATAAATTAAGTGATTATGCAAACAATGATAACTTTGATAAAACTACAAAGTTAAGGTTGAGTTATGCCACTTTGGCTTCCGCTTCTAAAATATTTGAAACACAGCCATGTATTAAAAGATATCTCTTTAGTCAGGTGCAGTCAAGGTTTTTAGAAATATCTGCTGACGAATGGGACATAGCTGCTTTATTGCCAATGGAGAGTTTTGTTGGCGCATCAGCAGGTAAAGTTCATGCTAAATCCGAGGAACAATTTTAATGGCTTTTACACCACAATCATTTTTATCCAACATCAAAGCTAAAGATGGTCTAGCTAAAAATAACCGATTTGAGGTTATTCTTCCTATACCACAATACATTGATAAATTTATTTCAACATCAGCTTTAGAAAAATTAATTAATTTACCAAATACAATTGTATCTGATGTTTCAGACGCTATCAATCAGATTTTAGGAACTGCTCCTACTGATGCTCAGTCTAAAAGCAGTAATGCTGCTATTTCAAGATATTTGGCTCTACAATGTGAAAGTGCAGAATTGCCTGGTAAATCTTTTGTTACCGCTGATGTTAAAATTTATGGGCCTAGTTTTAAAGTACCATATCAAACACAATACACCGAAACAACATTAACATTTTTGTGTACAAATGAATTTTATGAACGTAAGTTATTTGACCGTTGGATGGAAGGAATTATGCCATCTGATACAAACAATTTGCGTTTTCCAAAAGGCGAAAACACTCGTTATATGACTAACATTAAAGTTATTCAATATGATGATTTTATTAAACAAATATATGCAATCGAAATGCTTGATGCTTTTCCAATTTCAATGGCATCGCAACCACTATCTTGGTCTGAAGAAGGATTTCATAGATTATCGGTTCAATTTGCTTATCAAAAATATCGTGTGGTTTATCAAGGTCAATATGATATTGCAGCTGCGGCAGCTCAATTATTTGGAGACAAAGCATCCAAATTCTTTGATAAAGCTGGTACAAGTATTTCAGAAAAATTAATTACACCAGCTGTTAGAACTATTTTTTAATTATAACATGAGGATATAAAATGGCGTTACCAAAAATTGATGTGCCAACGTATGAAACAACTTTGATTTCATCAGGTAAGAAAGTAAAATACAGACCGTTTCTTGTAAAAGAACAAAAACTGTTTTTAATGGCTTCAGAATCAACAGATGAAAAAGAAACAATCAATGTAGTTAAACAAGTATTGAATAATTGTATTCTGTCGGATATTGATGTTGATGATTTGCCAACATTTGACCTTGAGCATCTATTCATGCAGCTTCGTGCTAGATCCGTTGGTGAGATTGTAAATTTAAAATACAACTGTAACAATACCGTTAAAGATGATAAAGATGAAGATAAGGTTTGCGGTGGTTTGGTTAAGTTTGATTTAAACATCTTAGATATCAAACCAACTATTAATCCAGAGCACAACAATAAGATTGAAATTAATGACAAGTTGGGTATTGTAATGAAGTATCCAACTTTAGGAATGGTAAAGAACTTTGATAATTTGCAGAGTGAATCTATCGATACTATTATGGATGTTATTGTCAGTTGTATTGATTTCATTTATGATGCAGATCAAATGTATTATGCCAAAGATTCTACAAAAGATGAATTGATGGAGTTTGTAGACAACTTACAACAAGATGACCTTGAAAAGATTCAAAAGTTTTTTACCACCATGCCAAAGATTTCAAAGCCTTTGGACTTTAAATGTGGTAAATGTGGTTACGAAGAAAAGATTGTCGTAGAAGGCATTCAAAATTTTTTCGTATAATATTTGGTTATGATACCTTAGGTAATTACTTTCAAACTAACTTTGCTTTAATGCAACATCACAAGTATAGTTTGACTGAATTGGATAATATGATGCCTTGGGAAAGACAAGTTTACATTGATATGTTGGTGAAATTTTTAGAAGAAGAAAAAGAACGATTAAAAGCTCAACAGCAAGCGAGAAAATAAATGGCAGAAAAACAGTCCAGATTAGCAGATATTTACAAAGCCGAAAAATCTAAAGGTGGTGGAATAGCATCTACTTTAGGTAAACGAACTCTTGAGAAAGTGGATCCAAGGCAATTCTTTAATCAAAAAGGATTTCTGGCAACTGCTTTACCATCATTGTTTAAATCATATAGTGCAACTCCTGCTAAATCTGGTGCGAAAATTGCCAGTATGGGTGGTTCGTTTTCAACTGGTGGTTTAGAAACAAAGTTGGACATGCTTACTGGTGAAACCAGAGAGCTGAAGATTCACTCTAAAATAGCTGCAAAAAATTCAGAGTCATTGCCTTTGATGGCAAGAGATATGAATTTGATGAGGCAGAATATTGCCAAGTTGGTTAAACTCCAAGGTGGCACTGCTGCTTCAAGAGCAGATATGTTTTTTATGAAATCTGGTGAAAAAGAATCAGCATATGAAAATAGATTTATCAAAGAAGGTGGCAAATCAAAAACACCTACACAAGTTGGTGCTAAGCCAGAAGAAAAGAAAGGTATTTTTGCTACGATAATGGATGGTTTATCATCAATTTTTTCAATGAAGGGTGCTTTAATAGCTGGTATATTGGCTGTATTAACTTTAGGTATTAAAGAATATTTTAGTAATGATGAATTCAAAAGAAAAGTGGATGCTTTAGTTTCGGACATGTTTTCCACAATTAAAGGTTTTTTAATTGAATATTGGAAAGAAGTAGCCATTGGACTTGCGTTATTATTTCCATCTGCAACAATGGCTTTAATTTCTTCAGGAATATCAATATTGTCCAATGGAATATCATTGCTTTCATCAGCAGTCACAAAACTTGTTCCTTTAATAGCCGATGGATTGATATTTGCTTTTAATAGATTAATTCCTTTATTATCCGGTCCAGCTGGATTAATTATATTGCTTGGTGGAGCTCTTTTTGCTGCTAGAAAATTATTTGACCAAAATCAAGAAGAATATTTGAAATTAGCCAAAGAGAAAAAAGAAAAAGGTTCTTTATCAGAGAAAGATGAAGCTAGACTTAAAGAATTGAATTCACCTACAAATGAAGAAGCTGCTGAAAAACAATTAGGTTATAATCCAATTACTGGTAAAGTAGTTACCCAACAAGAAGCTAATAAGACTGTTGAACAAAGAGGTGTTGATAGTCGAGCTACGGATGTGCAGCTAAGAGACCAAGCTACTGAGCAATTAATGAATGAGGGAAATAATAATCCCTCTCTTAAAGATATTAATACCAGATTTGAGAAGTTGAAGAAACAAAGAAATGCAATGAATGCTGCGCCTAATGAAAGTGGTGCGGAAGCTGCTAGACTTGCTGGATCTGGTAATAAACCAACACCAGCTCCATATAGTCCAGCTGCAGATAGTCAAGCGGCTAACACCACTACACCATCAAGCATACCAAATATACCTGGATCTTCAAAAGAAACATTGAAAACTCCTACTATTGAAAAATTTGATTATAAAAAATATAAAGAGTTAGTTGGTATACGAGAAGGCGGCGGAAAATATGATGCTGATAACAAAGTTGGTTTTCTTGGTAAGTATCAATTTGGAGCTCAAGCTTTAGAAACTTTTGGATATTTAAAACGAGGAACAAGTGTGGATAGAAATGCTGTTTATAGTCCTTCAAATTGGACTGGAAAAAATGGCATGGATTCAGCTGATACTTTTAAGAAAGCAACAGATATACAAGAAAATTTAATGAATGCTTATACTGACATGAACTTAAAAGGTTTACAAAAAAGCGGTGTACTTACTGGCGAAGATTCTGGATCGTCCATTGCAGCAAAATTATATGCAGCTCATCATGGCGGTGTTGGCGGTGCCAGTAAATTCTTTAAAGAAAATAAAGATACAGCCGATTTTGCTTTTGCTGGTGCTTCTGTTGGTAAAAGCGCTGCTCTTATGGCTACAGCTTATGAGACTGGTCGAATTGGCGGCGCAGAATATTCAGGCCTTGGTGGATCAAGTGGTAGTGTAGCATCTAGTCAAACATCAGCTTCAGCACCAGCTTCATCACCTGGTTTAACTATGCCATCGATTGGAACATTAGCTGCAGCTGCACCAAATGTAGGTAATATGCTTACTTCAGCAGCTTCTCAGTTCTCCGACATATTGAAATTTTTAACTACCGCTTCATCTCCAATTACAAATATTACCAATAATAATGTGACACAAGCATCAGCTGCTAAATCATCACAGAGTAATATACCTTCGGTATATGATGAAGCATTCATCACTTTATTTGATAGAGCAGTACAACTGTCATAAAAAACCCCGCACTAGGCGGGGTTGCACTTGCATGGGATTAGTTTAATCTTGGTCGGCAAGAGACTTGAAATAATCCAAGTCATCATCACTTTCCGAAATCTTAGAATCTAATACAGACACATCATCTTTGAATGATGCAACAGTATCTTCTGCTTTAGATTTGGCAATTGGTGCACCAGTGAAACCTAGAACCTTGTCCAAACGACCTTTTAATTGGTCATAAGGTTTGAAGTTCTTTCTCTCTGTGAAATCCTTCAGAGAGAATTGTTTCTTCCACAATTCTTCCAGTTTCTCATCGTTGCCATCCAACAGAGCAGACACATCAGCAAATTCTGATTTGTCGTAGTTGCGATAGCCTTCGACATTACGAATCTTCAACTTGAAGTTAGCACCTTCCCACATATCAAATGGATTAACTGGTGTTTCGTCAGCAAATTCAGGATTCATTGCTTCTGTGATCTTATCAAAGATTTTCTTACCAAACTTAAACAGTTTGATTTGTCCTTCATTAGAAGGATTACTTGGGTCAGAAACCACAAGAATGTTTGCTAGATAACTCAGCTTGCGTTTTTGTTTACGAGCAACATCTTTGTTTGCTTCGATACCTGAGTTCCACAATGTGTTATTGTGTTCACAAACAGGACACTTCTCATTAAGAGTGGTCAAGCAGTTATCAATAAACCATCCGCCTGGTCCTTGAAAACCGTGGCTGAATGTTCGAACCCAAGGAAGTGCATCATCACCATCAACAGCAGGCGCTGGCAAGAAACGAATAATGGCCATGCCATTACCTGCCTTGTCAACTTCTGGTTGCCAGAAACGATTGTCATCTTTGGAGTTTTCGGTGCCAGCTGATGTAGCCTCGACCGCTTTTGAGAGTTTCTCAAATGAATTGCTGTTACGCTTTAGATTTGCGAATGAAGTCATATAATTTTCCTTTGTATAGACGTAGTATTAACGGAGTATAGTTTGATTATCCACATTTTCATAATATACTTTATTTAGTATTTTACTCAAGCAGAGTCCTCAGTTTTGCCAGTGTTTCATTGGCATCTTTGTGAAGAATACCAAGGCCACCAGCGGCATTAAAATTAACGATAATGTCTTCTGTATCATCAATTAAAATAGTTTCAGGTGTAGCATATGCTGTTTTATGCTTTCGGCCTGGAACAATATTGGCTTTGTATGAAATACCATTGTTGCAAAGCCAAACAACTTTCTGAGCAGCAACTTCTGAATGGAATTTTTCACCACCAGATGAAGATAGAATCTCCACTTCCCAGTCAGTTTCGTTTTGAATAAAATCAAGCAACTCTTTTCCACCTGGGAACCATTCAAGGCTTTCAAAGTTTCCATCCATAATAAAGTTGGGCCAATTGGTTGTGAAGTTTTTACGGTCACGAGAACCAAGAGCATCCTTACCATACAACTCTGTGAATCGCTTCTCAAAGTTGCATAGTACACCATCCATATCCAGGTAGAGTTTAGTTACTTTCATTTATTCAATACTTTCTTTAGAATGAGCCTATATTTTACATCATCCTTTGGAAGAAATGCGGCATACTTGAGCAATTTCAACCGATAATTTGGCCAATGTATTGTATCAACAATCTTCTTAGACCAAACAGGTATGAATCCCATTAGGTTGTTTAATAGGCAAACAGTTTCTATTGATACTTCTTTCCTGAGTGCTTTTCTCAGTAGTGTTGGATAGTCATCATCAACACGCAGGATAGAGTTTGGATCATCAAGGCCATCAAAGAGGTCACGACATTCATTCTCAAAATTGTATGACAATGATTGTATAACTTTCTGATGTTTGCGATAATTCACTTCAGCATCTTCTAGTAATAATGAGCCAACCCAAGTTTTTTCATCTTCTACAAAATTAGCAACAATGAAATCAATCATATCGTCTTTTTGTACAAGACGGCGAGATAACTTATAAAAATGATATTTGTCTTTGCGGTTCTCAAATGCAGTTACACTAACATTGGATTTACCATTGTATTTAAAGAAATCATATGATTCTTGTGTAAAATGTAATTTGAGAGCCTGATACAAACTAAAAGTTTCGTAGCCAGTCATATAGGCAATCTAGAACCTTTTTCTTTCAACATATTATTATCCATTGCATCGTTCTCAATTTTAGCCTTGAGGTTCGCATTAATCAATGTAGCTGCAACCTCAA
>SXGQ01497405.1_pt1 | contig 43873 bp, 54 predicted proteins | sample 3178371 | NCBI WGS metagenome assembly SXGQ01 (sample SAMN11356859, study PRJNA531348) | freshwater metagenome | isolation source: freshwater sample F1-20 | place: China: Fuxian Lake, Yuxi | collected 2017-12-25
GACCCGCTACCCGTACCGCCCGTACCGGGAGACCTACGACCAGCAGACGGGCGCACCTTGGTCTGTCACACCCGACGCCGTGTTCCCCATGTCCACCGACAAGGACAACGTGCCGGATGGCTTGCAGATTCGCTGGCGTTCCGGCACAGGTTCCAATCAGAACTACTGAACAGGTGACCCGTGGATTACAGCTACGACGGGACGTGCGTGCGGGTGACTAGTCTCAGTACGACGCTGCGGAAAATCTCGTCCTTGGCGGCATCCTCGCGGGTGTCGAAGCTGTAGGCGATGTCTCGCCACACTTCGTCGAAACCCTTCTTTATCCCGGCGGTGACCTTGTCCAGAAGAACTTCCGAGATGTCCCCACCCAGTACCCTGTCGGTGAGCTCTTTGAGGGCTGGGTTGGCATTGGGGTCCGTCTCCAAGAGCCCATAGACCTTGTTGTCGTCGCGGAGGGTAATCCGTGTCGGATGAGCCGTGTGAGGCGTGCGGGGCACCACGAGGGTAACACCAAGGATGGTGCCTTGGATGCCCTTCCTGAGTTCTGAGGCTCGGGTCTCGATGTCGATGATGTCCCGCCCGAACTTCTGCACATCCGCATAGATAAGGGGCGTCATCTCCAGCCTCAGTCCGGGGGCCGACCCAAAAGGGCGACCCATATCCAGAAGCGTCATGATGCTTCGCGCCAAGACAGGGCTCTTGCAAAACACCGTAGGTACCCCGGTCATCTCGGTCTGGGGTATATCAGACCCCACGAATCGCGCTGAGAGAGTCCCATCATCGGACTTGATCTCGAACCCATTGGGAGGGGCGTCAGGGTCGAGACTGACCTCTGCTCCCCACAGGGAGCCCACGAGGCCCAGCTTCAGACCCCCCTCCTCCGGGGACACCTCGAAGATGTCCCCCAGATCGAGCGAGAACCGATGGAAGATGGAGGGGTGAAGGAAGATCTCGGCCACCCGAAGGTTGTGCTTCTCGATGCTGGCGAAGGCATCTGAGACATGGTTGGCCGCGGGCACGTCGCCCGTGAGAAATTGGGGGAGGATGGTGGTAGGGGTCTCCATGACGATATCATACCCGGGTCAACGGCGGGTGATCGACGGCGACACGGTGGTACTGCGCCTCGCCAAGACCTTCACGCAGGACGTGGACTTCGGCTTCTACGTCCGCGACACGATGGCCCTCACCAAGACCGCCGAGGTCACGTTCCGTCTGAACGGGATCAACGCCCCAGAGGTCGAAGGGGCGCAGAAGCCTCGTGGGCTCGTGTCCAAGGCGGCGCTGGAGGCCCTCATCGTCGGGAAGGCACTGCGGGTGGTGTCCCACAAGACCGACAAGTACGGTCGGTGGCTCGCAGACATCTACCTCCCGGGCGACACCGTGTCCGTCAGCCAGAAGTTGGTCGCGGGAGGGTTCGCCCTACCGTGGGATGGCAACGGGGCGAAGCCCGTCTAGCCGTTCGACGGCGGGGGCAACGTCCGGTAGGTGAACCGCACGGCGGGCAGGGTCTTGCGCCCTTCCCGCAACGCCCGCGCCACACGGTGGTAGCCGTCCATCAGCCATCCGGCTGGGTGGAGGATGATGGGATACGAGAGGTCGGCGTCGATCACCCGCTCCATCTCGGTTATGACCCTCGGGTGCGAGTCATCCCGACAGTGACGTAACCACCCGTAGGAGAGGGTGACTTCTTCAAGGGTGTCGAGCTCGACCTCGGTCACGGGGAGGCCCTTCGACGCTTCCCACAGGCGGGGCACTACCCAGCTTTCGCGGCAACCATCGGGAGTCGCCCATGAACAGGTGTGCTCCTCGGACATCATTCCCAGTTCTTGGGACCGTTGAAGGACATCAGCACCTCGCCCTCGGGCGTGCGCTTGAAGACCTTGACCTTGACGCCCAGCCCTCGGGCTAGCTGGTTCGCGATGATGAGGTTGCTCACCGAGTGGATGAACGTCCCGCTGTAGGTGCGGAGCACGAAGTCTCGGGGAGCGAAATCTGAATCAGTTTCCCCCTCAAGCTCGGGCTCAGGTGGACTTGGCGGTGGTGTCTTCGGCATCGAGGGTCGCCGGGACTTCGCCCGTTTCGGAGCGGGCTTCGGGGCCTTCTTCTTGGCCACCGTTTTCTTCTTGCTCGTCATGGATTTGAAGTAGCCCTTCGAGGCTCAGAGTTTCGTTTTGTAGGTCGTTGCCGAAACGATCCCACCCCGGAACCTTACCGCCTCGGGCGAACATCTCTAGGCGGCGAACGCCGGGGTCGAACAGCCTCTCGATCCGTCGCCGTGCTTCCAAGGGCTTTTCTGAGTGCCGCGTGCGCGGGGCTAGGATCACTTGCCCCACCCCCTCGTCCACCAACGGGAGCGGTCGGTGAAGGGGCTGTGTGCTACCCACCAGCACCATCTCCGTGGTGGGCTTCACCACCGTGGGGCGCACGCCTTGGCCGTGGATCACCTTGCCTGCGCGGGTGGTCTTCACCCAGACGAAGGCCACGCCCCGGTAGTGGAAGCCCCACGCGCCCATGAGGCGCACGGCGGCATCCAGCCGGGGGCACGTCGCCCACATGAACAGGACGGCCCGGTCACGGCACTTTGCCCGGACGGGCATGGCCGCTAGGTCGGCATCGGACATCAACCCGTAGTGCTTCCCAGCGGCACCGTACTTGTCGGACTCCCCGTAGTAGTGCCAAGGGGGGTCCGCGTACACCACGTCGTACGTGCTATCAGGGATGCTCTTGAAGTCGGTGAAGATTGTCACAGCGAGAAGAAGTCAAGGACACTCTCGTCCGTTGCCTTATCGAACACTCCCCCCGGATACCTTGGGTCCACGGGCCCGATCTCTGCCGTGGCCCGCTTGGCATCACCCTTCACGAACACCAGCACCATCTGGTGCCTCATGCCCGCCTTGCGGCTGGCCTCAAACTGGCGAGTCACCCGAAGGCGCAAGGTGCCCACGGAGTTTACAAGAACGAACTGGTTGTAAAACAGGGACCCAGCTTCCTCAAAGGCCCTCACCGTCTCCCCCGTGAAATCGAACATACTGCCGTCCTTCAGACGGTAGTTCCCCACGACGAACGCCGCGAAGCGGTTGGGCTTGAGGTACTTCACAGCGTGTCGGATGATCGTCCGATAGGTGGCCACGAAGTCCCGGTGGGACATGTTGGACAAGTCCTTCGGGTCGTCGCTGTACACCTCCAAGTCTCCATAGGGGGGGCAGGAGAACACAAAATCGTAGAGCGACCCCTCGGGCAAGAGAGTAGGGATGTTCGAGCTATCCCCGCAAAGCCACGTCACATCAGCCTCGGGGCACACGACCCGGTATTGGGTGAGGTTCTCGTCGATCTGCTCCGGCCTCAAGTCCACCCCGGTGTAACTGCGCCCCAGCCTTCCGGCTACCACACCACGGGTGCTGCCCCCTGCGAATGGGTCGAGGATAGAACCCGTGTTGGGGGTGAACCAGCGGTACATCATCTCGCAGAGCACCGGGTCGAACGTGGAGGTGGTGGTTCCAGCACTCTCAAACTGAGACTGGAGGAAGTCCTCTCTATCCTTACCGCCGAAGGTAAGGGCTACGTCACGGCCTGACGCACTGTTGATGCCCAACTCATCCCACAGCCTCACCCTAGACCTCCACGGCCCTTGAACGGTGTCCAAGACACTGAACGGGGGGATGATGAATCGCTCGAACAAGGCACCGTTTTTTTCATCCATCACTTCACCAGCCTCGGAAGAGTTACGCCCGTCTGCCCTTGGTACTTGCCCTTGCGGTCACCGTAGGAGGTCTTGCAGGGGGAGGGCGACCGCAGGAAGAGGAACTGGCACGCGCCTTCGTTGGCGTAGAGCTTCGCGGGCAACGGGGTGGTGTTGCTGAACTCCAGCGTGACGTGCCCCCCCCACTCGGGCTCCAACGGGGTCACGTTCACGATGATCCCGCACCGGGCATAGGTGCTCTTCCCCACGCACACGACCAGCACGTCTCGGGGGATGCAGAACCGCTCGACGGTGCGGCCCAGCACGAAGCTGTTGGGGGGAATTGTGATGTACCCGTCGCTGGCGCGAACGTCCACGAAGCTGCGCTCGTCAAAGTTCTTCGGGTCCACCACGGTCCCGTAGGTGTTCGTGAACACCTTGAACTCGTCGGCCACCCTCGCGTCGTACCCGTAAGAACTCACCCCGTAGGACAGCACCCGTTGTCCGTCGCGCTTCGACACCTGCACGGGCTCAAAGGGCTGGATCATCCCGGCTTGGGCGAGCGCGGTGATCTCGTGGTCTGGGAGGATGCCGGGAGCGCCCTTGGGGAACTCGACCTTCGCATCGCCGTCCACGGGACGGAAGCGTTCTTTCAGCATCTCCCGCACGTCCTCCAGCTTCGCCACCACTTCATCGCGCGCATCCTCGTCTGCCTCAAGCTCGTGAAGCGCCCACTCGATCCCCTCAATGGCGCTCTCCCCGTTGGCATCTTCGGCCCCCAGCAAATTGTCGAGGGCGTCCTGCGCGCACTCCTCAAACGTGCGGTTGCCCATCAAGAACTGCGTGAAGGCGTAGTCCGTAAGCGGGTTGATCTTTTCGGCCCAGTAGCGGATGTCTCTCATCGTCACCTCCACAGCACAAACCACGTCACACCAAAATAGCCTACCGCCCAAGCGCCTACGACAAAGGGCACGAGATCCCAGAGGTTGACCTCGTCGGGGGGTTCCTCGGTCGGTTCGTCTCGCGTCCAGCCTTTATTCATGCCACCGGGTGCATATAGGCGAGCACCCGTGCCGCGAGCGCATGGGCGCGGCAGTGGATGTACTCACCTTTCACCTCGGCGGGCATCCCGGCCACGAGGATCGTTTCGTCGAAGGTTTTACCGCCCACGGCGACCGTGACGTACAGGGAGTCGGTGTCCCGCTCCTCGGCGCGGATCGTAGCCCCGTGGGGGGTGAGGTGTGCGTCGAGAACGCCTTGGGCCTCTTCGATCAGTGTGCTCACGGTGTCACGTCCTTTGCCTTGGCTTCGATCCAGAACTTGTCCCCACGACGGATGACCTTCTCCCCGGCCTCGCGAAGCACCCGGATGTCTCGGCTCAGAGTCCGGTCCGACACGCCCAATTCTTCTGCCGTGCCGTAGAGGCAGAGGCGCTCCCCCCGGTCGAGCCGACGCAGGATGTGGATAGCCCGGAGGGTCTGTTGGCTGGCACCTTTCGGTCTTCCCATCACTTCATCCCCAGCAGGGCGAGGAGGTCGTAGCCACCCGTGTTCTTGGCGGGGGCTGTTTTCTGGGCGGGCGGTGGGGGTGCCTCTGGGGCCTTGGCAGTAGGTTGTGCAGCCTTGGCAGGAGCTTTCGCAGCGGCCTTCGGTGCCTTCTTCTTGTCCCGGGCCTTCACGGTCGGCTCCGGTGCCTTCCCCTCGGGGGGTGGGGCCAAAACCTGTCGCTCGGGCTCGCGCTTCTGGTAGCCGTCGCGGATCACCGAGGCCATCGCCTCGCCGCACGGGTCACAGTAGTGGGTCCACTCCCACTCGGGGTCGTCGTGCGTCTGGAGGGACATCGTGGCGTAGGTGCCGTCACGGCACACGCAGCATCGGGGATGGGGTGTCGTCACGGTAGTAGGGGCTCCAGATCAGCAGGGTACCTTCATGCGGAGGTGGTCCATGACCAATAGGGTCAGGCACTCTTCGACCGACTGGTCGGGGTCGTTGTATCCGGCTTTCGCGAGGAGGTCCCGCAGGATCACCTCACGGGAAAGGCTGTCCTCTAGGTACTCGGCCAAGGCGCGAATGAGGTTCTCGTCGTCTACCATGCCGTGTGTTATGCCCGCGCGTAACTACCAGCATGGCGAAAGCACCGTGGACGGAGAAGGACCTAGACGACCTGCGGGATTTGGTGAGGGAACGGGTCAAGGGCAAAGAGATCGACTGGAGGGCGGTGCTCGACAGGTTCCCGCATCGTACGAAGGCTTCCGTGTGCAAGCAGATGCACCTGCACGGGATGGCCCATTCGATTTTGTGGACGCCCGAAGAGGACAACATCCTCCGAAAGTCGTGGAACGAGGTGGGGAACCGGGTGCTGGCCAAGCGCCTCGCGGGCCGCACGTTGTGTGGCATCTACGAGCGGGCGCAAAAGCTGGGTCTTCGCGCAGGCACACCGCAAGGGATGGTGTCCGTGAGGTCGCTGGCCAACGATCCGGGGTGGGGCTACGACTACTACAAGACCGTCAAGATCCTACAGGCGGCGAACGTCGTCACCCACAGGTTCAGCTACGCCAGCGCGAACAAGCGGGCGCGGGGCACCCTGTACGTCGAGGAGGCGGACGCAAGGGAAGCAGCGGAGGAGTGGGAGAGGGCCATCGCCACGCAACGGGTGGGCAAGGAGACGCCGAAAGAAGCGGCCAAGCGCCTTGGCGTGCGCCCCAACGTGTTGACCGGGTGGCTGACCGAGGACGGGCTGCTGGGGCCATTGCGGGATGGGGTGAAGCGGCGCTTCTGGGCCGAGCCCAAGGTCTACGATGCCGTCGTGGCGAAGCATCGAAGGCCACCGAGGTCCCGACCGAAGGGGTTGGGGTGCCCAGCGGACGCTGCGAAGCGTGGTTGTTGGAGGACGGTGTGAAGCCCCCGTGCCCGAAGGGCAAGCGAAGGGGGCCAATGTTCCTCGCCCCGCCCGCCGTGTTCGACCGGGTGTGCGCGAAGAGGCTTCAACCCTCAGAGTTGGATTGAAGTTTCGTCACCAAAATATCAATCAGGATCGAGGGTACGAACCCGGCCACGAGGATCCCGCCGCCCGCGTAACCGTTCGCCCCTTCTTGAGGCTTCTCTTGGGCCGATAGCAGCCCGGTGATGATGCCAGAGGTGCCATTGGTAAGAAGCACCAGCACCTTCGCAGAGGGGAATGACAGTTGGTACGGGATGTCCAGCAAGGTCTCGATGCGCTGGATGAGCTCTTGGATCTCCCGCACCCGCTGCTCCAAGAAGTCGATCACTCGGGTGATGCCGTCCGCGACGTTCTGAAGCCCTGCGAACACGGTGTTCACGAACCCTTCCGTCTTGTTCAGCACCGTGAGGGCCGTGCCCATGGCGGTACGGGGGGTGAACACCCTCAAGGATCGCCAACCCCCGGGGGGCTGCGCGGCTTGCGAGGAGGTGAGGCCGAGGACGGTCCTCGCCGCTAGGTAGATCTCGTCGGGGATCAAGTCCCGCGCGTACCAGTATTGCGGCGCTGCCCCGTTCGACGGACCGATTACCGGGGAGCTATCCACGGAGGACGGGTGGTAGGTGGTGCCGAAGGTGCTTTCCTGCCACTTCGTCTGAAGGTCCGCCAAGACGGTCAAAGGGGTGCCGTTGCGGTCGCTGTAGTAGCGGCGGGTGGTGTGGCGGTTGCGGGACAACGGGGTGCTGGTGTTCGTGTACCGCAAGGAGTCGAGCACCGTGTACCGAAGCGAGGGGTTGTTCGCCGCGATAGGGGTCACGGTATCCGACCACTTCCAATTCACCAGCCGTTCGAGCGTTGGTTCAAGGCCGTCCAGCACGGCTTGGGGCAGTTGTCCCTGTGAGTTGAGGTACCTATCGGCCTCCGCGACGATGCGGGGATACAAGTCGGCCACGAACCCTTGCGGGGACTGCGTGGCAGACCTCTGTCCGTAGTAGTTCTCAGGGTTCGAGACGCCCATCCGTTGGTTGACCTCCGTGGCCATTACCTCAAGCCCCGTCTCCATGTACGTGGCGTCTTCCACCGTGGGCTGGTTCTCCGCCACGGGGTCCGGGGCCTTCAAGTCGCTCCGGGACAGCGTGGTAATGGCGATGGCCGTTTGGATGGCGCGGGCATAGAGGGTCTGCTGGCTTCCGGGCACCAGCACCTCGATCACCTCGCTGGGGGTGCCAAGGTCGTTGTTCCCCAGTTGGCTACCATCCGATAGCGTGATCGGGGTGAGGTTGACGAGGGTCTGCTCGTTGCTGGTCCACTTGCGCGGATTCCATTGGGCTCGGCGGAAGTTGTTTTCGTCCACTCGGCTCGACACCGGGATCACCCGCAAGTACACGGCGCGGGGGGTCTCCGCGAGCGAGGTGTCGAGCACCCCGTTCACGATGGGGCAGTAGAGCGGAAGGTCATTCTCGGTGAGGCTGATCGAGTAGTTGCCTTCGAGGAGCCCTTGGGCGATGGCTTCCGCCTTCGTGACGAAGAACCGCTTCTGGTTGTAGTACCGAGTAGGTCCGCCCGTGTCGGATTTTCCGAATGCCTTGCGGATCACTTCCGGCGTCGCCGCATCCCGGTAGAAGTACATGGGGTGGTAGCCGGGATTGAGGTTCGTTCCGGGGGTGAAGGTATCCGGCCACTGAACGTCAGGGTCGATGAAAATGGCATCTTCACCACCGAAGATCACCAAGGGTTGCCCCGTGTTCCCGGCTTGGTACTGCCCGGTGGTGAAGGCTTGGTCCCCACCTTGACCGATGCCCGTACCTGACGGCGTCGGGGCGATCCACCCTGCCGTGAAGCCCTTGGGGTAGCAGGACACCTCGACGATGAACCCGCTGGCGGGAACCGTAGGCGTGGCGTTTTGGCTCCCCCCCGGCGCTGGGGCGCTGTTCCAGATGACGCGGATGCGGGAACGGCCCACGAGGGAGGAGGCGGCGATGAGGAAGTCCCGCGACGTGGTGTTCTCCGGCGTCGCGTACTCCGCACGTAGGTTCAACGCCACGGGCAACGTGTTGTTCGCGCCTACGGAGATGCCGAAGAGGGCCGCGAAGGATCGGATCAGTTGCCCGATGGCGGCGAAGCGCGACGGGTCAATGAGGTCGTCGATGAACGAGATGTCCACGCCGACGTAGAAGAACAGGGCCAGAACGGTTGCCGACTGCGTGAAGTCTGGGCGGTTCGGATCGTTGCGGTTGTTCAACTGGGCGAGCATCCGGCGCTCCCACGCCGGGTACCCGCCCTTCAGATTGGCCGTGCCCCTTCGCAATAGCTCCAAGTCACTGAAGTTCGCAAAGAGGCCGACGTTGATCAAATCCTGAATGAGGTTCCGTAGCAGGGTGAGGAGTTCGTTCGCCAGCGCACGGGCGAGGTCCAAGTTCGACGTGACGAAGGTCTTGGCGATCTCACCCACCTCAAGGGCAATGCTCAGCGCCTCGTTGGCAAGTTCAAGGAAGCCCTTGACCGACTCAATCGCCGCGACGACATCTTCCGAGACTAGCTGGATCTCCAGCCCACCCCACGTTGCTACGGTATTCGCCATGCTCAGCTACCCACGCCCACAGGGGCACTATCGACCATCAGGCACAGCACCTCTGCCGAGGTGTGTGATTCGTCCATGCCGGATTGCAACTGGTCTAGGGGTATCCCTGCACGCAACGCGGCGTCGAAAGCCTCCGAAGCAGCACGGAAGTCCTCCACGCGCCCGCTGAGGAGGAACGCGAAGTAGGTATCGGTGAAGTCCGATAGCTTCATGCACCGCCCCCGTTCTTCAGGCGTTCTTGCTGTTCCCGTGCGGCGTCGAGCTTCGCGAGGTTCTCGCTCAGTTCGACCTGTAGCACTTCCCTCAGCTTCACCAACAGTTCCCGTTGCTTCTGCACCGTGGGCAAGTCGTTCACGTCGAAGGGCTGGGTTTCCATCCATCGGGCTTCACCGGGCTTCAGACCCAAGGCCTCGAGCTTCTTGAGCAGTTCGGGGTCGATCACGGGAGCTTCTCCACGGATTGAACGGTAAGCAGGGCCCGCTCCGCTTCCGCTTCGCGCTTGGGGCGCTCGGCGTCGAAGCGGCGGATGTTCTCCAGCGTACCCGCGACGCGGCCAACCCGCAGGTCCAGCCATGCGAAACGGGTATCCCGGAGCTTGTCCCGCCCATCGAGGGCTTCGTTGATGCGGTCCACCAGCACGGGTCGCCCCGTACCGTTGGCGAAGTTCGCATAGGGGGTGACGGGCGGCGTCGCGTAGCGGGGGCCCACGGTGTCCAGCCGGAAGTCGAGGCACCAGAACCTACGGTCCAACACCGAGAGGCAGTCCCGCACGTTCGAGAAGGGCGACACCTGCCAGTTCCCGATCAGACCCAGCAGGTACGGGTTCGTGAGCAGCCCCAGCCCGCTTTCGGGGTCCGTGGTGAGCCCGAGGTCGGTGATGTGCTGGTCCCGCTGGAAGGTGTAGTACGTCCCGTACTTGAACCCCACGGCGCGGATCTCTTCCATCCACGAGAGCATCCGTTCGCGCATGGCGAGGATGAGCTCGACGGTCTCCGTGGACAGCAGGGTGGTGGGGCGGATCACCCGGTACGCGAAGGGTTCGACCGAGTAGTTCGTGGTCGTGTACGACTTCCCAACGGGCAGGGAGGTCTCACGGAGGTCCATCTGCCCCTCCGTGCCGCCCGTGAGGGTGCTCGCGTGGATGGTCGGGTAGACCGCGTACTTGTTGCCCGCCGTCCCGAAGATCACGTCCGCCCCGTCGTTGCCCGCGAGGCCACCGAGGGCTTCGACGGTGAGGGACGTGGATGCGACGGAAGCCACCCGGTAGTAGCCCCGGTTGTCGTCGGCACGGGCGGGGCTCCCAGCGACGTAGTTCGCGCGGGATTGCACGGCGTTGTCGCCATACGGGCGGCGTCCGTACTGCGGCGGGGTAGTGGAGCCCGAAGGCGTGGTGAGGGTGCCCGCCGGGTCAATGAGGACGATGTCCCCTTCCTGTACGTCCAGCGCCGTGTAGTCCACCGTGCCGTCCGTATCCCCCAGTTCGTTCGTGTTGGGAGCACGCCCGCCCGTCTGGGCCACCAAATTCGCAGGGCGGGTGAGCAGCACCCGGTCCGTTGCGTACCCGAGGAGTTCTTCGTTCGACTGCTCGTGAGGCACGGGCGGCGTCCGTAGGTACACCTCGAAGCGATCACCGGGGGTCACCGTCACCTTGCGGGACAGGGTGAGGGTGAGGGCACCCGTGACCGTCACCACTTCTGCCCGTGCGAACACGGTGCCCGAAGCGTCGAGGAACCGTACTTCGTCGCCGGGATGCACGTTCACGAGGCTGTTCGTGAAGTCGCCAAGTTGCGTGGCCGTGCCGCCCACCGTCGCCACGGGGGGAACCGCACCGTCCACGGGTGCAGCGGTGAGCACCCCGTACCCGCCCGAGGTGGTGACGGTGGCGACGATCCCGCGACGGATCTCGTAGCTGTACCGAAGGGTGAGGAGAGCTTCCGCGAAGGAGTTGCCGAGGTCGTGGAACCGACGCGGGCGGCGCACTTCGATTTGCCCCACCTCAAGGTACGAGTTCCCCGCGACCGGGACGCTGGTCATGTACGAGGTGAGACGCCGCACGCCGACGCGGGACGTGGTGCTGGTGTTCCCGGCGTCCACGACGTTGCGGTAGGTCATGTCACCGAGGTCGTTGCCCATGCGCGGGAACGAGGGCTCGACGTAGATGCCCGCCGCACCGCTGTAGTCCACCGTCCAAGCGTCACCGGGCAACAGGCACCGCGCACCGTTGATGGCGAACGGCGGGGGGTACACGCCCGTAGGGGTGTGCAAGCGGTCCCAATCGGTGCCCGCGACGAAGAGGCTGGAGATGTCCATCACACCGGGGATCTCGTCGTACACGGGCGCTTCGAGGGGCAGGAACGTCTCCGAGGTGAGCTTGATTTTCTCGTACACGTCCACCTTCGCGGTGGCGGGAAGAACCGCGTTCAAGAACCCGGTGTTGCTAGCCGTCCAGTTAAGGGTGTTCGCCCCACGGGTTGCTTGCAGGGTTCGGAGTCCGTAGGCGGAGTTCGGGCTGGCCCCGTCACCCCCGTTGCAGTAGCCCGGAAGGTTCTCCGGGATACCATCCCCATGCGGGTTCAGCGGGATCATCGTGAAGCCCGAGACCTTCAAGCCCGCTTGTGCAGCAGCGGCGAAGGCTGCGCCCGTGATGGCAGTCCCTTGCCCGTCTTGGTAGTTGTTCAGCCCGGTGAACTTCCCCGTCACGGGATTGAAGGCCGTGTAATCGGCGCTCACGATGCTGGCGGCGAACGTCGCGGCGTCGGCGCTGTTCAACCCCGTCTCACTCACGATCACGAACACGCGCCCAGCGGTCGGGAACGTGTACGTTTGGGCGGTGACCACCCCACCCCAGTTCTTCGACGGGGGCAGCGCCGGGATCTCCGACACGAACATTTCCGTGGTGGTGGAGGAAACCACCGTGGGGAACACCACAGGGAGCCATCCCGAGGAGTAGTCCCCTGCGCCATCGGGCACCGTGTACGTCACGTCGCGGCGTTCCAACGGGCCGCTGGAAACTGTCACGCCACGGACGAGGTAGGTGCCCGCCTTGCCGTTCTGCGCGGCCCCCGTGTACACGGGGTCCTCGTCGTTCGACCGAAGAGTGACGATGTCACCGGGAAGGACGCTTGCCGTCGTCCCCTTGATCGTAGCCGAGGGGATGAAGCGGTTGTCGCCCCATGTGAACGTGTGGGCCACGGGCGTCCCGTCGATGCGGTCCGAGTAGACGTTGGCCGTGAGGATCGCGTTCGTGGTGTCTTGCCGTGCAGACGGGGCGGCGCTGAACGTGACCCCCGTGCTCGTGATGGGCGTGTTCCCATGCCCCTCGAAGGGCATGGTCTTCAGCGCGAACACCCCCGTGGCCGTCTCCGCGCCCACCCCGAAGGTGCCCGTGGTGAAGGGGGTGTAGCTACGGGGGAGGAACGTGAAGGGCACGCCGCCGTTGACGTTCGCGGCACGGTTGACTGTGTTGTATAGATTGGTTGTCCCCACGGGCACCGTCGTCTCGTAGGTAGACAGCGCCCGCACCACTTCCAGCCCACACTCGATGGACTGGCCCAGCGGGTTCACCGCCCCGCGCTCGCGGGCGCTGCGGGTGTCTACGGGTCCCGATACCGTGAGGCGGTCACCTTCGATGGTGTACGCGGCAGACTTCGCCGCCACGAGGTCGATGGTGAAGTCCAGCGGGTCGAGTACGAGGATTCCCGGCGCAGGGGAAGTACCACCACCGTAGGAGGCGAAGTCGAACACTGGGGCAGCGGTTTCGACGGTGAGCTTCGTGGTGTTGAAGAAGCACGGGCCGACGTTGGGGACGAAGGACCCGCCGTTGTCGCCCGAGATGTTGAATCCGCACCCTGTGATCGCGGGGGCGGGGATGTTCAGTTGAAGGATGAACGTGGCAGCCGGGGCGAACACACCCGTGGCCTTCATCACGTTGATGCGGATTTCCGAAGGCTTGTCCGACAGCGTGAAGAAGGTGTTGAACCCGCCCGTGGGCGGGACCAGCCCGCCGCCTCCGTTGTTGTCATCGAACACGAGGTTCGAGATGCCTACGAGCTCGAACGTCGTGATGCAGTTCGCCCCCGTGGTGTCTTGCCCCACCTTGATGCCCGTGGCGTGCGGCACGGGGTTCGGAGGGTCGGCCTCGATGTACGTCTGGATGGCCGTGATGTTCAGGTCGATCAGGCTGTTCTTGTCCGTGCGGCTGATAAACCGGGGGGGCTCGATGATCGGGCTCGTCCCGTAGGCCACCGCGCCCACGGTGAGAATCCCCTGCGAGCCCTTGGGGAGCGTTCCCGTGTCTTGCTGGACGAACACGAGGTCGTAGGGCTGAACGGTCCCGACGCCCGAGTGCGTGGTGAAGGTGGGGTCGAGCGGGACCGTGGCCCGAAGGGCAGCAGGTGCGGACGGCAAGCTGTTGACCGACCCCGCGTTGTCGAGGGTCTCATCCGGGTACGCGGCCTCCACCGCGTACGCGGGGTATCCCGGTGCGGGCGGGTTCGCGGGCGGGGTCACCGTGTCAGTGGAGTAGAAGTCCACGCCCGCCGTGAAAGCATCCCCGAGGACGGTGAGCTCCGTGGGGGTGATCTGGTAGTACGGGAGGGAGTAGTCACCCGAGTCGAGGCGCGATTGCCCGCGAAGGGCCGGGATGTTCGACGGGGAGGTATCGCCGTTCTGGAACGTCACCCGGGCTTGCAGGTTGCGAAGCGGGGCGGGGGGCTTCTGGCCGAAGATCTCCTTCAGCCCGAAGAGGTTCGGGTCGCTGAACGAGGGAAGGGTGATGTCCACCAGTTCGCCCGAGCGACCGTCGAGACCCACGTCCGTGCCCGTGCGATAGGCGGGGAGGGATTGGGCGAAGGCCGCGAGCTCTGCGTTCGTCGGCGGGTTCGACACGGCGGGGAGCACCGCGCCCGTGGTGGGCACGACGAACAGGGTGTCGCCCTTCTCCACCATCGAAGCGGTGAGGGGGACGCCGTTCGCCGGGGCGGTGAGGCGCACGAGGAGGCCGACGTTCAGCGTGGTGATGGACACGGGAGCGCCCGCCACGTCGTAGGTCTTGAGGGTGACGTAGCACCCTTGGATGACCGTATCGACGAACACCCCCGCGTACACGGGTTGCCCGCCCACGGTGATCGTTGTGCCCGCGTAGCCCAGCCCGTAGACCGACCCGTTGGGGGTGCCGAGGGATAGCTGGTCGCCGGGGGCGAAGGGCGGCGTGTGCAGGTCCATGTCTCCCGTGGACAGGTCCGGGAGGCCCGCGATGCCCGCCATGGAGACGAGAAGGGTTGTGTCGGGCGTTCCGCTGCTGGTCAGCGGGAACTGATCGAGGGGGAGCACCGTCGCCGCGAAGGCGGGTCGGGGGGTGACGCCCGAGTATCCCGAGGTCGAGAACGAGAAGATGCGGGCGCGGGCAAGGCGGTCCCGCACCGTGGCCCCGAGAACCGAGGTGAGGTTTCCCCGCACGGGGTTCTCCAACCGCGCGATGGCCTTCCCGTTGGTGGACTGAAAGTCGATGGATGGGGGCGAAGCGAACAGGTCAAGAAGCAGCTTCCCGTAGCTGAACACGCCCGCGTTGCCCGTGGTGGGGTCGTACCCGATGCCGGGGTCCGTGGTCGTGAACGCTTGGGTGAGCTCCGGGTACAGGCGCGAGAAGGCCGAAGGCTGGGCCAACCCCCGGTACACCCCGTAGGAAGTCACCTTGAACCGAAGGATGCCCGATAGGGACACGGTGGTGCCCGTGATGCCCGTGAGCACCACATCGTCCACGTCGTTCTTGATGGCTTGATACTGGCGGGCTTGAAGGGTGCCGAGGGCGTTCGCGGAGAGGGCCAGACCCACTATCTCACCGCCCGTGAGCGTCGCGCTATACGGGTTGACGATGGGGTCGCTGGGGATCAGGGCGATGGGGCTGGTTCGGTAGCCGTTCCAGACATCGTTCCACACGTTGCGGGGATTGAGTGCGCCCGTGATGCTGTCCTCGTAGCCGGGAGGGGTCCACGGGTCGCCCATGCCCATCCACAAGCGGAGCTTGCCGTCGCGGTCGCCCACGGGGTTGCCCGCGATGTTCTCCAGCACTTGCTCGAACGAGGTGATGACCCCGTTGAAGTAGCGGAGGAACGTGCGGGTCACACGGTCCTTCGATACCAAGTCCTGCCGCTGCGAGGTCAGCCCCGCCGTGCCTTGCGCCCACGAAGCCGTGCGGGCGAAGTTGCCGGGGGAGGGGTTCGTGCCCGAAGCGTTGCGGGTGACGCCCTGCACGATGTCCCGTGCCGTCTGGCTGATGTACGTCGGGAGGGGCGTTGACCGTGCGTAGAAGCTGTCGGGCGAGTCGAACGTGTAGGTAGCGGTGAGGGTAGCCCCGAGGCGTCCATTGATCTCGCTGGGCGGGTCGATGTAGCCCGCCGAGGCGCTTACCCGTGGGTACTGAACGGTGCCTTGATAGACGAAGGGGGCGAGGGAGTCCTGAGCCGTGCGATAGAATTGGAGTGACGAGGAGACCGGGAGTCCCTGCGTACGGGGTTCCAGCAGGGTCAGCGTCCCGGCGCTGGGGTCCAGTTGGTAGTCCTTGCCTTCCGTGAGGGTCGCGCCCGGTGCCGTGCCTTCGTACAGCACCACCTCGTAGGGTTCCGTCCCGACGAACGCCCCTGCGCCTACGAACACCGTCGCGCCCACGGTGTAGATGGGGCGGGTGGTGATGCGGACGTAGCCCGTGTTCATCCCCGAGGTCCACGCGAACTCCCGAGGGGCAGGGGAACCGAGGGTGATGTCCGTGAAGGCCCCGTCCACGAACTCGCCCTTGGCGATGAGGAAGGGCACCCCGAAGAGTTCAAGAACGTGCCCCGCCACGGCGTATTTGGTGAGATCCCCGTCGAAACGGATGACGTTCTGGCCCTTGGTGACCGTCTGGAACTTGGGGACGCTGGCTAGCCCGTAGGCGTCGGTGAGCTTGGGGAGGAACCCCGTGTCTGCCGACGTGATCACAACGGGCGTGCCCGAGGGGTCGATCACGGGGGTGATGGCCCGGTCGGTGAGGAGGTTCACCGGAGGATCGCTAGGGGCGAGGGAACCCACGCTCTTGGTGGGCGTGGGGAAGACCGTGACGGTGGTGATGTCCGCAGGAAGCCCGCTGTACGAGGAAGCCTTGATGTACGTCAGGTAGTTGCCGATGCGGAGGATGCGACCCGGCACCATGTCTGCCGTGCGGTGGCCGTCGAGAACGAACGTGGGGACGTTTGCCGTGAGGCTGAACGGCGGTCGCCACACGGGGCCTTGCGACACCGTGTAGGAGGTCTCGCCTCCCACGGCTTCGTACACCCCGTAGGTGATGAGCACCTTGGTTTCTGGGACCGTGAGGGCAACGGGCTTCACCAGAGACAGGGTGTTGTTGGAGTAGGTGATGGTGACGCCGATGGGGTTCCCGTAGGAGACCAACGTCGCGCCGACGTACACCGAGGGGGCTACGTCCGTATCCACGGTGCGGCCCGCCGCGTTGAACGAGTACACCTGCGGGGTGATGCGCGTGGCGGCTTCGCGCCGGATGAACACTGGCAGGAACTCCGTCACCTGTACGGGGTTCCCCTTCGCGTCGAGGTACAGCGCGCCCGAGTCGGGCACGGCGCGGTAATAGGTGACTTCTACCAGTTGCCCGGTCTGCACGGGGCGCTGGAACGAGAACGATCCGAGGATCGGGTTCAGGAACACGCTGTCGTAGGTCTGGAGGTCTACGAGGTAGATGCGGTCGGTGTGGGACAAGAGCCCCGCCACGGACACCGCGCCCGTGAAGGGGCTGATCTCCGAAGTGCCCGCTAGGACGTTGGCCGGGGGCAGCACCTCCTCGCGGTAGACCGCCGTGGCCGATTGGTAGTCGGAAAGCACCGTCGCCCCAAAGCGGAGCTCTCCGTCCGTCGTGCGGTACTGCACCACGTTGGCGGGGATGGGCGCGAGGAAGTTCGCCACGGGCAGAAGGTCCACCCCGTGGGCGAACACCTTCGTGCCCACCACGATGCTGAACGACCCGGTGGTGAAGCGGTCGCCCGCCGTGGGGACATACAAGGAGCCGTTGGCGATGGCCCCGAGTTCGGTGCTGGTGAGGATCGTGGCGGGAAGGTTCGCGCCTGTGAGCCCGAAGCGCACGGCGAAGGTCCGCCCCGAGTTGGCCGTGGGGAGGTCGATGGCGGACGGGGCGGCGGGGGCCGTGCCGATGCCCGTGAGCAGCCGCACCTCGTAGGGCTCGCCGTTTAGGTGGTTGAACTCCGTGTACACGGCATCGCCCAGCACCGCCGGGTTGATGTCCCCCGGAGCCACGCCGTCATAGAGCTCCCACGCCACGTTGCCCGTGCTGGTGGCGAGGAAGTCGGGGGTGACGGTGATGGTGGTCGCGGTCGAAGCCGTGACCGTGTAGCTCCCCTCGTTCGCTCCCGAGGTCACCTTCAAGCGGTCGCCCGCGCTGGCCGTGATGGTGAGGGACGTGTCGGTGAGGGTGTTCGGAAGGGTGATCGCCCCCCGGTAGCCCGACTGTTTGGGGTCACCGATGCGGGTGATGAGAACCGCCGTGCCCGAGCCTTCCGGCACCAAGAAGTCCGTCCCGAGGGTGAGGGACTGCGCCGCCCCGCCCTTCGCGGACACCTTCAGCGACCCGCCCATCGCGGGATAGAAGGTAGCGGGCACCACGCCGGGGTTGCCGAGGTTGATGGAGCTCACGGGCGACTGCACTTGGCCCGCGAAGGAGAACTTCGACAACCAACCGAAGCGCGACTGGTCGAACTGGTAGACGGCGTCCTGCCACGGCTTGACGGTGGTCTTGATCCGCAACGTGTTCGGGGACGCAACGCCCGACAGGGCAAAGAACTCCCCGTTGTCGTAGCCCGCGATGTCCTCGCGCGGCGGGTAGTTGAGAAGCTGGTACGGGATGGATTGCAGGTCCTCCGAGAGAACCGTGTCCGTCACCCGGTACGTCGCCCGCACGTCTGGGGCGCTTTGCGACCCGTCGAGGTTGTTCGGGCTGCGGGACAGGCCAAACGACGTGCCCGTGTCGGGCAACCAGTTCAGGTCCGTGGAGCTCTTGTTGCCCGCCGAGGGGTTACTCACCCTCCATCCCGGCGGGAAGCCCATCACCCGGCATCCGTCTTCGTTGAACCCCACGGAGACCGTTCCCGAGGCGAGGGGAGAGGCGATGTACAGGTAGCCCGAGAGCACGCCCGCGAAGCCTGAAACCCCCATGATGGCGTTCAACGCCGCCGCTACCGTGGCAGCAGGGGTGCCCGCCAAGGGGCTAGCCGTGGGCGTGTAGTTGAACACGGTGCCGTCCACGGCGAACGTGAAGGTAGCCGTCCCGTCGAAGGTGAACGTGTCGCGGATGCGGGAGAAGATCCGCGCCGTGTCCGGGTACGAGGCCGGGGTGAGAAGGGCCTGTACGAAGTACACGTCCTTGCCGTCGAGCAGTTGCCGAAGGGCGTAGCCAACCCGCACCAGCCCCGTGTCGAGGGACACATAGGCCGTGTCCAGCGGCATTGAGAAGATGTCCGTTGGGAGGTCGGCGTCGTAGTTGACCGCGACGATCTTGGCGACGCGCCCCACGTCCGTGAACAGGTAGGCGTCACCGAAGCCCGGGGTGAGGCGTTCCACCAACCCCGAGGACAGGGGCCGGGGCTGCACGGGCAACGCCGGGTCAGGGGTGTTCCCCGTCCCGTCAGGTACCCGCACGATGCCCGAGACGCCCGTGCCGGGGAGTCCCACGGCGGCAGGGATGACGTAATCCAAGCCCGAGGTGGTGAGTTGCACCGGGGCTTGAACGGGCTGCGGGTAGCGGTTGAGGGCGAGGCCGTCGTACCGCAGGTTGGCGTCCAAGTACGCGGGGTCGAACAAGACGGAGAGCGGGTCAGCCTTCAGGGGCGTGACGAGGTCGAGCTTCACCCGCCCGGTAGACAGGGCCACGCCTGCGCTACCGATGGGGACGGTAAGAGCCGCGAGGTCCATCTCCGTGGCGACCGTGACGATGGTGAGGGGCGCTCGCTGGCCGATACGGAGGATCGGTCGGTCGAGGGGCCCGGGCACCGGGGAGATGAACCAAGTGCCGTCAACGAGGGGACCTACCACACCGTTGTTCTTGGCCGCGAAGTCGCGGGGCGAGTACCAGAGGGTTTCGCCCTCGTGGGCGGCAACGAACGCTGGGTTCCATACGATGGTGCCCGAGTTCTGGCCCATCACCCCGGACAAGTTGCCGAAGGTGTAGCTGGGCGTGGCTTGGTCGTCGGCAACGACGATGACTCCGTCATACGTCCCGTCATCCACCACCGGGTAGGAGGTCTCATCGGGCTGCGCCCCCAAGCGCAGCATGGCGTAGTTGGCACCTGTCGTTCCCGGCAGGTAGCTACCCACGGCCACCGTAGGCACCGGGGACAGCGTGTACCGCGTGCCCGCCGAGGCGAGGAGCTTCCCGAGGTTCTTGACGGCCCCGCCCTTGTACGGCTCCCACTTGCGGTGCGCCGCGTTCCAACCGAAGCGGGTGCCCGTGGGGTCGTTCCGCGTCCAGTCGAACGTCGCCGGGGCCACCTCGTAGGTGACGGCGAAGGTATCCCCTCGCGAGGCGCTCGCGACGAGGGTGGTGAAGGTGATCGTGCTCGACGTGGCGTCGAACGTGTACGTCCCGCCCGGAACGGGTACGGGGGTCGTCGTGCCGCCTTGGGTGAAGGTGAGGGCGGTGACGCTGGCGATGTTCGCCCCGCCGTTGTCCGTCACCACCACCCGTTTCGTGCCGTCGAGGTACGCACCCACGGGGAGGTCGCCCGTGGGGATGGCCACCGTTCCGTCCGTGGAAACCGTGCCGGGGGCGACGGTCAGCGGTCCCGAGGCGTTCGCCCACAGCAGGTACTCGACGGTTTCACCGCTCTCCAAGAGCGTAGCCCGGTACCGCGCACCGTTGATATCGGTGACCGTGGCCGTGGGGTAATCCGGGGTGGTGGAGGTGAACACGGCGCGGGACACGCCCGAGGAGACCTCGCCCGTGGTGTCCGCGTTGCTGGTGGACGCGCGGGCGCCCGGAAGTACCTGACCGTCGAAGTTGCCCATGTCGCGTCGTACCTTACGCGACGGCGGCGATAGGGAACTTGCTATTTCTTGGTGGATGCTTCGACGTGGCGGTGGATACGCTCCCCGATGAACCGCATCACGTTGACGGACATGGAGTTCCCGAGGGTCTTGTACCTGCCGCTATCCCCCGCGAGCTTGCCCTTGTAGGGGACCAGCGTGTAGTTGTCGGGGAAGCCTTGGAGCCGTTCACATTCCCGAGGTGTGAGCCTTCGCACGGCGAGGCTCGAAGCGTAGACGGCTGTAGCCTGTTGGGTGACTTCTGCACTCTGCGGCGAGCGGGAAGGGTCATTGGTGGCGGTCAACGAAGGGGCGACCGTCACCACGGAGGGAACCTGCGTTGAGCCGTTGTTCTGGCCCTGCAATGTGGGCGAAAAGCCTTGGGTGGTTGAAATGCCCCAAGCTGACGCCGAAATCCCGGCCTTGAAGGCTATCGTATCGTCGGAAGCGACCCGAGGCACTTCGACGGCCAAAATCGCGGCCCGTGACGTGCCAGACCCCGAAGCCCCCATGTTGGCGTCAACAGTGCCCGCTACGTTGTCCTCCATCCAGTAGCCCTTCCCAGATTCACGAGCCGCCGTTACTAGGGCACCAGCGGTCAGAACTAGGCTGTGACCCTTGTGTTCGCTCCGAGTCAGAGCATCCGATACGTCACGCAGTTGAACGCTGTTCGGATTGTCCGTCGCGTGAAGCCCGTGCTCGATGTTGACGATGCTTGGCACGGCGACAACGTGAACGTCGCTGCCGTGCATAGCAGCCAGCGTAGGGCACGAGCCATCGGTCGAGACAGCCGAGTTTCCCTTGCCGCCTTGGAAGTTGATGGCCACCACGCCGTCCACCAAGTCCCGCGTGGCACCCGTGGCGACGCTGTTGGTGGGGCGGGCCTTTAGCGTCGGTTGGACCTCAAGGCTGATACCCAACCCGCTGCGCTTTGCAGCGGTGCCGTCCGCGTGTTCACCGCTGCGGTCAACCGCATCACTATTGATGCCCCATGACTTGGGTACGGGGCCTACTTGGTCACCGCTCGCAGCGCCGCTTCCAGAGTGGGGGGAAGTTGCTTTTCTCGCTTGTCTGCGCGGCGGAGAATCCCTTCGCACGCCTTCCGGCTCAAGAAGTACCTCTGCGGCACTTCGCCAGTCGCCTCCAGCACATCCGACAACGAACACACGCTGCCGTCGCTGTGGGACGGCACGAGGGTGTGATTCCACGCGGACGAATTGAGCGTCCAGCACTCGGTACGCGAACCCGTACCCGAGCTCTCCCAAGCCCCCGAGAAAGGTACCAAAATCCCGTCCTCCGTTCGAGGACAGCACGCCGGGGACGTTTTCCCATACACACCACCGAGGCCGGAAACGGTCAAGAAGCCCAAGATAGACGAGCATGAGGTTGCCCCGGGGGTCTTCGAGTCCCTTTCGGAGCCCTGCGACGCTGAAGGACTGGCATGGAGTTCCTCCAACAAGAAGATCGAAGGCGGGGAGTTCCCAGTTCGCATACTTGGTCATGTCTCCGAGGTTAGGGGTGTTGGGATACCTGTGGGCGAGGACGGCACTCGCAAACGGGTCTACTTCGCTGAACGCCACGGGCTCCCAACCCAGCGGGTGCCAAGCTACGGACGCAGCCTCGATGCCGCTACATACCGACAGGTACTTCATGGCCCTACCTTACGCTCCTAAACGGGAACGGACGTGGACGTGCCCACGGAGGAACTGGGACCGAGAGGGCCCGTGGGGGCCACGGCCCCAATGCCCGTGCCTGTGAGGACCACGGTGACGATCCCGCTGGCGAGGGATTCGTAGAACGCAGGCACTTGCGCGCCCGTGCCGCCCTGCACGGCGCAGACGGCGCTATGGGCGGCGCGAAGGGCCGTGGCGAGGGTCACGGGGTCGGCCCGTGTGACCCGAGAAGTATCCGTGCCCGTGCCCACCCCGACGCTTGCCCCGAGGTACGGAAGCCCCGACAGGCCCGCCGTGATCCCGCTGGAGATCACCGTGGCGAGGGCAGGGGCGTTCGGGCCCGGAAGGGCACCCATGGCCGCGAGGACGGCGGGCTGCACCCCTGCGAAGGTGATGGCACCTGTTACGGTGCCCGCCCCTACCACCCCCGCCGTGACGCCCGTGAGGCCCACCCCTGCGGGTAGCCAAGCGGTCACGGCGTTGGCGATGGCTTGGCAGAGAAGGTCGAAGGCAGGACCGCCGGGGAAAGGCGCGGCGGTGCGGAGGGAGGTGGCGATGGTGACGGGCGGTATCACGCCTTCACCCTACGGTACAACCTTCCACGAATCCTCGCCGTGCCGGGTGATGATCCCTTGGGCGGAGAGGAACCGGGTCATCTTGCAGATATCGACCGCAAGGGATTGGTCGAGGATCTTCGGGTTCACTGCGTGGCGATACCATGCAGCAATGTCCTCGCGGGTGAAGAACTCTGACTTGGCGAAGTGGTTGAGGATGCGCCGGTATCGCGGAGGGATTCGGTCGCGGTGCCGTGGGGAAGGGCCATTGAACTGCCAGCGGTTGGAGTCGAGGGCCTTGAGGACTCCATGGGCCACGAGGGTCTTCGTGAGAAGGAGGGAGGCATTCATCAGGGAGTCCCGCTGAATCCCCGGAGACAGGACCCGCCCATACCAAGCGTTGATCTCTTCGCGGGTAACGATCCCCTTCGGGGCGAACTGGTCGATGAAGCGGTTCAACCGTTCTGGGAGCCGCAGATACGACCAGCGCCGGGAGGGGATGATGTCCTCGCCCGTTTCGGTGGGCGGTACGGGATCCGTGACCGGGGCCGTGACCGGGGCCGTGACCGGGGCCGTGACCGGGGCGGGATCCGTGGCATCCACCTTCGTCACTTGCGTGATCTTGAGCAGCAGTTCTATCTCCGCACGGTAGCTGGAGATGTTGGCTTCAGATGTTGCGATCTCGGTTTGCAGTTGAGCGATACGACGGGTAACGACTTCATTGACGGTGGTGATGGTGTTGGACATATTGTTGCCTCCTATTTCTTGGTGATGGTGTTGGACATATTGTTGCCTCCTATTTCTTTACGCCCGGTGCATGAACCAAGGTGTCCTTTCCCCTGCGTAAGCACCCACCACGTTGAACCCCATCCATTCGATGGCTTCTAAAGTCTCACGGTCCATCATTCGCCTTTCGACTTCAGCAACGCTTCCAGTTCTTTGTCCGTGGCGTGCTTGAGGGCGTGCTGGAACACCTCCCGCATCGTGGGGAGGGGGAGCTTGTCCTCGCCGCCCTTGGGCGGGGTGGCATCGCGGAGCATGAGGTCGTTGTCTTGCGCCGACACACCGAGGGCCTTCCCGCCGCCGACGTACCGGGAGGGGGTGCCGCTCCCCGTGCGGCACAGGTCACCGATACGGGGGGCGAACGGCGTCGGGGCGTCGTAGGGGGGCATCTTGGTGAGCTTCCGCGCCCGCTTGTGGAGGTCGTCACACACGCAGGAAGCCTCCGTGACCACGACCTTCCCGTTGACCGACACGCAGCAGGAACCGCAATGCGGTGCCCAGCGGTCGATCATCTCACGGAGAACTGCGAGGGCCTCGTCCCGCTCGCTTTCGGCGCGGCGGGTCGCGGCCTTCCACATGTCCCGCTCTCGTTCGGCTTCCTTCGCCCGTTGCCGTTGGCGGGACTCGGCAGCTTCCAAGGCTTCCAGTTGGTCTTCGTGGCTCATGCCCGAAGTTACGCCCTACGGGTCTTCGAGCTCTTCCAATGTGTCACCCTCATCGGGCGTCAACGCCTTGGCAAAGCGTGCTTCTTGCGCGGCCCGGTGCTCCTGCCAGACCTTCCCCGACTCCTCGTCCGAGAGGGTCTCCACTTCTACGGTGACCCTCACTCGCATGACGGGCGGATTGACTCGCCCGGAGGATTGCCGGTACTCGGCGCGGATGTCGTGGAAGAAGGTGTCTTCTGTCTCTGGTTCCGACTCGCTCTCAAACGCATTTGGGACGGAGGAACGAACCGTTTGACCGCCAGCAGCCTTCACCAGACTGGAGATGCCAGAGAGTTCGTTGTTCTCACAAAGACCGTAGAGGTAGTTCTCTTCGTAGTCTGCGACGCACAGGGCATAGCCCTCAAATTTGCTCGTTCCCATCGTCACCTACCGTACAGGTACAGGTTGTCGTGAATGCCTTGCCAGACGGGGAGCGGGATGCACTCGGAGAGGTGCCAATGGGCATCGAGGATGCGGTGGTACTCGTCATCTCCCGTGCAACCCCAGTTGCCCTCACCGACGTAGGCCACGGTCGTACCGCCCGCCTTCATGTACTGAAGCAGGGCGTCCGTCGCCATCGGGTCATCGTAGGGGGGCCAGACGAGGAGCAGGGCGTGGTCCCGGTGGGCATCGGTGATGTTCCCCGGCCCGCCTTCCGCGACGGGGTGCCAGAGCTTGCTGGTTGAGCCGTGGATGTGCTTACCGGGATCTCGGTCATGGCACTCGACGCTCACGCCACGTTGAGCTAGCAAGCTGGCCCAGTACCCGTTGCCCGCACCGATCTCGACGAAGGGCTTGCGGACGGCCACCAAGGCGTCGAGAGCCTCGTCGTTCGGGATGGCCCATGAGTACCGGGCCACGAGACCTTCGCGGGACCTGTAACTGAACCGGGCAGCGGTCGCTTCTTGAAGGTAGGGGTTGGTCATGCGGGCTGTTACGCCCTACGGGTCTTTGCCCGTGCGGGCTTTGATCTTGGCGCGGACTTCGTTGGCAGATCGCCCGACGTGAACGAGACCGTCCAAGGGCCGCACCACATGGTCCCCGTAGTGCCAAGCGGTCCCCTCGTGCGCTGGGACCATCACTTTCTTGGCCCCCGGCTGGCACTCCGCGAGGTTCCACGGAGACACCTGTCCCATGCGCTTCCCGCCGCCGGGTTCGGACCATGCGGGGCAGTACGGGCACGTCCAGAAGTCTGTGTTCTTGTAGAGCTTTTCACAGGGAGTGCCACACAACGGGCACGTCCAGAAGTGATCACTCACGGTTTCACCTTCCTTTCGGAACCCCCACGCGCGCACCGAAACCCGAGGCCGTAGTACCGAGTGGACACAGCGTCCCAGTCGCGAGAGGCCGCGCGTACCCACGACGGGACGTTGTTGCCCCAACAGCCGCCTCGGAAGACGAGGAGGGGGGTGTCGGTCTTGGGATCGCTCACGGTTTCACCTGTAGTACAGGGAGTCGCACCACTCCCAGACGTTCCCGCTCATGTCGAGGCACCCGTAGGGGGAGGCACCATCGGGACGCTCAAAAACGGGCGCGACTCCATCGGCACCCTCGCTGTCGCCACCAGACCAGTGACACTTCGGGTCCGGGTAGGCTCCCGGTTCTTCGTTGCCCCACGGGAACTTGCGCCCATCCCGCCCACGCGCGGCGTGCTCCCACTGTTCCTCCGTGGGAAGCTCCAGACCCGCCCACTCTGCGAAGTCGCGGGACTGCCAAAAGTCCACCTCGACCACCGGGTGGTGGCGATTCTCGGTGTTGACTTCGGGGACCGGCTTCCCGGTGGCCGCGCAATACCAAGCCCACTGCTCGACGGTGGTGGGGGTGAGGGCCACGAACCCGCCCGGAACGTCTACGACCCGTCGATCTTTGGTCGAAGAGATCGCGTCTCCCATCTGGAAACCTTCCGTGGGGGGGACGTAGCAGAGGGGCATCCCGTGCCCATCGGGCAGGACGTGCGTCGCTACCCACGGGCCTCCGATCTCCTCAAGAGTCGGCCATTCCTCGATCACCTTGCCGTCCCCGTCCACGAAGAGCTTGGGGACGACCCCGTAGGTCGGGTGGACGTATTGGGTCCACTCGCGGTCTTCCCACCTAGAACGAACGGCTACGGTGTCCCCCCGCGCGTCCGCGTCCACGGACATCACCTCGTCCATGAATCCCCAGATCGTGTCGGGGGAGGTAATCAGTGAGGCAGATTCCCAGTGGTAGTGGGGGGACCGGGCGCTCGCCCACTGGGCGGTGGACTTCGGTTGCTCTTGGGTTGAGTACAAAGCCAGTTCGATCTTCATGCCCGTATTACGCCCCGACTTCCTCTCGGAACCCCCGCGCGCGCACCGAAACCCCAAGCCGTAGTCACGGCGCGCAGGCTCGCTCGCGTTGCGAGACGCGGCGCGCACCCACGACGGTGCGCTGAAGCCCCAACCGCCGCCGCCGCGGAGGGCGCGGATGAGGGTGTCGGTCTTGGGGTTGCTCACAGCTTCACCTTCCTCTCGGAACCCCCGCGCGCGCACCGAAACCCGATGCTGACGCTCCGGTCCGCAGGCACGTCCGAGAAGCGAGACGCCGCGCGCACCCCCGACGGTGCGCGGCTGCGCCAACTGCCGCCGCGAATGACGCGGAGGAGGGTGTCGGTGGCTGGGGCTGGGTGCTTCGCGGAGGTCACCCCTCCTTTACGCCCGCCCTGCGCTGCACTTCCGCAAAGGGGAGTTCCAAAAGGCTTCGGGCTGATTCTCTAGACCCCCGATACCCCGTGGAGCCGCAGAATTGGCACGGCTCGGAGGTGTCGTAGCTCACTTGATGGCACCCGGTGCAGAAGTACTCGGTGATGCACTCGTCGCCGTCACACGCATAACAAAGGTTGCCCGAAACGTGGTGGTAGGACCGGGTGGCGGGGGCGCTGCAACTCCCACACTTGGGGAGGTAAGCGTGAAGCAGGAACTCCATCGCCCGGATGCGACGGATTGCCTCACGGGCGATTCCGAGGATCTCCGCACCCGTTGAGCCGTCTGGGGCACCGAGGGCTTCACCGATGGCGAGGATCTCGTCCAAGTGACGGGCGTCGTCGCGGAGGGCTTCGTCCAGCAGTTCTTGGTCGTTCATGGGCCATCCTACATTTTGCGCGCCCCCTATCGTCACAGATCGCAATGCACCCGCACCGGGTGCTTGAACGTGTCGGTCCAGCGTTGAAGGCAGGGCTCGCACACCTCAAACGCCCACGTCACCATGTCGCCCACGACGGGAGAGGCGAACCCCCCGGTGTATCGGATGGCCACGGCATCACCACGGGTGCCATCGGAGGAGAGGCTCTCCCCGCAGCAATCGCAGGTGACACCCGTGGTGATGTGGTGGGTCTCGGTGACGGTCTCCTCGCGCGTGTGGATCACTTCTTCCCCCAAGTACATTCGAGCGGGCGGCGCATCACGCGCCCTCCCTTGACGTAGATTCGTCGGTTGCTCGACAGGATGATGGTGAGCACCCCGCACAAGACGCACACACCCACTTCGGGGCAATGAGACCTCACGGCTTCCTCCGGTACACCGATAGGCGCTCCCGTTGAGCGCGGGGTTCGTAGGCGCTCATGCTCGCACCATGTGACCCGTGCAAGGCTCGTTTGCCGCCGCTTGCCCCGGTTCAGTTAGCAGGTAGTACAGGGTGTAGTGAGACCCGCACTTCTCACAGCAGATACGGGTCGGGAGGCTGGACCCGCCGTGGAGCTCCAGTCCCGGTTTCACCGTCCAGACGTGCTCCCCGTCGTCGGTCTTGGGATCACTCACGGTTTCACCTTCCTCTCGGAACCCCCACGCGCGCACCGAAACCCCAAGAGGCTGTAACGGAACGCAGGCACGCACGAGACGCGAGACGCGGCGCGCACCCACGACGGTTCGTAGCTGTCCCAACTGCCGCCGCGACAGATACGGAGGCGGTTGTCGGTCTTGGGATCGCTCACAGCTTCACCACGGGCCACGGCACGAGGTTGCCGTCCCAGTCGATGGACCGCCAGTACCAGACGTGACGGCGGGGGTTCCCACGCTGGTAGGCGGCGTACTTCTTGGCCGTCTCCCCTCCCATCACCCGGCAGCAGGGGCCACCGCTTCGGTGGTCGAAGCTCACCAAGAAGTCCCCGCCGTTGTCATCGTGGGTGTCCACCTCGGCGTCCGTGGGGGGCACCGTGCGGTAGTTCTTGTAGGTGAGGGCGGTCTCCCGCAGCACCGTGCGGGCACCGAGGACTTCGATGCCCAGCAGCTTCCCGTCCGCGTCGTAGTCGAACACGAACGGCCCGTGGGTATCCCGCCGCACGGACTCACCGGGCTGGGTGCCTTCCGGGTTGACGGACAGGTAGGCGGCGTTGGCTTCGGCATCGTATCGGAGCTTCATTCGCCGCCCGTGCGTGTGGTGGTGGTCCAAGGGACGATGGGCTCCGGGGGGTCGAGCGCGTCGGCCATGCGGCGGTACAGGGCCGCGAGCTCCTTCGGGGTCATCGCCACCGAGGGCTGCGCCGGGGCCAGCGGATGCACGTTGAAGGTGTGGTAGGGGCACGGGGGCGGGGCAACCACGGACCAGTAGGGGCCGCAGGTACATCCCGTGGAAGGGTCGGGCCAGTAGATGTTCACGTCAGTTTTCACGGCGCTCCTTCGTCGATGTCCGTACCAGAATACCTTCTGGCGTGTCAGCCGTCACAGAGCGGTCGCTTGCAGGAGACGATGGTGCGGAACCCCACGGTCGAGGGCACCTCCTCCTTGGTGAGGCCACGACCAAGATGCCACGCCCGGAACAGGGCGTTGTACTGGAGGTTCCAGCCGCCTCCCTTGGAGGGAGCCGGGGCGGGTTGAGCTCTGCGCTTCATGGTCGATCCTTACGCCCGATCACCGCAGGTTCCCCGGCGGAAGGTTGTCGTCCGTGAATCGCACGGCGGGCAGGGTCTTGCGCCCCTCCATCAAGGCCCGTGCGACCCGGTGGTAGCCGTCCATCAGCCACCCGGAGGGGTGGAGAAGGATGGGGTACGAGAGGTCGGCGCTCCGCACCCTCTCCATCTCGGGTGCGACCAGCGGGTGCGATGGGTCGGTCCAGTGGGCGAGCCACGAATCGTGAACCTCTGACAGGTGGTCGAGGCAGACCTCGCTCGCCGGGAGGTCACGGGACGCCTCCCACAGGTCGGGCACGCGCCACCACTCGCAGCGGTCGCCCGAGTCCCGCCAAGAACAGGTGTGTCCATCGGGGCCGTGGTCGAAGCTCATCAAGGGCCTCCGCGCACGCCCCGGATGAAATCGCGGGCGTGATCCTTCTGGGTGAACAGGGCGAACAGCGCCCGTTCCTCGTCGGGGCGTTCCCCGCCGTCGATGGCCCACCACCCGTTCGGGCTCCACGTTTTAGGGGAGGTGTAAGCGGTCTTGAGATTGGAAATCTCCTTCATGCCCGTGTACTCGTTCGAGAGCTCTTCGGTGAACCACGTCACCGCGAGATCGTACTGGGCCTTGGGACCGACGTACCAGCAGACGTGCTCCCCGACCTTGATCCTCCGAGGTTCTTCCCAACCCTCCCCTTCGAGCAGGGCGCGAAGGCGGCGCTTCGCTGCGGGAATCGCCCCCCACTCAAACTCCGCACTCCCCATGTAGTCGAAGTGGAAGTAGTCCCCCACCTTGCGCTCTTGAGGAGGACCCTTGTCCGTCGCGTGATAGGGATTCTTGTCAGCCTTGCCCGTCCATCGGAGACGCTGGACGAGATGGGGGTAGTTGTTGATCCTGTCGCGGGCTCGCAGGTTGCTGTTCATGGCGTCTTTTACGCCCGGAGAGGTTGCCTACGGAGGGAGTTTTAGGTCCATTGGCACCGCCCCTTGAACTTCTCACCCTTTGCAGCCCCGCACAGGGCGCAACGGGTGTAGGGGGGGCTTCCCGTCCACAAGTGCGGCTGGTAGGCTCGGAGGGCTTCTAGGTAGTGACGCACGTTGGCGATGCGGGTCTCCCGCTCTTCGGGAGGGAGGGCCTCCCACTCCGGGTCGCCCGTGCGGTGGCGGTAGACGCGGTGGAGCTCGCAAGCGATGTCCTCGGCGTTCGCCGGGTCCGTGTAGTACCCTAGCTGACGAGAAGAACGATCACCCATAACGAGGGGGGTCGATAGGCAAGCGCAAAAGGTTCACACCTTCGACGTGCCGAAGGGCAATCGCAAGCTCTCGGTAGGCGTACCACATACAGGACGCTACGCCCCGGTACGGGGTTCCCTTGCCCGCAGCGCGCACCGAAACCCAAGGTTGCCGCCCCGGAGCGCAGGCGCTTCCGGGCCGCGAGACGCCGCGCGCATCCACGACGGAGCATCGCTGCTCCAACTGACGCCCCGGTAGACGCGGTAGAGGGTGTCGGAGGTGGGCACGGGCTTCAAGGCGTCCCCCACGCCTCTGCGAGCACCTCCGCAGGAGCCACGTCACCGTGCCGGGTGGCGAGGTCCGTGGCCCACTCCCGCACCAGACGCGGGTAATCCCGTGCCTCGGTCCCGTAGGGGACCAGCACCGCCGGGATCACCCCCATCGGGTCGCCGCCGCACTCGCGCGCCGTGGGGTGATCGTAGGTATCGAACGCGGTGCGGGACGGGTCACCGGGCCACGGGATCTCCCCGGTCTTCGTCCACCCCCGCGCCACCAGCACCCGCCGCATCGCGTCGGGCGAGGTGGCCTTGAGGGAGTCCTTGTCGAGATTTGTGAGGGCGCGGACGGCCCGGAGCAGCAACCCTTGCCCCGCCGCCTCGTGACGGAACAGGGCAGCTTGGGCGCGGTGTACCGTGGCTTCGCAGTAACGGAGGTCACGGGGTGTCAGCTTCCCTTGGGCAAACAGTTCCGTGCCTTCCGCGAGGTCTTCAAGGGCTTGGGCGAGGGCGAGCTTCGGGTCCATGCCCGACGTTACGCCCGTGGCACCCTCCCCGGTAGGTAGGTGCGAAAGCCCGTGTCGGTGCGGGCGTCCTCTACCTTCTGCGGGAAGATGACGTACGCTCGGAGCCACGGGAGGTACCGCAACCGCCAGCTACCTCCCGTCACGCCCAGCTTCACCACGCGAACGGTTACGCCCCTATGACCCGTGCGGGGGGATGATGCACGTCGAGGTCAAGGGCGCGATCATGGCGACGGATGCCCGCGTCAAGGCCGAGCAGGGCAACGCCGAGAAGGCCCTCATCGAAGCCCTTGGCGAAGAAGAGGCCACGAAGCTCATCGCCAACCGCACGAAGCGCGACGGCGACAAGGCCCACATCACCCTCGCCGGTCCGCAAGACGGCAAGAAAGCGGTCGATCACGTCGCCACGGAGCGGGGCGTGTCCAAGGGCGAAGCCCAGCGGGTCATCCCCACCCTCCCCCTAGAGGGCAACTGGCGGGCGAAGGGCATCGGTCGGGCAGAGTCGGGCGGGAAGATCGCCTACTTCGTCGTGGTCGATTGGCCCGGTGGCCGGGAGTTCCGAGAGTCCCTTGGGCTAGACCCCAGCGGGCAGGACTTCCACATCACCGTGGGGTTCGGGGACAGCGGTGACGTTCACGGGGTGCCCAAGAACCGGGTGCTATCACCCAGCGAGCTCAAGAAGGAAGCGTCGATGACTACCCTGCGATCCAAGATCATCCGTCTGGCACACGCCCAACCCGCACTTCGTCCCCACCTCCTCCCGCTGCTTACCCGCACGGCGGCGGTAGAAAGGGTCGAGGGCACACCGCTATCCCCCGTTCGCCTCTACTGGCCCAACGGACGGATGCGACCCATGCCGGGGGACAACGTGTATGTGGTGGTCCCCGGTCTGTACGGGACCGCCGTCGTGAGGGGGGTGGCGATCAAATACGGTGACTCCGTGCGGATCAAAGCGCAAGGGAAGTCACACCCGGCGAGCACACGGTGGATCGTGGAGAACGATCCGAAGGTCAAAGCCGAGGAGAGTTTGAAGAGGCTGGAGAAAGAACAAGCCGCGAAAGACAAACAGAGGGTCATCTCTGAGGCTCAAGAAGCGGTCGCCGCCTACGCCAAAAAGAAGCGTCTGCGCCCAGTGCCCTCTCTCCGAGACCTCTCAGTCGGAGACAAGATTTACCGCATCTCTAGCGAAGGACAATACGGGGACGGAGACCCTCAGAAAGTCCACGCCACGATGGGAGTCGTGACTGCGATTGAGGGTGGGACGTTCTACTACGAGAACGAACACGGGTCGGAAGTAGCTGGCGGAGACCCTGCGGCATGGTGGCGATGAACTAGGGGGGTCATCCGGCTGGCCCACGCCAACCCGGCGTTGCGACCGCACCTGTTGCCGTTGCTTACCCGTTGGTGAGCAGGGAGACCACGGCGGGACCGTGCTTCAGCGGGCACGTCTCCCATGCCCCGGTCGTGTACGGGTACTTGCCGAAGAGAGCGCCCGTGAGGCGGCACTCTGGCGGGTGACCGTCGGGGGCCACGGAGTCGTCGCGGAAGGGGCACGAGTTGCACCCTTCGACGGACACCCCCGTCACCGTCACCGTAGACGTGGGCACCTTGGGGGTCATCGCAGCAGCTTCGCGGCTTGATCGAGGGTGACCTTGCCCGCTGCGAGAAGTCCCAGCGCCCAGTTCGTCCGGGCCGCGTCCTTCAGCCCCAGAATGTCCCGAGCCTGTTCGACGGTGAACACCCCATCGCGGATGGCTTCCAGCGTCCACACCCGCTCGTCTCCCGTCCCGGTAGCCGGGGCGGGCGGGGGGAGGACACCGAGCTTCTCGGCGGCGTAGTCGAACGCCTCCTCCAGATTGCGGCACTTCCGCCACTTCTCCTCGATGAGATCGAAGGCTTGGCGGGGGACGCCAAGATCGTCGCCGTGCTTCTGTACCAGCGGGTGGTCGGACACCCCTTGGTACACGCTGGCGACGTGGATGTGGAGCTCGTTGGCCAGAGCTTCCAGCGAGACCGCCCCCCACACCGGGTCACGGTCCACCACGTCGGGCAGCGCCGCCGCGAGGCCCACCTCCTCCGGGGTGAGGGGGGCGAGGTGGTCCGTCCACGAGGTGTCGTCCGGGGCCGTGGTCGGTTCCCCCGCCGGGGGAGCGCCCGCACGCTTGAACGCCCCCTCGAGGGAGAAACCCGAGTCCCGCAAGGCGTGGACGCGCTTGAGGTCGGCACGGGTGAGGCACCACTTGCCGTCTACCTTCACGGCAGGGAACCCATCGCGGTGGATCGCCGTGAGGACCGTGTCGGTGTTCGACAGACCCAGCGCCTTGGCCGCTTCCTCGACGGTGAACGCCTCCTTCGCATCGGGGTTCGGGTCGTCCAGCGTCGAGGCTTCCTGCTTCTTTTCGATGGGAAAAGGTCCCTTCAAGAAGGGGTTGGGGATGTATCCCTCACGGACCTTGTTGGGGTCGGGCTCGACGGGAGAATTCTCGACGGTGGGAGCGTACAGCTTCTCGGCGGGCACGATGGGAGCGGGGGGCGGGAACTTCCCCATCGCCAGAAGAAAAGCGTGCTCGAACGAGTGCCCCTCGCTGAGGGCCTCGTGCAGTACGTCGAACACCGGGCGGATGATGAACGGCCCCTCGACGCTATCCCCCTCCCTTTTGACCCCCTCCCTTTTGAACTGACGGTGCGGGAGGTGGTTGTTCGACATGGCGTGCTTGACCGCCGAAAGCTGGACGCCCAGAGCCGTAGCCGCTTCCTGCGAGGTGAACAGGAGCTTCGATGCGGGGGGCACGGGGATGTGCCGTGGCACCCGGGCATTCGGGTCGGGCTTCGCCACGGGCTTCACGAAGTTCGGGGCGGGCGCGGGCTTCGGGGGCTGTGTGGGGGCGGAGGGGGTGGGGTCGAGTTCGTCGAGCCACGAGGTGCCGTCCGTCTTGGTGAGGGGCGGCTGGGTCGCCGCCACGGCAGACTTCTCAGCCGCCGCGACCTCTTCGGCGCTGGCCCGGTTCAGCAGGTCGAGGTACACGGGCCGCGTCCGCACGGACTTGTCCGGGTACAACATGCACAGCCGGGACAGGTACGCCTTCACCGTGCGGTGCGGGGCTTCGGGCACGGCGTCCCGCAAGCATTTGAAGAAATCCTCGGCGGTGGTGGTGCTGAGGAAGGCTTTCTCGAGGGCGGAGGATTCGGCATCACTCCACTTCGACCGGGTGCTCTTGGTTTGATCGGACATCGGCGGTACATCTCCTTGCCCACGGCGGAGGCACATACATCGTGCGGGGTGCGGGGCAATCACCCTTACGCCCGGACACGGTGCGTAGCGTACCGAGCCATGCCCAACTGGACCCTGCACCAAGGCGAGTGCCTCGACGTACTCAAGACCCTCCCCGACAACTCCGTGGACTCGGTGGTGACGGACCCGCCCTACGGTCTGTCCAACCATGACGCCGGGGACGTGCGAGAAGCCCTGCGGTGCTGGCTCGACGGGAAGCCCTACACCCCCAAGGGGTCAGGCTTCATGGGCAAGGAGTGGGACGCCTTCGTCCCCGGCCCCGAGGTCTGGTCCGAGTGCCTACGGGTGCTCAAGCCGGGTGGGCACCTGTTGGTGTTCGCGGGCACCCGCACGCAAGACCTCATGGGGATCGCCGTCCGCCTCGCGGGCTTCGACGCGCGGGACACGGTGATCGTGCAGGGGATGCTGCATTGGACCTACGGTTCGGGCTTCCCCAAGTCGCTGGACGTGTCGAAGGCCATCGACAAGGTGAACGGTGAGGGAGGACGCACCCACAAGTTCGTGGAGTGGATGCGAACGACGGGGCTGACCGCTAGGAAAATCGACGAGGTGTTGAAGCAAGCGGGGAAGATCAGCCCCACGAGCACCTTCGCCGTCCACTACTTCAACTTCGGGCAACCCGCCATCCCCACCAAGGAGATGTGGGAGGTAGTGCGTCCGCTGTGTGGGGACGTTCCGCCGTGGGTGGACGAGCTCGTGGATCGGGTCGAAGCCGAGCGCGAAGTGGTCGGGACGAAGAAGTCCTCGCTGGGAGGCACCGTCGCTGCGGGTAATTGGGATGAGAGCTTCATCAACCAGCACCGTGACCTCGAATACGAGATCACAACACCCGCCACCGACGCCGCGAAACAATGGAAGGGATGGGGCACGGCGCTGAAGCCCACCCAAGAGCCCGTGCTGGTGTTCCGCAAGCCGCTAGACGGCACCGTCGCGGACAACGTGCTGAAGTACGGCACCGGAGGCATCAACATCGACAGGTGCAGGTTGGCGTCTCAATCCGGGACGGGACGTTGGCCCACCAACACCGTGTTCTGCCACACGCCCGAGTGCGTGCGCGTCGGCACGGTGAAGGTCAAGACCGGGATGGCAACCTTCAAGAGCACGGACACGGGAAGCAAGCAAAAGTCCTACAGCGGGGGGTTGAAACGGCAACCCCACGGCGAGTACGGCTACGCAAACGAGGACGGAACCGAGACCGTGGACCGCTGGGAGTGCGTAGACGGGTGCCCCGTGAAGGCGCTGGACGAGCAGAGCGGGGAACTTCATGCGCGCGGCAACAAGACCCCGACCAAGGGTGGAGGGGGGATGTTTGATCATTCATCGATTCTGACGGATGACCATCTGCGAGAGGAACTCAAAGCAGGAGGCGGGGCGTCCCGGTTCTACCCGCAGTTCACCTACGAGGAGGACGACAACCCGTTCTACTACTGCGCCAAGGCGTCGAGAAGCGAGCGCGATGGCGGGTGCGAGGACCTACCCAAGAAGCGCGGCCCCGTGATGAGCGGGGTGTGCCAAAACTGCGGCAAGGGGCAACTGGACGGGCGGCGGGAAGGGCCGTGCTGTGATGACCCTGACTACACGAGCGACGCGGCGAGCGGGAACGTCTCGAACCACCACCCCACGGTCAAGCCCATCGCCCTCATGCGGTGGCTCGCTCGTCTGGTGACGCCCACCAACGGTGTCGTCCTCGACCCGTTCAACGGGAGCGGGACAACCGGGTGCGCGGCGGTGCTGGAAGGGTTCCAGTACATCGGTATCGAGCGTGAACCCGAGTATGTCGAGATCGCACGGGCGCGCATCGCCCACCACGAACGGGTGGTACAGGGTGGGGTCAAGAACCCTTGGACCGAGAACCCCACCGTCGAGGCAACGGAAACGACACCCCTCACCCTCGACGACCTGTTCGGTTTCTAGTGAATAGCGTAACAGCGGCATGAGCACCCTGCGTACCTCCCCCATCCGTCTGGCACACGCCAACCCGGAGCTTCGTCCGCACCTCCTCCCGCTGATTGCGGAGGGGCGTACCGCAGCCAAGAAGCTCTCGCCTTTCGCCAAAGCCTACTTCAAGCTCTGGCGGGAGAAGGGCGGCATGGGCGACGAGTCCGACATCGATGACATGGAGGAAGCCTACGAGAACGGGGAGGTGACGGACAGCGAACTCCTCGCCAACGCCCCGAAGGCTTGGAAGAGCAAGCTCCCGGCGATCAAGAATGCCTCGATGAGCGAGGCCGATGTCTACTCCCCGCCCATGGACATCAACACCCAGAAGGGGATGCGGGCTTGGTTGGCCATCATGCGCCTGTACACGCTCGACAGCGTGCCTGAGTCCCCCGAGCGTCAACGCCGTATTGACGAGAGCCGCAAGTCTCTCTCCTACGCGGGATTTCTCATGCGGAAACGCCCCATTGGCAAACTCTATGAGGCCGCAGCGAAGCAAACCGCCGACTGGCTCCACACCGTCGCAGACTGACGCCCAGCACCGAGGACACATGAGCACCCTGCGTACATCCCTCATCCGTCTCGCACACCAGAACCCGGAGCTTCGTCCGCACCTCCTCCCGCTGCTGAAGGAAGCCGCTGCCAAGGGCATCCCGGTGTCGGGCACCGAGATCCGTTCGGCCTACTACAAGGCTGGGGATGGCGTGGGGGCTCTGATGGATGCCGTGGCCAACGACCCCGCCACCAAGGGTGACGCCAAGCTCAAGAAGGCCGTGGCCGATTTGAAGAAGGCCCACGACGCCGTGTTCGCCGCGTTGAAGCCCTACGCTTGGGACTGATACCTCGGTCATGGGCGTAAGGTACGCTCATGACCCTCAAGAACCTCTACAAGACCCCGTGGCCTTGGTTCGGTGGCAAGTCCGACGCGGCCCCGTACGTGTGGGATGCCTTGGGCGACGTTGACCATTACGTCGAACCCTTCGCGGGCTCCCTCGCCGTGCTTTTGCGCCGCCCGCACGTCGCCAACCGCTCACACACCAGCGAGACCGTCAACGACATGGACGGGCTGCTCTGCAACGCATGGAGGGCCATCATCCACGACCCCGACGCGGTGGCAGAAGCTGCCTCGTGGCCCGTGTGCGAGGCCGACATACACGCCCGTCACCTCGCTCTCGTGAAGTGGCGCAGCGAACGGCAACTCGAACACCTCATGGCCGACCCCGACTTCTACGACGCCAAGATGGCGGGCTGGTGGGCGTGGGGGCAGTCAGCGTGGATCGGCAGCGGGTGGTGCAGCGGCACCGGGCCGTGGGTCGTGGGAGAGGACGGTCGCATCACCAAGAAGTCCAAGAACGGCGTCCACCGCAAGATCCCGTACATGTCGGGAGGCAGGGGGATCAACCACCCCAATGCCCGAGAGGAAGGGGTGTCCCGGCAGGTCCCGTTTATGACGTCCACCCGAGGGGTGAACCATGCTGGCACGCGCGAGGAAGGGGTCAGTCGGCAACTGCCGCACGTCAGCACCAATGGTAGTGGGATGAACCACGCGGACCTCCGCGAGGATGGCGTGGGGGACGAGCCCGAGTACCACCCGATGACCATGCCCGAGCTCACCCGGTGGCTACGGTTCCTGTCCGCGAGGCTGCGGCACGTCCGGGTCATCAACGGTGACTGGAAGAGGGTCGTGACGGACGGCGTGCTGAACACCCTGTCCGTGAACCAAGGCGGGTACGCGGGGGTATTCCTCGACCCCCCGTACACGGACGAGGTTCGCACGGGTGGGATCTACGCGGTGGATAGCGGGAACGTCGCCCACGACGTGCGCGAGTGGTGCAAGGCCAACGGGGACAACCCCAAGCACCGCATCATTCTCGCGGGCTACGACACGGAGCACCAAGAGCTCGAAACCCAAGGCTGGACCGCCGTCGAGTGGTACCGGGAAGGGTTCTTGAAGGGCGGCATGGCGAACCAATCCGACAAGGGGACCCAGCAGCACCGGGAACGCCTGTGGTTGTCCCCCGCTTGCCTGAAAGCCAAGCCCGCCATCACCTCCCTCGACGACCTGTTCGGTTTCTGACCCCACCCCCACCGCCATGAGCACCTCCGACCTCAAAGCCCCGTTCCCCTACATGGGAGGCAAGTCAATGGTGGCAGACCTCGTGTGGGAAGCCCTCGGCAACGTCACCAACTACATCGAGCCGTTCGCGGGCAGCGCGGCGGTGCTGCTGGCTCGCCCCGCACCGTTCAACGGGACCGAGACGATCAACGACGCCAACGGGTACATCGCGAACTTCTGGCGGGCCGTGTCCCAAGACCCGGACACCGTCGCACGCCACGCGGACCACCCGGTGCTGGAAAACGACCTCCACGCCCGACACCGATGGCTGTGGGAACGCCGGGACCAACTCCGAGCCCGACTGGAAGCAGACCCCGATTGGTGCGACCCCAAGATCGCCGGGTGGTGGGTCTGGGGCATGGGCACCTTCTTCACGGGCGCGTGGTGCGTGGACATTCCCCGACGATGCAAGCCCATGTGTACGGGAGGGAATCACGGCAACGGCGTCCACGCGATGACGCGGGATGTCCACCAACAAATGCGAGACCTCCAAGCCCGACTGCGCCGGGTGCGAGTGCTATGCGGGGACTTCACACGGGCGCTCACTCCCGTCGTAGTACAGAACGCACGGCCCAATGGGGTCACGGGCATCTTCCTCGACCCCCCCTACACGCACGAAGGGAGAGACGGCAGGTGCTACGGGAAGGACGACGACCCCGACGTGTTCGACAAGGTGATCGAGTGGACCACCGCCAACGCCACACCCACCGTCCGAATCATCGTGGCGGGCTACGATAGCCGCCCAATGCCCGAAGGCTGGCGAGAAGTGTCATGGGAAGGGCACGGCGGGCACAACCGACGCGGGAACAACGAGAACAAATCCCGCGAGCGTCTGTGGTTGTCACCCCATTGCGTCCAACCCAACACCGTCACCTCCCTCGACGACCTGTTCGGTTTCTGACACCCCACCCCCGCCACGGGCGTAACCACCCCCCATGAAGCTCATCACCCCACGCACCCTCCTCGCAGCCCTCGCCTTCACCGGGGCGCAACGCCTCACGTCCCTCGCCCGGAAACTCGCCCCCGGCCTCCCAGAGCGCATCTACGTCAGCCGGGACTGCTGGTGCTACCTCCCAGACCGCAAGCGACTGGTGCTCTCCCAATGCTCAATGCCCGAGGAGGTGCGGGACTTCCACCGACACACCCTGTTCTCCCTCGCCGTGGTGGAAGAACCCGACGGTGAGCTCTCGGCCCTGTTCATCCTCAACGCCAACGAGTCCCCCTACGCCCTGTGGGGCCGGGACGAAGACGGCTACCCAATGGACGACACCCCCGACGCACCCCCGGCAGACATGGACGCCCTCATCCGCGCCGCCAGCAGCCTCCCCAAGAACGACCCCCCCTCCCTGCTCAACTGACAGCGCGCCACGGGCAACCCCTACCGCGCACGCCCGCCCCGGCACCCAAGCCCGCCAAACATACGAAGCACTGGCCTTCGGGGCGTAACACCCCGCCATGACACCCACCGCGTACATACAAGCGGGCACCGCGACGGAAGGCTACCTCTCAAACTCGTGCGCCCTCGTAGCAGCAGACCTCACCCGCCGAGGCTACCGGGTGATCCCCTTCGCCCGTGACAAACTCCCCCGCACCGTCACCCCCGACACCCCCGTGAAAGGAGACACGGGAGCCGTGAAGGCCATCTACGAATGGACCTTCAAGGCCCCCTACCCCAACGTGGACATCCCCACCGCCCTCAAACCCCTCGCCCACCGAAGGGTGTGGAAAACCACGCTGGGCGTACTGCGGGCACGGGAACGCTCACACCCCTATAGCACACAGAAAATCTTCGTGAAGCCCCTCAACGAAGCCAAGGCGTTCCACGCGAGGAATTTCCGGTACGCCGCCACTAGCGTCTGCCTGTTCCCAGACGACTACCCAGTCCTCGCCCAAGAGTACCTGCACTTCAGCCGCGAGGAACGGTTCTTCATCGGACCCCGGGGCGTCCGTAAAAACCCCGACCACAACCCAGAACTCCGTGCCTACGCCGAGAAAGCGTACCGGGCGTGGAAAGCCGAAGCCCCCGGAGCCTACGTCCTCGACGTGGGGTGGTGCCACAAAGGGCACCCCGCCGTCGTCGAAGTCAACAGCGTGCTCACCGCAGGACGCTTCGACAGGGTCACCAACCCCGGTGCCCTACTTATCGCAGCGTGGAAGAGCTACGCCCACTACGCAGAACACAAGACCTTCCGATGACAACACGACCCCCAGCCTACGAACCCGAGGAATACCCCCGGTGCGAGAAATGCGGACGCCTCGCCCTGCACTCCCGGGCCACCATGTGCTCCGTGTGCTTGGTGAACGACACGCTGAAAGAACCACCGCCCTCACCCCTCGGCGCTCACACGGCCAACGAGTTCACCGTCGCCAAGAAGCCCTAGTACCCGTCCTTGTACCAACCACCACCCTTGAGGTGGAACCCCCCAGCCATCGACGGGACCAACACCCGCCGTACAGCCCCACCACATACAACGTCACCCACGGGGACGCTGCACTCCGTGTCCGGGGCGTCCGTGATCCGCTGCACCCGCTCGTACTGGGAGTTGCACTTCGGGCACTGGTAGGTGTAGGTCGGCATACGAAATGTTACCCTTGGCGGCGGAATTCGGTTACTACAAGGGGAGGTGACGTGGAAACGCCGAGAACATGGGGATTTCTAAAACACCCCATTTGACCCCGCCTAGAACCGTCTGTGACCGAGTGGGAGGGGGCAGAGCTTTTGAGGTGCGAGGAAGGCCGATGGAACAGAGATGAGAAGAGGTAAAGGGGGTGTGTGAGACGGGTACGGGCAGGGTGACGGGTACGGGCAGGGTGACGGGTACGGGCACCACCTTGGCGCGAAGCGCCCGTGGTGTTGCGTGTGTGGCAAGGGGCGCGAGGGTTGAACCCGCGTTGAAACGAGGAGGGAAAATGCAAACTGAAACCGGGGCGTCTGAGATTTTTCCCGTGTGGCATCACTGGTGCGTAGAAGAACCCGTACGGAAGACACTACCGCGTCGGTCCCATCACCCCTTGCGGGTGAGGGTTCTTCCGGGCAACCCTTCGCTGCCCCTGCGGGTGATGCTGGAGGGGATGTCGCGCCGGATGAACGGCGGGGTGGGTGGGACGGCCTTGGGCATTGACCTGTCGGTCCGTGGGCACGAGGTGCGGAAGCTGTTCTACGCTGGGGGGTTCACGGGCACGATCACCCGCGAGGGCATCGACCCCGAGGAGTTCCTTCAAGAGGTCTACCGTGGGCTGTTGGCCCGCAACCGTGGGACGTGCCCGTGGGACCATAAGAAATCTTCCTTCGGCCACTACGTCCACATCGTGATCCGCTGCGTGCTGTCGAACTACCTGCGGCGGGAGCGGTTGCGGGACTCCCGCGAGGGGGTGACGGACGACGGGGAGCTTCCGCTGGGGGTGGGCACGCACGGGGGCGGGATGGTGGAGCTCCGGGACTTGCTGGAGGGTCTGTACGGGGCGGGTGAGGAGCGGGACCGCGTGGAGCGGTTTCTCTCCTCCCTGTACGCGGGGATGTCGCGCCGCGAGGCCCTGCTGGCGGTGGGCGAGCGGGACGAGTGGGGGCAGCGCGTGTTGGCCGAGGTCCGTGAGGCGCTAATCGAAGGTTCGTAGCGTGGGAGGGGGTTCGGGCGGGGTTGGGTGGGTATCCCGCTAGGGGGCAAAACGCACCTTGGCGGGTGAGGGGGTACCTTCCACGCTACGAACCTTCGTTTTCACCCATCCGTGACAGGTAGGTGGTGATCACCCAGACGCACGCGACGGCGACCAACAGACCGTTGGTGGCGTTGTGCCCGTAGCGGTAGGTGGCGAGGGCCACGGGGAGGGTGAGGTAGGCGGTCGCGGCTTCGTGGTCGTTGAGGGGGAGGGGGTGTCGGGCGTGCCGTGACGTGGCGTGGAAGGCCACGAGGGAGCACAGCACGAGGTGCCAGAACCTTGCGAGGTTGGCGGGTTCTTCGTACAGGCGGGCGGCGGCACCGAGGGTGGCCCCTACGGTGACGACCCGGGCGATGCGGGTACGGGTGCTCACCGGGGTGCCCTACTCGTGAGGATGGTGCGGAACCCGGTGTGGTTGTACTGGGAGTAGGGCTTGAGGAGTGCCCCGGTGCCGGGGGGTGTTGGGGCGCGCAGCCCGGGGATGCGTGCAGAGGACCAAGCCCCTCCCCCGTGGACGTGGAAGTCGGTGACGCTGGTGGTCTTCACGGCGACACCTCCGTGCGGGGTGCCCTTCCGGGCAGGTGGGTGCGGAAGCCCGCGCCTTCCATCTCGTTCGCAGGATCTTCCGTGGTGCGCCGTGCGGCCCTCGCCCACTTCGGCATGAAACCGGCCCAAGAGCTACCGCGATGGACGCGGTCGGAGGTGGTGTCGATGGGATTCATACTCGGGGTTCCCTTGCCCGCAACGCGCACCGAAACCCCAAGTTGCTGATACGGTACGCAGGCACGAGCGAGTAACGAGACTCCGCGCGCACCCCCGACGGTCCACCGTTGTCCCAACAGCCGCCACGGAAGACGCGGCGAAGGGTGTCGGTGGGTTTGGTGGTGGGGGGGTTCATACTCGGGGTTCCCTTCCCCGCAGCGCGCAGCGAAACCCGATGTTGTTGAGACGGATCGCAGGCACGTTCGAGCCGCGAGACGCGGCGCGCACCCACGACGGTACGTTGTTGTACCAACAGCCGCCACGGAAGACGCGGCGAAGGGTGTCGGTGGGTTTGGTGGTGGGGGGGTTCATACTCGGGGGCTCCTTACGGACAGGTGGGTACGGAACCCGACGTATTTGTCGCGGGTCTTGGGCCTATCTGATCCCTTGTCCACCGCGCGCACATATTGACGTTGCATGAGGACCCAACTGCCTCCGCGCACCTCGCAGCGTTTCATCGCGGGCACCTGCACCGGGCACGGGTTCGGAAGCCCACGGTGGTGTTGCGGTAGACGGGCTCCTTGCGGAACCGGGTGGGGGTTTCACGGGGGTTGTTGGCGAAGCTGTGGCTGCGAAGGGTGACTTCGCGCGGGTGGTTGGAGGGGGTCATCGGGTTGTCCTCCCTGCGAGGGTGGTGCGGAACCCGACGAGGTCGAGGCGCCTCGCGGGCGCGTAGTCGTTGCACGCGGATGAGCGCACCCCCGAGGCATCGACGACGTACCACGACCCGCCGCGAATCGCACGGCGAAGGTTGTCGGGCTTGGCGGTGGAGGGGGTCATCGCGGTGCCCTCATGGTGAGGGACGTGCGGAACCCGGTGAAGGTCCCTCCCGCGCTCATTACTCCCGAGTACGAGGTCCAGACGGACATTGGGTCGGTGATGCGAAGGCACCCTCCGCGTACGACGTGGCGGTGGTTGGTGGTGGTCATGGTTCGGTCCTAGTGATGTCGAGCCAATGCTCGATGGGGGTGGTGTCGAGGATGCTGTTACGAACGTCGGCGGGCGGGGTCACCTCCCGGTGTTCCCCGCCCGCTGTGATGGTATCGGCCCAAGCGAAGGACGCACCTGCGTCCGGGTCGTACCCGTGCCCTAGTCGCACGGTGGCTACCTCCGGGTGTGCCCGGAGGTAGTCCCGCGCCCACTCACTCGCTGTCATCGTCGTCGATGGGTTGGTTGCGTTGCTTCAGGTAGGCGCGGAGGATGTTCAGGGACGAGTCGGCGGCTTCGTCCGCGTAGGCGAGGA
>SXGQ01153890.1_pt1 | contig 43837 bp, 43 predicted proteins | sample 3178371 | NCBI WGS metagenome assembly SXGQ01 (sample SAMN11356859, study PRJNA531348) | freshwater metagenome | isolation source: freshwater sample F1-20 | place: China: Fuxian Lake, Yuxi | collected 2017-12-25
CGACCCATCAGCTTATTGATATAGGCCCTTTGAGAAGGTATCAAAGCCATGAATTCAGGAGTGAATTCTTCCGGCAATGTGATATTGACCATATAACATTTCATATTCTTCATCTCCTTAGATATTGAGAATGGAAGACCATCATCTTTTCTCTTGAATATTCTCTGATTGAATGAGGAATTCCTCCCCAACCCAATCCTGATTGATTGCGTCCACCAAAAGGCATCCAGTCCACTCGAAATGCCGTATGATCATTATGCATAACGGCACTAGCATTCAATGATGACATCACATTGAATGCAATATCAGTATTCTTTGTAAATATTGATGCCTGAAATCCAAACGATGAAGAATTTATGGTGTTGATTGCTTCTTCCATGGTTGAATATGCATGCAAACACAAAACAGGACCGAATATTTCCGAAGTAGATACCTTTGCATTGATGGCCGGTTGTAATAACACTGTTGGCTCATGCATTGTTTCAGACAATATATTTCCTCCTGAGACTATCTTTGCTCCTTGTTCAACGGCTTCCTGAATCCATGACTGAACTCTTTTCACTTCATTCGGATGAATAAGCGGACCACCCTCACTATCATGTTGAAGCGGATCTCCGATTTTGAATCGTTGAACATGTTCCTTCAATGCTAATGCCACTTCATCAAGGCATGCTTGATGCACATACAAATGCTGTGTACTCACACATACTTGACCTGAATGATACATTGCACCCTTTACGATTTTTTGCACGAACTCTTCGATATGTACATCATTGGCAAGGATACTCGGCGCCATACCTCCGTGCTCTAATGCACATCTCATTCCCGGGGCAAGCAAAGAACGTAATTTCCATCCTACTTCTGCTGAACCGATAAATGAAAGAAAAGCTATCCGTGAATCAGAAACTAGTTGTTGCGCCAAGGAAGATGTACAAATCAATGCTTGACACCATTCTTTAGGCAAACCGGCATTATAAAGCATATCTATGAATGTAAGGCATGTTCTCGGGGTGGAACTCGCAGGCTTGATGATGATAGGCGTACCTGCTGCAATTGCCGGTACTACTTGATGAACAATCAAATTGAGAGGGTGATTAAATGCACTAATTGCAAAAACCACTCCAATCGGTTCATGAATGGTCAATGCTATTTTGTGTTGCGAACCCTCAGTCAATCCCATTGGGATTTCTGTCCCATGCATTGTACGCATGGTATCAATCGCACTTTTCACACCTTGTATCGCGCGCAGCACTTCCACCTTAGAATCAAGATAGGGTTTACCACCTTCTTTTGCAGCCATGATGGTGAGTAATTCCACTGACTCTTCCATCATTGGGATTAGTCTTTCGAGTATTGCAATCCTTTCATGCATAGGAAGATGTAATTCTCGATTCTTGAATAGAGTATATGCACGCTCCACCATGCGCTCAGCATCAATCTGATTATGCATCTGAACGCAATCAATCAATTCTCTTGTATATGGTGAAAACACCTGTAATTCATCTGCTTTCATATGTTCACTTGTATTTCTTTCGAAATTACAAAACCTGTGAATGCTATCTTAAAAAAAGAATGGCGCATCGATTGCTCCACTTAAGAACAATCAAAGCGCCATTCGGCTATCAGGATAGGATATTATTTTGTGATTTCGATATTCGCAACAAGATCAACCACATCTCCAACTACTGCGCCACCTTGATCAAGCAACTTGCTCCAGGAAACACCATAGTCTTTACGGTTGATTTTACCTGTGATTTTGAAGCCTGCAACAGTTTGACCCCATGGGCTTTTTTGTGTGCCTCCAAATTTCACATCAAGTGTAACTGGTTTAGTAACTCCACGCATGGTGAAATCACCGGACAACTTATATGTGCCTTTCCCAGTCTTTTTCATAGACTTGCTTTTGAATGTGATATTCGGATGATTTGCTACATCAAAAAAGTCTGCACTGCGCAAATGTTCATCACGTTTTGCATCATCAGTGTTGATGGTTGTTGCTTTGATCGTTACATCGATGTTTGCATCTGAAAAATCATCTTTGTCAGAAGCGACGTTGACTGAAAAATCGCCGAATTTTCCATCAGCTTCAGATACGACCATGTGGCTTACTGAAAACTTGATTGAAGAATGAGATCTGTCAAGATTCCATTTTGTGTTTTGCGCATTAGATGACAAAGCTCCAAATATGAGGATTGCCATCATTGTAATAAAGGATTTCATACCTGCTCCAAAAAATGTGTGATAAGTGAAAAAGTGAAAAGTGATTTATACTGGTACTTCTATGAGTAATATTTTGGAATTAGATGCAATGTGAATCAACACGGATTCTTCATCTTGAATTCCCATTCCATCACGCCTTTGCAGTTCTTGTCCTGATATTGTAACCATACCTTCAATGACAAAGACATACACTCCATGTTTCGTTGATGCCATATGATGCTTCACAATTTTTGATTCATCAAATTCCCCTAGGTAAAGACTTGCATCTTGGTTTATTCGCAATGCCTCAATGCTCGGATTATTCGAAACGATTGGACATAATTGATTCTTCAACTTGTCATGATCAAATCGCATTTGATCATAGCGAGGTTCGATATTCCGCTCTTTGGGGAATATCCAAAGTTGAAGAAAATTCACAAGCTCGGATTCGCTTGCATTGTATTCGGCATGCATGATGCCTGTTCCCGCACTCATGATTTGAACATCACTTGTCGAGATTATTCCTTCATTACCTGTAGAGTCTGTATGAGCAAGACTTCCTTTCAGTGGTATGGAGATGATTTCCATATTATCATGACCATGTTTTCCAAAGCCTGCACCACCAATGACGATATCATCATTCAATACTCTCAACATCCCAAAATGCATTCTGCTTGAGTCATGATACATGCCGAAACTGAATGTATGATAAGTGTCCAACCATCCATGATTGGCATGACCTCTAGTTTCAGATTTGTGAATCTGCATGCTCACTGATTATCACCCTCGGGTTTTATGTCAAGTGCGATAATTCTTTCACATAATTCCGAAAGCTCAACCAACTCTTTATTTGAATAGAGCTTATCCAGTTCAGTTGAAAATTCTTGCATTGGTTGATGCAACTCATCTAATAATGCAATCCCATCCTCAGTGATTTTTGTCAATGACATACGTTTGTCTGTTTCACTCTGAATCCTTTCGGCTTTTCCATCAGTAACAAGTCCATCAATAAGTCTTGTCACGTCCGGAGCTTTCTCCAACATTCTTTCAATGATTTCTTTTCTGCAGTACCCATCTGGATGGCATCCCTTCAGTATACGAAGTATATTATATTGGGAATGTGTTAGGTTTTTTGATGCACAAACTTCAGATTGTTTGCGTTTAATAATGTCTGCTGCAACCAACATGCTCAACATTGCCTGTTGCGTTGCAGTTTGAAACTGCTTTTGTTTCAATCTATTATGAATTGTCGACTGTTTCATGATTCAAATATACGTGTTTGAACATGTATGTTCCAACACGCAAATTATCTTTTGATTATTATGCCCTTTTTATGGAAATTCCACCATGAAGAATTCCGTTGACATATATCTTGACACATTTTCGGGTAAAGCCAGGGAAAGACTCAATGAAATGCGCAGAATACTAATTGATGCATTGCCCCATGCAGAAGAGTGTATTTCTTATGGGATGCCGGCATATCGCATGTCGAAGGTTTTGGTTTACTTTGCGGGTAATAAGCATCATGTTGGTTTTTATCCTACATCTTCGGGAATAAGGAAATTCGAACATGAACTTGGGGAATGGAAGCATACCAAAGGAGCGATACAATTTCCCTATGATAAACAATTACCCAAAGGACTGATCAGGAAGATTGCAATCATGAGAAAACATGAAACAGAGAATCGATCAAAACAGAAATGTGAGATAAAGAAAAATCATAAGAAAGCACTTTCATATGAACAAGCAATTGCAAAGATGGAATCGGAATTACGACATTCCGGACTTGCAAAGCCTGCTTTACGCGCACTGATTGATCTCGAAGTGCAGACGATCAAATCGCTTAAGAAAGCTGATATTCAAACGCTTGCGGGGAAACATGGTATTGGACCACATGCATTGAACATCATCAAGAAATTGATTGAATAGCATAATTGACCATCCAATACACCCCGAACTTATCTTGCAGATGACCATAATATGCTCCCCAAAACATTTCTTGCATTGGTTGTAAAATCACACCTCCATCAGCAAGTCCATGAAATAGACGTTCAGCTTCTTCTTTTGTATCGGGTTCAAGATTGATATTCACATTATTTCCCTGCTTGAGAGAAAATCCCATTTCTTCAGGAGCATCTGTGCCCATGAGAATCAGACCTCCTGTAATCTCGATTTCCACATGAAGAATCATTCTCTTTACGGCTTCACTCATGTGTTGAGTTTTCTCATCTGGAATCATGTCTCCAAATCGAGAAATGCCATCATTTCCAAAATCACCACCGAATACGGATTTATAAAACAAGAATGCTTCTTCGGTATTTCCGGAGAAATTGAGATAAATGCTAGTTCTTGCCATATTTTCACCATGCGAAGAAACTAAAAACACAATGATTTTGATTTATAGTAAGTGTGTAAAATATGCTAATTTCGTTATACATTAAATGGCCAACATATAGATGATACATAGATTACTTTCTTCCTTCAAAAGCGGTCATGCACAATCACCATTGCAGCATGATGCTTTGTTCAATACTCTTCGAGAAAAAGAGTATGCGAGATTGGACAAAGCAGGACATGTCTATTTGGATTATACAGGTGGCAATCTATATGCAGAATCTCAATTGATGCAACATCAGGCAATGTTGCGTGAAAATGTTTTCGGCAATCCTCATTCGACAAATCCATCCTCGCAATTAGCAACCAAGCTCACAGAGGAAGCCCGTGAAGAAGTATTGAAGTTTTTCAATGCTGAAGACTATTTCTGCATTTTCACACAAAATGCAACCGAAGCACTCCATATTGTTGGGGAATGTTATCCTTTTGGGGTAGATTCTCAGTTTGTACTACTTGCAGATAATCATAATTCAGTAAATGGAATACGGGAATATTGTCGTTCAAAAAACGGAGCATTCACCTATGTTCAGACATATTATGAAGATCTGATGATTGATGAAGAAGCATTGCTTCGTGAGCTCGATGGTCATAAAGAGAAAAAGCACAAACTTTTCGCTTTTCCCGGGCAATCGAATGTATCCGGCGTGAAGCATGATTTGTCATGGATACAAAAAGCACAAGAACGTGGATGGAATGTTCTTCTCGATGCTGCCGCATTTGCTCCGACCAATAGACTGGACCTCAAAAAAGTTCAGCCGGATTTTGTGTCATTGTCATTTTATAAAATATTTGGATATCCAACAGGCATCGGATGTTTACTCGTCAAAAAGACCTCATTTGATCTACTCAAAAAACCTTGGTTCGCCGGGGGTAATGTCACCATGGTTGCGGTGCTCTCTCCACATCATTATCTACATGACAATCATGAACGATTTGAAAATGGTACAATCAATTATCTTGACATCCCGGCTGTGACGATTGGGTTGAGATATATCGAGTCCATTGGTCGTGAGAATATTTCAGAACGCATTCAATCATTGATGAAATACCTCTGCAATGAATTGCGAACGATGCATCATTCCACGGGCATGAAACAAGTCAATATGTATGGTCCGGAAGATAGATCCAAAACCGGCGGAACGGTGATCATGACATTTCTGAACCCCGATGGATCCGCTGTTCCTTTTGAGATCGTAGAGCAGAAAGCAAATGAACACATGATATCACTTCGATCGGGATGCTTTTGCAATCCGGGAATTGATGAAATCTTCAATTGCGTCACGACTGAAGAATTGACTCGGTTTTTCAGCGGCAGAACCAAAGGCAATTATTCCGACATGTTCAATTTCTTGAAAAAGATGCGAGGGGCAGTGCGCATTTCAGTGGGGCTTGCCACCACCAAATCAGACATAGATCGCTATGTGAGATTTGTTGGCAGTTTAAAAGATCAGCATATCTGATTCAACGTTTTGGTATTTCTCTTGCACCAAAATTCTTGACGAGTGTTTTTTCCACTTCACTCAAATCTTTTTCTTTCACAGTTGGTCTGGCTTGTTCAATTGCTTCCAATTGTGAAGGCATAGAACCTATGATGCCTAGTCCGCCATTTTGGGCATGTGATTCTTGCGGTGCTATGGATTCAAAGATGGATTTTTTCATGCCCTGATTAACACCTTCATTGCCTATCACAAGTTGTACTTCTATTTCAATTCCATAAAATGACAGCAATGATGATTTTAGAGCTTCAGCATTTGTTTTCAATTGTTCAAATGTAAATGACAGTTCAGTATGAATGAACAGTGTATCATTCTCGATTCTCGGCTCAACCGTATTCAAAGCAAATTGTAGAATTGATGATGTTGAATCGATGAATTCATCCCATCGATTAAGAATGTCAACAGTCAGTGATGATTTTTTTGGGGGTTCAGGAGATATTGTGGATTGAGTACCCTCTTCTTTTTTCTCGAACACTTTTTGAGCGAATGCATTGATTATATCAGGAGTTTTTTTTTCAGGGGTACTTATTGGCTTTGGTTCAGAACCATGTTCACCCCTTAATGATTGCAATACTTCGGATATTTCAATGATTGAATCGAGCGAAGCCATTTGAGTGAGTGCAAGCTCCAGGCGTACACCCGGCTGTGCGGCAAACTTCAAGCCATGTTCGGTTGTGGTGACTATATGCATCAATCGCAACATTTCTGCTTGCGAGAACAATGTAGCTTCTTGCTCATAGCGCTGAAGATAAGACGCGCTACTTTCTATGAGAGAAGTAGAACCTGTTGCTTGTACCGACAAAATATTCCGAAAATGTTCAAGAAGTCCATTCAAACATTCTTGAATATCATACCCCTTCACAATCACCTCGCGAGCGATTGCAAACATTTCAGCGACATGTTTCTCACGAATTGCTCGACTTATACGGAAAAAGAACTCCGTGTCTATCAAATGCAATGCATCGTGCACATCTGCTGCAATAATTGTATTTCCACAAAATGCTCGCACTTGATCAAAGATACTTTGTGAGTCGCGCATCGATCCATCTGCTTTGCGAGCAATTGCAATCAATGACTCTTCATCGATGGATATACCCTCCCCTTCAGCAATCTTTTTCAATTGCCCAACGATGGTCTCGATTTCCATTCTGCGAAAATCAAATCGTTGACAACGTGAGAGGATGGTTGCAGGAACTTTATGAACTTCCGTCGTTGCAAAAATGAACATCAAATGCGGTGGAGGTTCTTCCAATGTTTTCAAAAGTGCATTGAATGCCGATGTCGACAACATGTGCACTTCATCAATGATATACAGTTTATACTTACCATGAACCGGCGGATAGCGGGAATTTTCACGTAGCTTTCTGATGTCTTCAACGCTATTGTTTGAGGCACCATCGATTTCAATAACATCGATTGAACGACCATCCATAATATCATTGCAAGAAGCACAGGAATTACATGGCTCTGCATCAGGACCCGGATTCAAACAATTCAATGCTTTTGCAACGATGCGTGCCGAAGTTGTTTTTCCAACACCACGCGGACCGGTGAATAAATATGCATGATGCACTCTTCCGGTGAGCATTGCATTGCGCAATGTTGTGGCAATATGATCCTGTCCGACAACTTCTTTGAATGTCAGGGGACGCCATTTTCTGGCTGTTACCACATAGTGTTCATTATGCTCATTGCCGGACATCATCAACCTTGATTTTTTTTGAATGCTTCAACTTTGTCTCGAATTTTCGCATAAGCGGCAACTTCTCTGTATCCTTTTTCAGGAACAGTTTCAAAGAAATCTGCATCTGCTTGATCCAACACATGAATATGTGAAGTTTCTACAACCCAAATATTGAAGGTTTGCCCTCTTCGACCATATTGCTCTTTAGCATAAGACATGGCTATCTCAGGTGTTGGTGCATGTACAGATCCAACATGTGCATGATGTCCACCCGTTTTACTTTGAACAAACACTTCAAATGTTTGAAATTGATCCATCGGTTCCTTTGGATCAAATGGCTGTTCCTGATCTGCAGGAAGTTGTGCGCGAGTGATGCGCGGATCCAATGATGTGATAGTTGGCATAATTCTCAAATCGATAATGGATGGAAAAACTCCCTTCCTATATGCAATTTACGATTTTCGATGCAGTTGTGGAGGGGATGCAGTGGGAATACCGTATTTTTGTGCACATGATGGCTTTTCCATCAAATAAATGTAGCATCGGACCTTTATATGAATTTCATAGATAATGCAGTAATCGAAGTTTCTTCCGGTAATGGCGGAAAAGGACATATGAGTTTCAGAAAAGAGAAATTCGTACCTCTTGGCGGACCGGATGGCGGAAATGGTGGAAAAGGTGGCGACATTATCTTTGAGGCCGACAGACAATTAACCACACTTCTTGATTTTCGCTATGAACGGAAATATCATGCCGAAGATGGTAAGCAAGGTGGAACTTCCCGTTGTACGGGCAAAAGTGGAAAAGACAAAATCATTCGCGTCCCTGCCGGCACAGTCATCAGAAATGTTGAAACACAGGAAGTCCTTGCGGATCTTACCGTTGACAAACAGCGCATGATGATTGCAAAAGGTGGTAGAGGAGGTCGGGGAAATGCGGAATTCACGACTTCGGTCAATCAAGCACCAAGGAATTTTGAACCCGGGGAACCCGGTGAGCAATTCACCTTGGAATTGGAATTGAAAATACTTGCCGATATCGGCCTTGTCGGGTTTCCGAATGCAGGAAAATCCACATTGATTTCAGTGATGTCTGCGGCAAAACCAAAAATTGCCGATTATCCCTTTACCACATTGATACCAAATCTTGGGATGGTCTATGTTGGAAATGAACGTTCATTCACGATGGCTGATATTCCCGGCCTTATCGAGGGTGCACATGAAGGAAAAGGTTTGGGCATACAATTCCTTCGACATGTTGAGCGTACAAAAGTTTTAGTGTTCCTTCTTGATGCAATGAGTGGAGATCCGATTGAGGAATATACCGTCTTGTGCGAAGAATTACGGAAATATGATGCATCGATGCTTGAGAAACCACGCATCATTTGTATCAGCAAAATGGATACTGTCACCGATGCTGACAGACCAATTTTGGAAGCACTGGATTTTGGGAAAAATCATCTTGTTATGATGATATCAGCAGTTTCAGGGGAGAATATAGAAGTGCTGAAACGTGAAATGTGGAAGCTATTGGCGGAAGCTGGCCAGGAATAAGGGAGCGACCCCGAGAGGACTCGAACCTCCGACATCAAGTTTAGGAAACTTGCGTTCTATCCGGCTGAACTACGGGGTCATGCCTCAATGAATCTGCTCATCACCCTTCAACAACATGCGATGCAATGAGTGTTTAGAATCTTCATCCTGAAACAATAAAGAAACTATCAACATCGTGAGCGTGGAATTGTCAACCGTGCCGATATTCATCATTGATGCTCGTTCAATGATCATTTCTACATGCTCGGTATGCAATAATCCAATCTCTCTGAAATGAATGAGTTTTCCCCAAGCTTCAGCCGAAAACATAAGTCGCTCGGAATCATTCAAGATGCGATGCGAATGCTCTGAACGCATTGCATGATCAGTTTTCTCAACCATGGAATTCTCTATACGCTCAGCAATCCAACTCAAAGCTGTTGAAATCTCTGCAACAGTGAACCCACGATTTTCCAGTTCCTTGAACTGCATAACAGTGAGCTTGTCACCCTCCTGCATGCGGCCGATCATTTCGGAAATTATTTGCATGATGCGATCATACATGATCAATACCTCATCCTTGTGAATTACCGGCATGCATGTATTTTGTTTCAAGAACACTCATCTGCTTTTTGCCTTCAGGCGTAGAATCATCATATCCTGCAAGATGAAGAGCACCATGAGCAGCCAATCGAAGAATTTCTTCCGTGAGTGTCACTCCATACTCAACAGCTTGATTGCGAGCCGTGTCTGCACTGATATACACCTCGCCTTCAAGCGGATCTTCACTTATAGGAAAGGTGATCACATCCGTTGGATAATCATGCTTCAAGAATTCAATATTTAATTCATGAATACGCTCATCAGTGACGATGATCACATTCACTTCGGCTTCTTTGATTCCTTCACTTGCAAAGACTCTTCGTACCACTTCCTGAATCTTTGTCCGGGGAACTGGTTTCTGATTGGAATCATTGAAAACCTGAACTTGTATTTTATTGTTACGAGAACTCATGATAGAATACTCTCCGCTATTGACATTTGCATTGCTGACATCAACACAGCAGGATCCAGAAGTATCAGATCCGTGCGTAATAATTCTCTTTTGATCGGGGCAAACATTGAACATGTGCAATTCTTTCCTATCACCATGCTAGAAACATGCACATCGTCAACCCTTAAAAAAATAACCTCATCCGGCTCAAATAACATCACATGGGTACAACCATGCAACTCAAAGTATCCGTGACCGGTCTGAACGGCAATCAATGAACTTGTATCATCATTCCCAAAATCAACTGACTCATGGACAATAATCGTCTGTGCCTGCCCAGTTGCATTATTAGACATTTGCCATGTCCACGCACTATCCTGCTTCGTCGGAGATATATCCAACACTCGGGCAATCGCCTCAATATCTTGTGCAGAAAAGGGTATAGTCATGGCATCATGTAGAAAATTTGTCTCGTCCGCCTTATGCCGTAAAGTGCAAAAATACGATAATTCTTGTGATTTCAGGACTCCCGACACATCAAATGAGGCAAATCACCATGAAAGAAAACGTGCAAAAGACCTGTTTTTTCCGTATCTTCGCCACTTGCTTTTTTTTGTACAAAGTATGTGAATTTTCAGGCAATTGGCAGGTAAAATCATGCAATCCATTTCTTCTTCGAGAGCACAAGAAATTCTATCTCACAGCTCAGGAAAGACCATTGCTGTTGTGGGCGATGTCATGCTCGATCGGTATTTCTGGGGTTCCGTCAGTCGGATTTCCCCCGAGGCACCGGTTCCGGTCATTGATTTGGAACATGAATCCCTACATCTTGGCGGGGCTGCAAATGTTGCCGGGAATCTTCAGGCATTGGGCATTAAACCCTTGCTCTGTGGTGTCATCGGTGATGATAATACCGGCGTAATTCTATTGGATATCCTCGAATCTATGGGTTGCTCTTCCACAGGCATGATTCGCCTGAATCACAGACCCACAACCGTCAAAACAAGAATTATCGGAAATAATCAACAAATGCTTCGGGTGGATCGTGAGATCCGGGATGCTATTAGTGATGCGGAAGCTGATATGCTCCTCGGATCAATTATGAATATCCCTGATTTGTCAGGAATCATATTGGAAGATTATAATAAAGGCGTTATGACCCAATCATTGATTCAATCAATTTGTTCAATCGCACAAGCAAGAAATATTCCTGTTTTTGTAGATCCAAAATTCAATCATTTTTTTGATTATAAAGGCGTGGCTGTATTCAAACCAAATCGGAAGGAAGCACAAGAAGCGCTTGGATATTCATTACGTTCTGAAGATGATATACAAAAAGCAGGCAAAGAACTTCTGAAGAGATTGGAATGTGGCAATGTCCTTCTAACACTTGGCGAACAGGGCATGATGTTGTTTGAAAATAATGGTAATGTGTCATCTGTTCCAACAAGAGCAAGAAAAGTATCTGATGTTTCAGGTGCAGGTGATACCACTATTGCGATGCTCGCAGCAGCAATGGCAGGAGGGGCTAGCGTTCAAGAGGCAGCAACATTATCGAATTATGCTGCAGGAATTGTATGCGAACAACCCGGCATAGTCACTGTCAAGCCGGCTGAAGTGATACATGCAATTGACATTGATGTGGAGTGATCTCAATGCCGAAATTCACACAACCGGATACCACTCTGTTAGATGCAATCAATCCACTTGAAGCCGAATTCCTGGTAAGTGAGATATTTCACTCAATCCAAGGCGAAGGATTAAGAGCAGGTGAACGTTGTGTATTCATACGCTTACATGGTTGTTCACTGCGTTGTAGTTGGTGCGATACACCTTATGCACTGGACAAGAGAACCGGTGGTGTTTCAATGACTGGTCGTGAAATCATGGACCAAATCAAGAGTTATGATTGTACATTTATTGAGTTCACCGGTGGAGAACCACTTGAACAAATCGCTGTACATGGCTTAATGAAGCATTGCTGCGAATTAGGATATACAGTGGCAATTGAAACAGGTGGTCATATGGACATCTCACATATCGATCCAAGAGTCATTAGAATTATGGACGTGAAATGCCCTGATTCCAAAATGAGCTCACTGAATCATCTCCCGAATTTGAGAAAACTCAAACAATTGGATGAAGTGAAATTTGTGTTGGCCTCACGAACAGATTATGAATGGGCAAAACACATTATCGAAGAATATGACTTAAGCAATGTATGCGGAGCCGTATTGATGTCTTGCGTGTTTGATGCACTCTCATTCAAATCATTGGCCGAATGGATACTCGAAGATTCATTGAATGTACGTATGCAGCTCCAGATGCATAAATTCATCTGGGATCCTGCAATGCGAGGAGTATAATTAGAAAGGCAATACTTGGAAGAGACTTTCCGATGTCCTGGAATCTATGATCTCAGCGGTATAATTCCCTGATTCATTCCGTGTGCACATCAAAGTAAGAGCCGAAATGCCTTGAGTGGTGGAAATTGCATGTAATGTATCCTTGCATGCATGCTCTATCTCCGACAGCAAAGTTCCACGCTCACTGACAAATCGATAATCGGCATCGCAAACATCTCCAAAGCATGGTACGGCTTTGACGATTAATGCTGAACTCATGATAAAACCTATGATTCATTAAAAACTCATGAAACATAGGACTGCAATAACAATGCCAAAAGATATGGACAATACATCTCCTTTATATCAAGCCATGAAAAGGCGCTCGGTTTCTTCGGGTTCCAAACGTGAAACTCCGCTGCAATTGTATTTTCAAATCAATGTGGATGAACATGGTGCATATCTACGCATCATAGATGATAGCAGGCGTGATATTGAGCCGGATCCACGAGGATATTCCGGCCCTGTTCGTGATATTTTACAGTTAATTGATGCCATAAAACTCCGAACTGCATTTCAGATTGATTGGGAAAAACCATCGGGAAGATTATATCTGGCAGATAATGAGACAGTATTATGGCAATTGAGAAATTGTCCAAATGTCGTTGATGCAGCAATGCGTCCAATTCAATTCGCAGATAATGATCAACTTGGGAAAGTAATCATAACAATTCAGGATGCGGAACCTCAACTTGAAACAACATTCGCGGTGGAATACAATCATGAGATCATCAGCCCCATCATGGCCATCACCGAAACCTGTGTCTATGCTCAAGGAACATTAATTGATATCAAATCACTTGGTGGCAAACCTCAATCATTGCGTTTGTTTCAAACATTCGTCTTCCCTCATGAATTGGAAAAATATCTTTCTCTATTGATGAGTACATATCCAGGTATCAGTATACGATATGACAATTTCATCGTGGAAGAGGGCGAACCCATTACCACTCAGCAATGTGTGTTCATTGAGAAAATCGATGCAGACAATACGCTATATCTCCGTATGTCACAATCCATTCCGGAAACCGAACCCACTCTCATCGAAGAATTTGACATTCAACGTTATGTGTCCGTGAATCCGGCAGAGAAGAGAATGTTGATTTCTCGAATTCTTGACAAAGATATAGCACCCCTTGTTGAAGGACTTTCAAAGAAATTGTCTCAAATCAAAAAGCTTGCTCGTACTTCTTCCGATTTCATCGTGGATGGTACATTATTCATCATTCAAGAAGAATTGGCAAGGGAATTCATCAGAAAAGAATTGGAACATATTGTCCAGAACTTTGTAGTATACGGTTCTGAGAATCTCAAGACATATAGAATCAAATCAGTCACTCCAACATTATCAGTTTCTCTCAGCCATGGTATCGATTTTCTCGAAGGAGATGTGGGAGTTGTGATTGATGAAGAGCACTTTACGGTATTTGATGCATTAGCCATGTTCAAAAACCATGGATATGTTCAATTATCTGATGGAACTCAAGCATTGCCAAATGCAGAGTTCATGCGAAAACTTGAACGTATCTTTCATAAGTCCAAAAAGAAGACACGTATTTCATTTTTTGATTTGCCAATCATTGAAGAATTGCTTGATGAAAATGCCGCTGAAAAAGCATTCCCTAAAGCTAGATCCATATTCCGCGGCTTCTCAACATATCAAGATCGTGACATACCCATTCCATCTTTAAATACCGAACTCCGTAATTATCAGGAATTGGGTTTTAAATGGATGCGCTATTTGCATGACAATCGTCTCGGCGGATGTTTGGCAGATGACATGGGATTAGGGAAAACCCTTCAGACCATCGCATTGCTTGCTTCATTGTATCCTGGTGAGAAAAAGCAATCACTCATCATCATGCCAAAAAGTTTATTGTTCAATTGGGAACAAGAAATCAAGAAATTTGCTCCTCAAATCTCAACCTATACATATTATGGTGGAAATAGAGACTGGGACTTGGCTATTAAATCCGATGTGATCCTCACAACATATTCAGTATTGAGAAATGATATTGAAGCTTTACGTGAAAAAGAATTTCATATGGTGGTGCTGGATGAATCACAAAATATCAAGAATCTAAATTCTCGAACAGCGCGATCTGCTCTGCTTCTACGGTCAGAATGTAGATTTGCATTATCCGGCACACCTATTGAAAACAATATCGGCGAGCTCTATGCATTATTTAGATTTTTGAATCCTTCGATGTTTGGCGGACCGGACGAATTCACAAGAATGTACGCAACACCAATACAAAGAGAGAATAGTAAGGAGATCGCATCGGAACTCAGAAGAAAGATTTTCCCGTTCATCCTTCGCCGACTAAAAAAAGAAGTTGCAAAAGAATTGCCTGATCGCATTGAACAAACAATCTTTGTTGAAATGTCACCCGAACAGATGTCTTATTATGAACAAAGACGCAATTTCTATTATCAAACAATTCGTGAAGAAATTCAGGCAGAAGGTTTGCAGAAATCACAATTCCACATCTTGCAGGCATTAAGCGATCTTCGTCAAATAGCATCATGTCCGGAAGTAAAAACCGAAGGTACTATCATTTCTCCAAAGCGAGAAGTTCTGATGGAACATGTTGTTGATGCAGTGGCCAATGGACATAAAATTTTGATATTCTCAAATTACATCGGTGCAGTCTCCACGATTGAAGAAGAACTTACAAAAGAAGGTATCGGTCATGTTGTTATGACCGGCTCTTCCACGAATAGACAGAGTATCGTTGAAAAATTCCAAAAGGATGATTCAATCAGAGCATTTGTCATGACATTGAAAACCGGTGGTTTGGGACTTAATCTTACGGCTGCGGACATGATCTTCCTCTATGATCCATGGTGGAATATTGCCGCAGAAAATCAAGCAATTGATAGATCTCATAGAATTGGTCAAGCGAACACTGTATTGAGTTATAAACTCATCGCTCGCGGATCCATTGAGGAAAAAATTCTCAAACTACAAGATCGTAAACGAGAGTTATTCGATGCAATCATATCAACGGATGGTGGTTCACTAAAAGCTTTGACTGAGGAAGACATTGAGTACATATTAGGCGATGGAGAGACAAATGATCATACAAGATGATTTGTCTCCCTTGGTCCAGGATATTTGCGATCATTATAGTCATGCAGAACTTGCAATGGTTTATACAGAATATCTGCGTGGTCAAGTTCTGATCCACTCATCACATCCTGCTTTGCAAGATTTCATCGACGGTGCAAAACAAACCGAGACCCCTGAAAAGATTGTGATTGCGATGCTGTATGCTACAATTGTAGTACAAACGGATCTTGCCGAAGCACTATTGCAATATCTACATAAACCAGTTTATGCCATCTTGGAAACAGTAGTTTGGCGTGGATCTTGCCAAGCTGTTCAATCTTCTTCAAAAGATCGCGATGAAATAACCACGATTCAATATTCAGAAGATTCAGTCTTGCCATCAATGGCAATCGCAAAACCTGAATATTCATTACTTGCTCTGGATGAGCTGACTCCACCACTTCTGCGAAGAGTACAAACATCGAAAGCACCTAAATTCCAAAATGTTTGGTTTACACTGCCGCCATTATTAAAACTTGCTTTCAGAGAAATAATGGAAGCACCGATTTCAGCTCTTCCATCAACTTCATCAGAACTTCCAAAAGCCCCTAAAGGCGGATGGTGCGTTTATGAATCAGAGCATAGATTACCCGAAATCATCAAAGATCTGATTCCGAGAATCAGGACCGATTTTTATATCGAAGAATGTTCATCACCAAATTCATTGCAAAGAAAGAAGACAAAATCTTTGATTTCGATGTATTCCCTTCCCGAACTATATCCTGATCAACGTGAATTTGACACAATTCAAACCTCCGCTCTCATTTGGTTATTGTTGCATGCACCCGATGATACAACCATTGCAACAGGTTCCGGAATAGATGTAACCCGTGCATGTTATGAATTACTTGTGAAGAATACATTACCCATCAAAGACTATCTCCTGCATTTTCTACATGACAATCATACTAAAAACAATCTGTCATCCATTTGTGCAGGAATCCCCCATTTGCTTGACTTGTTCCCAAAACAAGGGTGGATGAATATAGAGTCTTTGATTGACTCACTTATCGTGCATGAACAGCTACCCCCCTTTTATCCCGAATTACCGGCGAAAGAAGAAGCGGCTTATCTAAATCTGTCAACCTATGATAAACCCCCGGTAGATCCTCTCACCTATCGTGAGGCAATCTATCCATCATTGATAAGAGGCATATTAGGCCTACTTGGTTCATTGGGAATGCTTGATTTTCTTGGAAATAAACCAACAAATCATCACTATCAATTGAAAGGCTTCACCTTCCTTTCTCCATGGGACGGCTTGGCATATGCAAGAATCACTGAATTGGGTTTGATTTTCCTTGGAAAACAAAGTGAAGATATCATAACAAAGTCCACACAGGAAGAAGATCCATATCTACTCGATCCCGAGCGACTCATGATCACAGTACGTGGCACAGCTGCTCATAGGCAATTGGCTCTCACTCAATTTGCTCGTAGAATCAGCGGACAATTTTTCCAAGTAGATTCAACAATATTCACCAAAGGATGTCACTCTGTACGAGACATCCAACAACGAATACAGCAATTCAAAAGCATCATCAGACAAGACCTTCCTGATAATTGGGAACAATTTTTCGAAAATATGATCGACAAAGCAAATGCGCTCATCCCCGAACCTGCAGCGCTAGTGTTCAAATTGAAAGATCAATCCGAATTGGCCCAAATTTTCGCAACAGACCCAGAGTTAAGACTCATAACCAAAAGAGCAGAAGGGTTCCGCATCATCGTCAATAGATCCGATATCCCGAAACTGAAACAGCGTTTGGGAGAACTCGGTTATTTTATTGATTAAAAATATTTTTTACTCTATTATAATTTTATTAACTTTGTATCGTTAACACATGATATGAGTTTAAAACAATGCTCATATAGTTCGAAACTAAGATGAATCAGGGTTCTTTATTACGTTTATTTATTGGGGGTTATTCAATGTCCACAAGATTTTTACATGCACTTGAACAAAGAGGCAATACACATTTTTCGGCTTTTATTGCTAATCTTTGCCATGATGCCCGAATTGCTTGGTATCCTTCGGCCGGTACTGATTTCAGACCATTGTTTTTTTTGGATGAGACATTTTATGCTCAACATCCTTCCGATGGTAAAGCCGATCCGCTACAACCGGATATTTTTTTATATACTGATTATGATCTGATGAGCAAGCCATTTGAGGATGCGCTTTTTCATCAAGGCAATCCGGTGATTCATGAGGATGGCAGAACAAAAGTCACCCTCATGAACATAGAGCATCTAGGAAGATGTGAGTTTGCTCCCTATTCAGTGCATCAAGAACATGAAAGAAATAGTCATTATTTCAATCGGATCTTCTTTTTTCAAGTAAAGATTGAAAGCAGATTGGGAACATTTATCAAACCTGTTCTTTATGCTTTTTGCAATAATGAGCAAATCTGCTCAGAATTATTGATTCCAGTAAGAGCTACTGTGAGTCATGTGATTCATGTAAGGTATGGACATGGGTTTGGCGGAGCAAATTGTTCCGGACTTTGGATTCAGCATGTATTGCCATTGTTGAATTGCGAAGTGTACATTCACGACAAAATGGCTCATGATTCTGCAGCTGAACAAGTTGTGATAAGGCATTATGGAAATGTGATTCCTCAAAATCAAATTGCAACATTTGCAACCATTCGAACAATTGATGGGAAATGTTGGTCTGATTCACGGAAAATAGTATGGCAATTGGTTGAAAGAGACAAACATGCAAACATTATCTATCATTATAATCGTGAATTAAGAGAACTCAGATTGCGAACTCGAATGATAATGAAAAATCAAAGAATGTATAATTTTTTAGTGTAAATATCATGTCAGGAAAAACGTATAACTCAAAAGAAATATGCGAGATGTTTAATATCTCTGCACCTCGATTATTACAATTCAGAAAAGGACAATCAGTAAATGTAAAGACCTCAAAAGAGGGTGCCTTGAGAACATATAAATTCGAAGCACTTCTTGAAGAAGGACAGGATTGGTATTGGGATGGATCGGAAGTAGTTTTTAGACAATCATCTGTGACCAAATTAAGCAAGCGTAAGATTTACAATAAAAATCGAGATAATAATGCTGAGCCAAAAGAAAGAAAAAAGAGGGAAAACAAAAAAGAGAATCTATTAAAGGAAGGTGAATACACTGTGCAAGAAATTGCTGATAGGCTTGATATAACCGTCCAAAAGATTTATGCCTTACGTGACATAAGCTCCAACAAACCGGTTTCCTACAAAAATTATCTCATTCAAAATCAAGACTGGAGATATGATGATGGAAAAGTGATTCTCCTGCAAACCGCCAAGGAAAAAATTAAAGGGTATATCGAATTATTGAAAGACAGAGAAGAAGTGCCAAAAGCAAAGCGTATCGCAATTTTGATTGGTACAAAAGTATTTCATCTTACAGGTGAGGCAGCTTTTAGAGTTATTGATATCATAGAAGATGATCAAGCAAGAAGAAAAGTAAAACAGTAATACATGTTATAATATTTAGGGGTTTACCTTATGAATTCAAAAGAAGAAGCATTGTTATTCGAACTCGTATCGAGAAGTAATGGATATGGAGATGGCGTGGCATTATATCCATTTGAAAGCGTATTGAGAGATATGTTCGACAACAAAGTAGATGGCAAGCTTGCTATATACAGTTTGCAGAAGCAAGGAATTATTCAAATCAATGAAAAGGCAGGATGGGATGAATTTCGCAAGAGAAGCAGCTTATATCCTGTATATATAGTTACAACAGATGGCTGGGAATATGCACTAAAGGCACGTGGCGAAGAATTGAAAATCAAAGAGAAGATTGAACAAGAATCACTGGACGACATAGATCTTCCGGATTTTTTGAAAGAAGATGACACGGATGAGCTGGATGACTGATTTTTTTAAGATTGTGTAGGGGGATTACATGGATTTTGACGACGTGATTGATGTCATAGGGTCATCATTTACTTTTCACATACCTGACACAGAAGGGTATTCCTATGACATAGGAGATGAAGAGAGAATTCTTGGGGAAAGTGATCCCGAAGCCACAAAAAAGTATGTTGATAATATGGTGCATGCAGACGGATACAGAAACATGATTCCGTCATTCTTAATCTTAAGTGAGAAGTTCACTTCCATTCAGCAAGTGAAGAGAGCTGCTTGTGCCGTTGTTCAATCATGTTATTACATTGACTTCGGAGCACATCATATAACATGCGACAAAAAATCAATGACGATACGTTATGTAACTGTCGGAACAGCAATGTTTATAACAGGATCCATTACCCTTAGCGGTGCTCATTATGAGAAACTGTATCTTGAATATTTAGACTTTTTGGAAGAGAATAAGTAAAAAAAGAGGCATTCATATTGAATGCCTCTTTTTTATCAATCCATCAATAACTGTCGAGCAATGACCAGTTTTTGCACTTCACTTGTGCCTTCTCCAATCGTCAGCAACTTAACATCACGATAAAACTTTTCAACAGGATATTCTTTTATATATCCGTAACCACCATGAATTTGCACTGATTCTTCGGCAGCACGTACCGCAATTTCACTTGCATGTAATTTAGCTTGTGATGCTGCCAATGTAATACCTTGTCCATTGTCCTTCATCCATGCTGTTTTGTATGTGAGAAGTCTTGCCGCATCGATGTCCATGGCCATCTTCGCCAACTTGAATTGTATCGCCTGCATGTCTGCCAAGCGCTGATTGAATTGCTTGCGTTCGATAGAATACTTGAGTGATGCATTCAAAGCACCTTGCGCCAATCCCACTGAAAGAGCGGCAATTGAGATACGGCCTCCATCAAGAATTTGCAATGCCTGAACAAATCCCTCACCTTCATTTCCAATCAAATGTGAAGCCGGAACACGCACATTGTCAAATGTAAGCGAAGCTGTATCGCTACAACGCATTCCAAGTTTGTTTTCTTTCTTTGATGCATAAAATCCGGGCATGGATTTATCAATCGCAAAAGCTGAAATGCCACGCTTCCCTTTTGTTTGATCTGTCACTGCCATAATTACCGCTATGTCACCGACATTACCATGCGTGATGAAATTCTTTGAACCATTGATGATATAATGATCGCCATCTTTAACTGCAGTCGTGCGGGTTCCACCAGCATCACTTCCTGCACTAGGTTCAGTCAATCCCCATGCACCCAATGTTTCACCGGTTGCCAAACGAGGAATATATTTTTGCTTGACATCTTCAGTTGCAAATTTCAGGATGTGATTTGTGCACAATCCATTGTGAGCGGCAACTCCTAATGCCATTGCTGGACATACGCGTGCAATCTCTTCAACGATTACGGAATATTCCTGATATCCCAATCCACTTCCACCATATTCATGCGGTACAAGTATCCCAAGAAAACCGAGCTCACCAAGTTTATTGAAAATTTCATGGGGGAATTCTTGCGTTTCGTCAAAATGTAGAACATGAGGTGCTATTTCATTATCCGCAAATGAAGCTGCAACATCTTTGATTGCACGGACTTCTTCCGAAAGGTGAAAATTGAGTGAAGAAGTTTCTGTATGTGACATAGATTATTTTCCAAATGTTTTGGTGAAAGGAAGACAAAATTACGAAATATTGCCCATGAACTTGTCAATCTATTTATGCCAATATCTTTAAATCTTCAAAGAGAATGATATTGTAGTACCCTCTCCCTGAATACTTTCCACAAGCGGTGTGGTTTGATGGGCTTCCAAAATATGCTTAACGATTGCAAGGCCCAATCCTGTTCCCCCGACTGCCCTTGACCGATCTTTGTCAACCCTGTAAAAACGCTCAAATATTCTGTCCTTATGCTCCTCTGCAATGCCAATGCCGGTATCCCGAACCGAAATCTTTACCACTGAGGTATTCAATTCCAATTCGACTGTGACGCTTCCACCTGGCTTATTGTATTTCATTGCATTCTCTACAAGATTCGTAAGCGCTTGTGAAAGACGTTCTTTGTCACCATAGACTGATACTTCTTCCTGTTCAAATATAGTCTTGAGTTCTACTTTGTATTGCTGAGCTTGATATTCAAGTGAATGCAAAACATCCTGAATCATTTCAACTACATTGAAATAACGATAACTCATTCTCATTTCGCCGGATTCAATTTTTGAGATGTCAATCAAATCCGACAATAACAGATTGAGTCTTACCGCATTTGCATGTGATCTCTCAATGAATTTTCTCCTAACGGTAGGATCATCCAAAGCTCCATCCAATAGTGTTTCCAAATATCCTTGAATGGAAAATATTGGTGTTCGCAATTCATGAGAAACATTTCCTAGAAATTGACTGCGGACTTGTTCTAGTTTTTTTAATTCAGAGATGTCTTTTGATGATTTTTCGGCCAATCCATTGAATGCCTCCGACAATTCTGCGATTTCATGAGATGACAACTTAGCAGAATTAACCCTTGCTGAAGAAATACCACCAACAAAACTATTCATGGTTTCAATCACTTCTTGGAGCGGAATTGTGATGCTCTTACGGAAGATGAACCTCATCAATAACCATACAACCATATTAGAAGCTATCCACGCAAGCAGTAATATGGGAATTACTTGAGAGTAAATCCCAAACACATTTAAAATGATTCCGATGATGATGAAAGAAAACGTTAACAGCAGGAATGCTGAAGCACGCAGGGTTTTCTCTATGGGTCCTTTTACGTTTACCATATTGAGGCACTATTATGATGCAATGGATACAATGTTAGTTTGCATGTCGTATTCTATCAGACTGTCTTTTACCAATGCAGGTATAATCGTTTGATCGAACCAAAGTATGTCCTGGTCATTCACTTGCTGTTCAATGACTGCAGATAAGAGCAATTCTTTGCTTTCGGCAAAGGATGGTCGATTTCGAAGACACTCGACAGTTCTTCCTCGCCATATTCTATTCGGCACATCTCTATGCGATGGTTCTTTTCTTTTTATCTTTTTTACATCCATGTTCACTTGAAATGCCGATTTGCAATGCATGTTTAGCGGGCATGCATTGCATTGTGCATGATGTGCCTTGCACAAACTTGCTCCTATATCCATCAGTGCTTGATGCCATTCCGATGCATTGCCTCTGGGATATATTTGATCTGCAAAGATTGCAATCATGCTTTTATTGGCATCAGCAGGATTGCTTATTCCCATCATTCTGGAATAAATTCTATAAATGTTCACATCAATTATTGCTATGTCTTTGCCATGAGCAAATGCCATAATTGCCGAAGCTGTATAGGGTCCGATTCCGGGCAATGAAATCAATTGATCATACATATCCGGAATAATGCCTCCAAATTTCTCAACTATTGTCAAAGCACACTCTCTCAAACGCAATGCTCTATTGTTATATCCCAAACCTTGCCATGCCAAAATAATTTCTTGTTTTGTTGTTTTGGACAAAGCCTGGATGTTTGGATATCGCTCGATGAATGCAGGGAAACGATCAGCAATTCTTTGCGTTTGCGTTTGTTGCAACATATATTCCGAGATGAGAACATGATATGGTTCTGGGTTAGCATATCTCCAAGGAAACATGCGCGCTTCCCTTGCATACCATTCCAACAGAGTTCGATGTACTTCAATCATTTACACTTTAAAAAACAAAGGCACTTCGTAAACTGACGAAGTGCCTTGAATATGTTCATTGTTTCATCATAACATGCGGAATGTGCTGATGCTCTTTTCAAATACAGGTTTATAGACATCCTGTTTTGGAATGAAATAATTCATTGTGACACGGAACATCTTATCGCCTTTGATTGCGAAATAAACGCGGCTTTGCACATTATTGCCAAATGAATAATTCATGTAATATGCTTCGACTCCACCCAATGATGTTTTGGATGCACTTGCAGCACCATATGCTTTCTTATTGTCCTCAACAATCTTGGAGAGATTCTTTTGCTTTGAAGCGTCAATCACATCAACTTGAATCGTGCAATCGAGACGATCGCCTTGGAAACTCACTGAATAGATCGTGCCTGAATTTTGAGTGCGTACACCATTGAAATTATCCGGTATCGAAATTGCGAATCCTGTTCCGTTCACGATTCTGCTTGTTGGTGATGGTGGAGCAGCTTCGGCATTCTGTATCAATGTGTCAGGTTTCTTCTCAATCGGATTAGATGCAGGTATAAAGTTCTTTGCAATATTGTCGAAGGTTGGTTTATAGAATGAATAAGAATCACTGAATGCACTAAATTCAAGCACTGTTGCATAGGCAGTATCCTTCACTACGATGTACTTTTCACCTTCATAGAGTCCATCAGCCAAATTATATCTATAACGAACACGATATGCAGGTAGACCTGCGATGGTAGTACGTCTTTTTTCTGTGTACAAAGAATCGTTGATCATGTCAGTCATATTGTCAAGCACAACTGAATCCAGAATTCTTCCCCGCAATGGTTGGAGAAACACTGCTATCTGGGCAGCCGAATGATTTACTTCTCCGGGCATAGCATATACTTTTCTAAATGATTCGCTTGCATCTTTGCTTGGAAAAGCCATGAATCTTCTGCCGGATTCTTTTTGAAGCTCTTTCCAGTTTTGAGGATACTGTACTTTGAATGATGTGCCGGGGTCAACATATTCTTTGAGCGCGCCAAGAGGTTCGGGACCCTTCGATTTTTCGCTGCATCCCCATAGAAACACAGATAGAACGATAAGCGTAAGTCCTTTTGCAGAAAAGAGTTTGATTATATTCATGATCGAAGGTTCTCCAGAACAATCTATTGAGTTGAAGTAAACACAAGCATCGGCAAAGATAGAAAACTCCAATGAGAATTCAATTTCAGGAAATCTTTACACTGAGCTCCCAAAATACTCATTCACCTTGAGCTTTTGAAAAGAGAGGTGTATCTCCCTCATTATGAAGAATCTCCACATGCATCCAAGGATAATCCTTTGGGAATGCGGTGAGCATTGAAATTATGTCTTCGCGCTGAACGGGCTGTTGAGCATAGAAACGACAGCGATAATGGTCCACCATTAAAATATCTGGTGCATTACCCGGATAGATCTTTGTACCACGATTGGAAATCATCGCCAATTTGAATGATCCTATTGTTTCAGGCAAAACAGGGATTGAACCTGTTTTTGAACGTACGAAGACATCAATTCCGTGAATATTCCAATCCTGCTGTTCTTTTGTGAGTGGCTCACGTGCAATGATGATTTTGGTTGGGGTTTCTTGTCCGGACACTGTGTCTTCAGGAGCAATTCTTGAACAAATAGCATCTGTGAATTCTTGAGTAGATGCCTTTCCACCCAAATCGCCGGTTTTGATTCCTGCTTCCAAGGTTTGTTGCAAAGCATCTTCTATTCTTTTTGCATAACCATTCAATCCCAGATAGCGAAGCATTTGCAATCCGGAGAGCAAAATTGCGGTTGGGTTTGCAAGACCTTTCCCAGCGATATCGGGAGCTGAACCATGCACTGCTTCAAATACGGCTGAATCTTGACCAATATTTCCTCCGGGTGCAACACCGAGACCACCAACCAAACCAGCGCATAAATCAGATGCAATGTCACCGAACAAATTTGGTAATAACAACACATCGAATTGTTCGGGCTTCGTAACCAATTGCATGCACAGATTATCAATCAAAATATCATCATGTTGAAGTTGAGGATAATCAGCTGCAACTTCTTGGAATGAACGAAGGAATAATCCATCGGTGATTTTTTGAATATTTGCTTTATGCACGCAAGTCACGCGTTTGCGACCACTGAGCTTCGCCATTTCAAAAGCATAACGAGCTGCATTACGAGATCCGGAACGAGTGATCAAACGAAGACATTGCGCTACCTCAGGTGTTTGCATATGCTCGATTCCACCATAAGTATCTTCAAGATTTTCTCTGACGATAATCAAGTCTACATTATCAAAGCGCGTTTTGATTCCTGGCAAAGATTTAGAAGGGCGAACATTCGCAAACAAATCAAGTGATTTACGAATAGTCACATTGATACTCTTGTGACCACCACCTATCGGTGTTGTAGTTGGGGCTTTCAATGCAACTTTATTGCGAATGATCGAGTCCAAGGTTTCCTGAGGAATTCCATTTCCATATTTCTCAATGCAATACAAGCCTGCATCGGCTTCCTCCCAAGTGATCGGCACATTGGCTGCGGAGAAAATAGTTTGTACAGCATGTGAAATTTCCGGGCCAATTCCATCGCCTTTGATCAATGTCACTGTTTGCTTGTTCATGATACATCTATGTTAATATTGAAACATTCAAGGAGTTACGCTTGTAGGTGCTTTTGGATTGGGAATCATTCCCAATCTCTGTTTTGCTAAATCTGTTATTCGTGGTGCCGACTGCATGTCGAGAACTTTTGATTTCAATTGTTGATTCACAGAAATCAATGAATCTCTTGTCTTTTCCAAAGCTCTTACTTCATTCAGCATTTTATTGACGCGCATCACATTGTTGATATAAATCGCCGTGCCGCCTGCAGCCAATATCAACACGAACATCAAGGATATTCGATTGAGAAATTTTCGAGCCCTGCTCACGGTCTGTGATTCTTTTGGCCCTTGAACATTATGTGTTTGTCTCACTGCCATTAGGACAATGCAATGATGCGTTCACAAAGTTCAGGAAATTCGATTCCATATTCTTTTGCAGCCATGGGTACCAAACTTGTGGAACTGAAACCTGGTATGGTGTTCACCTCCAGGCAATATGGGACTTGCTCGTCATCCAATCTAAAATCAACCCTGCTATATGCTATACAACCCAAGACCTTATGCGCTGAGATTGCAAGATTCTGAACAAATTCAGCGACATCATTGCTTAATTCTGCTGGACAATGATAAGCGGTTTCGCCTTTGGTGTATTTGTGCTTATAGTCATAAAAACCTCCTTCAGGAATGATCTCTATGATAGGAAGAGCTTCATCACCAAGAACCGCGACGGTCAATTCCCTTCCTTCAATGAATGATTCGATCAGAATGACATCCGCATAATTTCCTGCTTCAATCAAAGCATTGCGAAGCGACTCAATGTCGGGTCTGTGGAGAATGGTCATGCCCACGGTTGAACCCTGATTATTCGGTTTTATCACAAGCGAACCTGACAAATCCGTGATGATTTCCTGCAGTGCATCATCATCATCGAAATCACCTTTGCTTTTCACTGCTATCGCCCAAGGGGGAGTCATGATATTCATTGCAGACATCATCATTTTCGAAGCAACTTTGTCCATCGCCAATGCGCTGGCCAATACTTTGCTGCCAGTATACTTCACGCCTTTGGCTTCCAACATTGCTTGAAAAATCCCATCTTCACCATTAGTGCCATGGATGAGCATGAATGCAATGTCAATCCCATCAAATGCTGAAGACATGACACATTCCAACAAACGCTGTTTTGGAAGCGAAAGTATATCTTCACTCGGAAGAATGGAAGGGTCAATGGTGATTTGTTCTTTATTGCGGATGCAATCAGATCCAAATGCAGGATCGATGATTCGAACTGAATGCCCAAGGGATTCCAAAGCATTTGTTGCAGCCAATCCGCCTACAAGCGAAACATTTCGTTCAGGTGAAATACCACCGCAAATGACGGCTATGTTCATGATTGAATCCGTAAAGTCAAGAAACTATACATCACTGTTCCAATTTGGCAAATATCCTCTTCCTCAAGGCCTGCAAACCTATTACTGCAATCATCATACATGTCCCGGCAATGATGAAGAGTAAATCGCCTTGAAGGAAATACCCTGAAAAAAAAGCCAAACCTGCCGTGAAATTGCTAATCTGCAAAACCAAGAGTGCTTTCTTTATCTTGCTGATGAGAGCATCATTACTCATAGTGATATTTTGTGGTGTATTGGGTGACAAGACTACAAAAATATCAAAAAGTCCTCATTCTTAAGGAGTTTTCCTTGATTCAAAAGCACTTTGAGATATCCCCACCATTGTTCGCTCCACTACCCACATAAGCCAAATGAGCCGTATATTTGCATGGTCAAATCCGTGATGTAGTCGATTTCCCATTTGTAAAACATTTCTCATTGCTCAATGATTGCTTCCGTTAACTGGTTAAAAGAGTGCTATCCTTTTCAAAAGCCGATCGCAGAAGTGGCTGATGGACTCACGATGCTCGGCATCGAGGTTGAGGCAATTCGAGATGAATCGGCAATTTATGCGGGTTTTGTGACAGGCAAAGTAGTAAGCAGAGACCCACATCCAAATGCGGATTCTTTGTCTATATGCATGGTAAATACTGGTACAAGTGAAGTCATCATCATTTGTGGCGCGCCGAATGTGGATGCCGGACAAACAGTTGTCGTTGCTCAATCCGGTGCTTGTGTACCTAATGGAGGATTCACCATTGGAAAAAGAAAAATCCGCGGAATTGAATCCAATGGAATGATTTGCAGCAAACATGAACTTAATCTTGGGGAAGATGATGGTGGAATATGGGTATTGCCTGATGATACCCCGATTGGTATTGCTTTTGCAGAATTTCTCGGAATGACTGATATACTTCTTGAAATAGGAATTACACCCAATAGAGCGGATTGTTTAAGCCATATTGGACTGGCAAGGGAAATTGCCTGTTTCGAAAATAACATCTCATCTTTGAAGATACCGGATTCTGATCAGGCTGAAGAGATATATGCATTGCATAGATCGGAAGGTAATCCATCCATCGTGATTCAGGATTCCGATTTATGTCATCGATATATCGGAATAAAAATTTCTGGAATCAATAATGGTTCATCTCCGGATTGGCTCAAAAGAAGATTGGAATCAATTGGGCTTCGTCCAAAAAACATCGTGGTTGATGTCAGTAATTATGTGATGTTCGAGACTGGTCAGCCCCTACACACATTCGATGCAGATTTGATTGCTGGGAACACCATCATCATAAAAAGAGCGGAGCTTGGTCAATCGTATGAAACGCTTGATGGCAAATCCCGCATATTGGACAATCACATGTTGTTGATTTGTGATGCAGAAAAACCGATTGCAATTGCTGGCGTGATGGGAGGGAAAAACAGCGAAATTTCCGATCAGACCCAATCGGTGTTTATTGAATCCGCATACTTTCAACCATCCTCGATTCGTAGAACAGCCAAAACTCTGGGAATTTCAAGCGATGCTGCATATCGTTTCGAGCGTGGCGTTGATATCAATATCATCCAACATGCGGCAAAAAGAGCTGCACAAATGATCATTGAATTGGCAGGCGGATATATTGCCGATGTAATGGTTGATGAATATCCGAAAAAGCATGAAGACACAATAATTCAACTTAGAATTCAACGTGCCAATGACTTACTCGGCATTTCTTTGGATACATCAAAGGCAAGGACTTCTCTAGAAGCGATCGGTTGTAAAGTCATTGATCAATCTGAAAAAGTACTGCAAGTAATGTCTCCAAGTTGGCGAATAGACATCCATGATGAAATCGATTTGATTGAAGAATTGGCTCGCATAGTCGGTTATGACAATCTCCCCATGAATACCGATGTCCGTTTTCCCGGTAATGCAATCATCGATCCCAAACTCCAGCAGCATCCACTAAGAAATGCTTTAAGAGTTCAATTGACATCAATGGGATTGCAAGAGATCGTCACCTATACACTGATGGATGCTGAGAATGCAATGCATTTCACGGATACACCCGTTCGATTGCTAAATCCACTCGGTGAAGAATATTCCGTGATGCGTCCCTCTCTAATCCCCGCATCTCTTGAAACTATTTCAAGAAATTGGAATGCTGGTCAAAAGAGCATTGCAATCTTTGATATTGGAAGAATCTTTCATAAGGATTTGTCCGTTAAAGATTCCATCATTTCTCTCGAAGGGTATAAAGAACGAGAACATGCGGTAATCATGTTGGCAGGATCCAATGCTGAACATCATTGGAATGAGAAAAATCGACCTGTTGATTTTTATGATGCAATGGGTTTGGCAGAAGCTTTGTTGAGATTTGCAAGAGTTGATAATTATTCAACCACACAGTCTGTACCAAAAGAATTTGCCCCGGATTCAGTCATGAGCACAAATGCAATAACGCTTGTGTCTGAAAAACAAACAATAGCATGCATCGGGCAATTATTGCCGGCATATTGCGCTACATTTGATTGCGAAATGCCCGTCTTTGCAATTGTAATTGACTTGACTGCCTTGTATGCACTAAAACGAGCAAAGCCATCTTATAAACCAGTAAGTGTTTTTCCCGCAGTGCATCGCGATCTCTCTTTCATCGTGGATGCTTCTCAAACAGCAAAAAGCTTGATGAATACGGCTCGTTCAGGTGCAAGCAAATTGCTGGCCGACATCACTGTTTTCGATATTTTCAAAGGCCCTTCAATTGGTGAAGGAAAGATATCAATCGGATTGAGAATGACATTTCAATCACATGACAGAACTTTGGTTGAAGAAGAAGTCAATCACGAGTTAAATGCCATTAAAGAATCGCTGATATCTAAGCATCAAGTAATAATGAGATAATGCGATGAATATCAATGCAATCATCACCACACTCAATGCTCAAATGTCTAATCCTGGATCACGAGGCATCCTTACATTTGAAGAAGATATATTCTCGACTCTAACGGTTGATGATGCAAAGTATATCATTTCGCAAGTTGGCACAGCTCATTTGATGCGCTTGCCAAAAAAAGAGCAGATGTTTTTTGAATGGCTTAAAGAACATCATCTTCTTGTATGGAATGATTTGTGGGGAAATGATGAAGAAGAGTATTTATACACTGTCGGGCTTGAATTTCTTCCACTCATGATGGATCCTGTCCGAGGTTTTCCCATTTGTGATTTATTGACATTGGAAAATTATTTCTTTGTTCCCGATCATTTGGTTGGCGAGGAAATATCTTTTTATTTGGAAGCAGTTAAAGAGCGATATCTCAAACAGGAAACTGTAACGGTTGCTCAATTACTGGTATTGGAAATCAGCATGGCACCAATTGATGCATGGAGATTTTCTTATCATCATCGCATTGAATTTGAACGTGTGGTTAAAGCAATTCAGGATCTCAAGGAAGAAGGCATGCTTCTTCATTTGGGAAAAGCCGAAGACTTGGCTGATTTTGTTTCTTTTGAATACTAATAAGCATATTCTTTCCGGATCTAATCAATGAAGATTCTTGTAATTGAAGATGAAAAGAAAATGGCTCTCTTCATAAAGAGAGGGTTGGAGGAAGAGCGATATATTGTTGAAACCGCTTTTGATGGCCAGACCGGACTGGAAATGGCTCTTCACAATCAATATGATGCCGTCGTCTTAGATGTTATGCTTCCAAAAAGAAATGGCCTTGCGGTATTGAGCGCAATGCGAGCCGCAGGAAATGCAACTCCTGTTCTTATGCTTACAGCCAGAGGCAATACAGAAGACAGAGTTGCAGGATTGGATCTCGGTGCCGATGATTATATGCCCAAACCTTTTCACTTCGAAGAGTTGGCCGCAAGACTCCGTTCCATCATGCGTAGATCAAGTCCGGAAAAGTCAACCAAAATGCAATGCATGGATCTAACCCTTGACACAGTGGCGCATGTAGCATTCAGATGGGGTAAAGAAATTGAACTCACAACAAAAGAATATGCTCTGCTAGAATATTTAATGCGAAACAAAAATCGCATCATTTCACGAAGCATGATCACACAGCATGTATGGAAACATAATTTTGATCCCGAATCAAATATCATCGATGTGTATATCAAAAGAATTCGATCAAAAATTGAAAGACCGGGATCCCCGCGGATTCTTCAGAGCATTAGAGGTGTGGGATATCGAATGAGAGAAACCGAACAGCCGGAATTGGATGATCAAGACGAATCATTTGAGTGATGTTAAATAACCATCGCTCATGACAATTCTTTCTCTGAGTGTATGTTCTTCCAATTTGGGAACAACCACTCTGAGAATCTCAGTAAGCATTTCGATCCGCTTCGACTCTGATTTCATTTCCAATAATTCTTGTTTCTGTTTTACATTCAAACCACTTTTTGTGGCAAAAATGAATGAAGGCATGAGCGTCATCTCGAGAATATCCTCCAAGGAATATCTTCTTGCCTGCAAATCAGGGATCGCTCGCACCACGCGATTGTACAAATCCAAGCATTCCATCAAAGCTGTTACATTGACTTCTTCGTCTTCCCTATCTTCATACACCATCGAATCAGCCAAATAATATGGGGTGGTATTTGTGTTTATTCTGGAAATCTTATGTCTGTACTTCCCTTTCACAAGGATATCCATTCTTCCATCTTCATATCTTCTCAGTAATGTGATGTCTACAACAGTTCCGATCGGATGCAACATTCCGGTTGATTTCAAATGAATTCCAAACTGCGTTTGTTCGGCCAAGCAAAGTCCTATCATTGCCTTATATCTCTCTTCAAAGATGTGAAGAGGATATGTTGTATCTGGAAATACTACCAGCTCTAGCGGAAATATTGGGAGTGTCGACATATAATTTGCCAAGTCAAATAATAAAGAAAACGGGCACCTGACTCATCGCTGTAGCGAAATGCCAAATGCCCATTCTTTTAACTTTACGAGGAGTTCGTATGTTTAAAACCACACAATAAACTCATTTGTTCCTGTTTTTGGAGAATCAGCGCACAAATTTTTTATAACGCTCATTGATTCTTTCCCAATGAAGATTAGCCAAGAAATTATCGACATATTTTGCTCTACCCGGGCCATCTTTATGATAGTATGCATGTTCAAAAACATCGCATGATATCAAGGGAATTCCACCCCAGATTGCTCCATAATGATGTTCATCAACCAATACATTGAGTAAACGACCACTATATAGTTGATCATGGGTAAGCACGCCCCAACCTGAAAGTTTTGCGGCAATGCAAGCGGCCTTGAAATCTGCTTTCCAATTATCGAAAGAACCAAATTCTTTTTCGATTGCAGCAAGAATTTCTGGTCCCTTCGATGGATCACCATCACCACCCAATACTTCCCAATATACATCATGCAGTACAGTGCCTCCATGATTCCATGTGAGACGGCGCTTCAATTCACCAACATGACTGTAATTTCCATTTGCTCCTGAACGATCTGCATTCTCAAGCTCTGATTCAATCTTGTTGAGGAATGTAACATACCCTTTGTGATGGGTATTATAATGCCAATCTGAAGTTTCCGGTGAAACAACAGATGCAAGTTTCTCTTTTGCTTCCTCATCACTGTATGGACGAGAATTGAATTTCCATTCATATGCCATATTCGTAATCTCTGTTTAGTAAGTAAAATCAAACTCCAAAAGAGCTTCCACAACCACATGTCTTTGTGGCATTCGGATTATTGAACGTAAATCCACGTCCATTCAAACCATCGCTATAATCCAATGTGACACCCATTAGATAAAACAAACTTTTTGGGTCGATGAATACCTTCACGCCCTGCGTTTCATACACGCGATCCATATCCTTGTGAGAAGCATCAAATCCGAGTGTGTATGACATACCAGAGCAGCCTCCACCCTTTACTCCAACTCGAAGACCATAATCTTCTGGAATGGCATTTTGAGTTTTGATCTTCTTTACTTCATTAAGGGCTTTTTGAGTAATGCGAATATTGTCATTCTCATCAGCTCCTGTAACTCCGATCGGAATGGTTTCAAAGCTTACTTCCTCTTCGGAAGCATGTAAATTCATAAGATCTATCATAGCTCACCTCTCGGCAGATAAATGTTCAAACATGTCATAAACAGCACAAATTTACGAACTTTGCGCGATTGCTTTGGCATCCATGCCATTGGTAATCCATACAATATCAATATTCACTCTCAAAAAACACTGCTGCAACGTGAATACAAATACGCTGAAATATTGGTATAAAGTAACAGAATCCTTTTTGGAAGATTTGGGTTCCAGGCATCTCTTTCTCATTTCCGCAGGTATTGCCTTCAATGCCCTACTTTGTGTATTTCCATTATTATTGGTTGCACTGTTCATTGTTGGGAATTTGGTGAATATAGATGCTTTTTTGCCATCTCTAGAAATTTTCCTTTCCACTCTGCTTCCCATGGGTGAATCAGGAACTGGTGCCGTATCTCTTATTTTAAAAGAAATCACCTCTTTGTTCAGCCATAGCTCCAATGCCGGTTGGATTGGCATTCCCGCTTTGCTTTGGACTGCATCGGCATTATTGTCATCTTTTCGCAGCGGCATGGAGGCAGTATTCGGGACAATCACCCAGCAATCCTTCGTGCACGTAAAAGTGCGGGATCTTTGGGGTACGATTGTTTTTATTTTCCTTTTGATAGCCAGTACATTTCTTCATCCGATAGCATCCGCATTCGAAGGAATTCTGTTTCCAATATTGCCTGATGGACTATTTATCACAGGTATAATGGTGCGAATTGTGGCTTTTTTGTCGCCTCCGATGCTATTCATGTTTATGTACAGAACTTTGCCTCCGAAAAGACTTCCTTGGAGCATGATAAGAAAAGCGACATTCCTTGCCTGGCTATTATGGGAAAGTGCTCGAATGCTCTTTAGTTGGTATGTTGGAAAAACCCCTGGTTTTGGCATATTTTATGGAACATATGCCGTCTTGGTGATTCCTGCCGTGTGGACGTATTATACTGCCGTGATAACTTTGCTTTCAGCCGAGCTTGCAAAAAGACATTCACTCAAAAATCCATAGCCGTTCATTTTGCTAAGTTTGCAAGGTTTAGCATTTCACGTAAATAGAGACATAACACATCAAAGCATGATAAATTTCGCTTCATTCACTCAATCTGAATTGATTTCCATTCTCGGCTCGCATTCAACATTGCTGCCGAAGGATTGCCATGGCATCTCCACGGATTCGAGAAATGTACAAAAAGGAAATCTATATATTCCCTTGAAGGGCGAACAATTCGATGGACATGGCTTCATACAAGATGCAATTTCAAAAGGTGCGATTGGCGCGGTGGTTCAAATGGATAGTCTGCATATGGTGCACGATTTGTCCGCCATTCCACATATCATCGTTGAGAATTCACTTCATGCATTGGGATCATTAGCACAATTTCATCGTATGCGATTTGATATTCCCATAATAGCAGTAGCAGGGGCTGCAGGCAAAACTTCAACGAAGGATTGTGCTGCTCATGTGCTTGGAACTTATAAGAATACATTAAAAACAAATGCCAATTATAATAATCAAATCGGTGTGCCTTTGACAATGCTGATGCTTGATGAAGAACATGAAGCAGCAATCATAGAGATTGGCACGAATGAGCCGGGTGAAATAGCCATATTATCAAACATGCTTAAACCAACGCATGGATTAATCACAAATATTGGCAAAGAACATCTTGAAAAATTGATTGACCTTGATGGTGTGGAGAAGGAAGAAACAGCTTTGTATGAATATCTCGAGCAATGCGGTGGAGCACGACTCATCAATATGAATGATGAGCGATTATCCGCCTATGCGAAAGGTCCGCGATTTCTTACCTATGCATTGGACAAACAGGCAGATATTCATGCCACATGGAAATTGGATCATCAAGGATTCGTCGAATTGGAATTATGTATGGCACATGCAACAATGCATGCACATGTTCAAGTGCCCGGGAAAGTAGGCGCATTGACAGCCATAGCATCCGCTTGCATAGGGTATTCTTGTGGATTGACTTTGAGTCAGATCACACAAGCACTTGAAACCTATCAAGCACCATTGTATACAGGGTATGGAAGAATGGCAAAAACGATGATTGATGACATTGTTGTTTTGAATGATTCTTATAATGCCAATCCTGCATCGATGATGACTGCTCTGGAAACATTGGCCGCAATGCCTTGCATCGGAAAACGTATTGCACTTTTGGGTGATATGCGTGAGCTTGGCACTTCTTCACAGGAAGAACATCGTACTTTACTCCAACAAGTATTGCAATTTTGTGATGTTTGTATTGTGACAGGCGAAGAATTTTCTCGAGCTTATGCATCGATTGAATCATTATCTGCGGACATCATGCATGCTGAAGATATTGGGCAATGTGCACAATTGATCAATCAACTAGCACATTCCGGAGATATCGTTCTCATCAAAGGTTCGAGAGGCATCAGACTCGAACGCGTATTAGAGAAATGGCGTGAATTTCGAATACTATCCGATTAATTCTTGAGGGATATGCATGCTTTATTTTTTGACCTCTTGGCTTCGTACAAATTTCAATCTTCCCGGATTCGGGGTCTTTCAATATGTGACATTTCGATCGGCAGCAGCAACAATCACTGCTCTTTTGATTTCATTCATTGTCGGACCATGGATCATTAGAATGCTGAAGCGCATGCAAATCGGAGAACAAGCAAAATCCGAATTGCAAGAAACTGGAAATCACTCATTGAAAGCCGGTACTCCGACAATGGGTGGACTCATAGTACTTTCAGCCGTGATCGTACCAACCTTGCTTTGGTCCAATATTCAGAACACATTCGTGATCCTCATCATCTTCATAACTCTTGGACTTGGAATGGTTGGATTTCTTGATGATTATCTGAAAGTAATCAAGAAAATGAAGAAAGGTTTGATTGGCCGTTATAAAATTGTTGGTCAAGTTTTGGTAGGCCTCATCGTTGGCTCCACTATTTACTTTTTTCCTGAATGGTTTTCTTCAAATTTTGAACAGTATAAAACATTAACCACACTCCCTTTTGCAAAGGATATTCATTTTGATTTTGGCTGGCTTTATATACCGGCTGTCATTTTCATTTTGACCGCAACTTCGAATGCAGTAAATCTCACAGATGGTTTGGATGGCTTGGCCATAGGAACTGTTGGAATTGCAGCTATGGCATTGGCCGTTATTTCTTATGTAAGTGGGAATGCTGTGTTTTCACAATATTTGAACATCTTTCATTTGAGAGGTGCCGATGAATTGACCATTTTTAGTGCTGCACTTGTTGGTGCTTCACTCGGATTTTTATGGTTTAATTCATTTCCCGCTCAAGTATTCATGGGAGACACAGGTTCTCTGGCACTTGGTGGGGCATTGGGCGGATTGTGCATACTCATAAAAAAAGAGTTTTTACTACCAATTCTCGGTGGAGTGTTTTTCGCGGAAACGGTGTCCGTAATTGCCCAAGTAATGTATTTCAAGTACACCAAGAAGAAATATGGTGAAGGAAAAAGATTACTGAAAATGTCACCATTGCATCATCATTTTGAGCGCTCCGGTCTTCACGAATCCAAGATTGTGACTCGCTTTTACATCATCGGCATTTTACTTGCCATCATTACCATGGCTACCTTTAAAGTCCGTTGATCGTGTTATCGAATCATAAACTTGCCGAGGGTGACAATTCCATAATTTGGAACAGTATCATGCAATCATTCATGATTTGGAAGAACCATGGCAAAGAAAATTCTCGTAGTTGATGATGAAGAAGACATCGTAGACCTCATTCGATATAATCTAGAGAAAGAGGGATATGCAGTTGCAACTGCATCTGATGGGAATATTGCCCTAAGCGTAGCCGAGGAATTCAAGCCTGATCTTATCATACTTGATATCATGATGCCCGGCCCTGACGGATTTGAAGTGTGCAGACAAGTCCGCCTCATTTCCGGGCTGGCACAAGTGTCCATCATCTTTCTTACCGCAAAAACCGGGGAAATAGATCAAATACTTGGTCTGGAACTAGGTGCTGATGACTATATCCAAAAACCGGTCAGCCCCCGCATTTTGGTAGCCCGAGTAAAAACCATTCTCAGAAGAGCAGCAGAAAAAGTACGCACAGAAACTATAGCGGCACCCGAAATCTTGACCATTGATACTCTGGAGATCAATCGGCAGAATTATACCGTGCGTATTGATCAGAATGAATCCTTCTTCCCCAAAAAAGAATTCGAACTTTTGGCATTTTTGGCTGCCAATCGAGGAAAGGTATTTCCAAGGGAGACATTGCTCAAGAGGATTTGGGGAGAAAGCGTCTACGTGGTCGATAGAACAGTGGATGTTCACGTTTCCAAAATCCGAGAAAAACTCGGAAGATACGGTCATTTGATAGAAACCGTCAAAGGGGTCGGTTATCGTTTCAAGGATTGATTTTTCAATACATCACACTATCCTCAACTTCGAATCGTCAAGCCACACCGAAACCAAAAAGGGAATTTGGGGGTTTGAACCTACCTGATACGAAGGTAAATGCCCATAAACTCGTAAATTGCGCCTAATAATTATCCCTTGATGTACAAAGCCATGAAAATTACAAAAGCATTAATCTTTGGTGCCTTCGTCGGCATCGGCATTTTTCTCGGTACAATGTCTCGTCCGGCAATGTCTAATGACTCGATTTATGATCAAGTCAAAAAGTTCAATGATGTATTGAACAGAGCCAATCAAATGTATGTCGAGAATATTGACACAAAAAAATTGACAGAAGCTGCCATTCGTGGCATGCTCAATGAACTGGATCCACATTCAGTGTATATTCCTGCCGATCAGATGAAAAAAGTGACTGAGGATTTTCAGGGAAGCTTTGAAGGGATAGGAGTTGAATTTGATGTGGTAAAAGATACCATCACAATCGTCACACCGATTAGCGGAGGCCCGAGTGAAGCATTGGGTATCCAATCAGGTGATAAAATTATCAAAATCAATGATAGCAGTGCAATTGGTTTAACCAGAGAAGATGTACCCAAAAAATTACGCGGGCCCAAAGGCACAAAAGTGAAACTCGGTATCAAGCGTTCAGGTGAATCAAAATTGATTGACTATGATATCATCAGAGATAAAATTCCGCTTTATACAGTTGATGCAGCATTCATGATTGACAAAACGGACATCGGCCTGATTTCCATCAATCGCTTTGCCGCAACAACGCATTCAGAATTCATGGAAGCTGCAGCCAAATTGCGTAGTGAAGGAATGAAGAAACTCATTCTTGATTTGAGAAATAATCCGGGTGGATATCTCGATCAGGCATTCAGACTTGCAGATGAATTCTTGAAAGGCGGTCAAAAGATCGTGTACACGAAAGGACGCAGGCCGGAAGTTGATGAAGATTATTATTCCAATGATGGTGGGGAGTTTGAGAATATACCTCTCATTGTGATGATCAATGGTGGCTCCGCTTCAGCAAGTGAAATTGTTTCAGGAGCAGTTCAAGACCTTGATCGCGGATTGATCGTTGGAGATGTGTCGTTCGGAAAGGGTCTTGTTCAACAACAATATCCTCTACCTGACGGATCAGCCTATAGACTTACCATCTCAAGATACTATACACCCTCGGGTCGTTTGATTCAAAGACCATATGGCGACAAAGATAAATACTATCGTGGCGAAGGTCGAGAAGAAGTTGAAGAAGGTGAAAACATCGAGCACTCACAAGATTCAAAGAAGAAATCTGATTCTACCCGACCCATTTTCAAAACAATGAGTGGAAGAACAGTCTTTGGTGGTGGGGGCATTACGCCGGATTATGTTGTAAAACCAGATACGATCACTCCTTTAAGTGTATCGATTCGACGCAAAAATATATTCTGGGAATTCACCGATTCTTATCTACGCGGTTCAGGAGCATCAATCAGAAACTCTTTCAAAGACAATTTCAATGGATTCAGAAAGAACTTTGATATCACCGATGATCTGCTCAAAGATTTCAGAGCATTATCTGATTCAAGAGAAATTCAATGGAATGACACCAACTATGCAACAGATAAAGAATATCTTAAAAGCATGATCAAAGCAACAATTGCACGTTCAATATTCGGAAATGCTGGATTTTATCCAATTGCATATGAAGATGATAAGCAGATAAAGAAAGCCATTACGCTTTTTCCCGAAGCGAGCAAAATCGCGAAACTTAAATAAATCAGGAATAATAATTCAATGAACGCATTTAATAGATTTTTTTTCGTTCTCTTATTCGGAATCTTCTCAACTCTTTCCATGCAAGCTCAAGTAATGGCGCCTGGCGAAGAATTGACTTATGATGTGTCTTATATGGGCATATCTCTTGGTACCATCAAAGTGACAACATTGAAAAATGAAAATTTCAATGGCAAAACAGTCCATCATACAAAAGTCTATATCGACTCACGCAAAGGCATACCATTTGTTGATTTGCACTCCATTTATGAAAGCTGGATTGATCCATCGGTTCAATTCTCTCACAATTTTGCAGCAAGTACAAAAGAGTCGGATGGTTCATGGAGTTATGATAAATATCTGTTTGATTATCCGGGTCAAACAGTCACAATGGAAAAATACAAAGCCAATAAGTTGAGCAATAAACGAATTCTGAAAACCCCAAAGAAATGGAATGATGGAAGTAGTTTGTTCTTTCTTGCTCGGCAAATGCTGAAATCCAAAAAGACAATCAAAGTACCCACAATCATCATGGATGATACGGTTTCCACTTCGATCAATTTTGTTGGCAAAGAAGAAATTGTTGAAATCGATGCTGCGAAATATCCAATAAAAACAGTGTACCTTAGCGGTACAGCAAATTGGACAGGTATTTATGGTCTATCCGGAAAATTTGAAGGATGGTTTTCCGATGATGATGCGCGGATTCCTATACGAGCAAAAATGAAATTATATGTTGGAAATGCAAATATCGAATTGGTAAAGTGGTCACGAGGTTCATGGCAACCACCAAAATCTGAATAATGCATGAAGGATTCAACTTCACATACACATAAAAAAAAGGCAGTGTTGAAACAACAATCTGCCTTTTCCTTTCTATTGCTATTGCTTTATGGCATGATGCTTCTCTCGTCTTGCGGAACATCTCGAAGAGCAGCAATGCTTTCTTCACTCGAATTACAAAACGATGTCACTGATTCGATGAAGCGTCAATTCCTACTCACATCAACAAAGCATATTGACAGCGCAAAACCTGCCGAAATTCAGATGGAAATAACCAGAATCGAAACCAATTCATATCCGGAACAGATTCGATTATTCGCCAAAGTTTATGATACAACAGGACACTATATCACTCATATAGCACCACCCTATCGCTCTGATCAAAAGTATTGGTATCTCCTCAAAGAAAAACTGGGGCGCTCAACGGTAACGATTGATGATTTCAAAGTCCGCGAGTATGGAGATGCAGACTCCATACCCTATGCAATCATGCTGAGCGTTGATTTCAGTGGTTCTATGTCCGGAGTAATGGATGCCATTTCTATGGGTACCGAATTATTCGTAAACATGAAACAGCCACAAGACAGAATAGGGATTTCTGCCTTTTCGAAGGATTATACTGTAAAAGTTCCGATGTGGAAGGATAAAGAAATAATTGTCAATAAATTCAAATCGACTTTTCTTGAAGGACAAGGGTATTATTCCGGCTTATATGATGCGATCATGAAATCAATGGAGGTATTCACCTCCGAAATTCCTGACACAGTTCCTAAAGTGATCGTTGTCTTTTCAGATGGCGAAGACAATTATTCGCAAGCACGATTAAAAATGATTCTCGACACCGCAAAGACGAAAGGTGTCAATATCTTCACGGTTGGTTTTGGTTATCCCAATGATGAAATCATGCGACAGATTGCACAATATACCGGCGGTAAATATTATCGAGCAAAAACAAAAGAAGAGTTGATTGCTGTCTTCCTCGATATTTACAGAAGTCTCCGGAATTTTTATAAAGTCACGTATAAAGCCCCTGAGTATTATGGAATACACAAAGTATTCATGGGCCTTGATTTCTCTTCGGATTCAGTTCATTGCGAAGGCGAATATGACACCGCACCACTCGGACCTGGATTCGATGTTGCCGATGGCTTCAAATATCCCATACACTTCGATTTCAATTCTTCGATTGTTCGCCAGGAATCAATGATTCGTATTGATGAACTTGCCGAACTCATGGAACGCTATCCAAAATTGAGATTAGAGATTCAGGGACATACTGATAATATCGGTGGAGAAGAATTCAATCTCAAACTTTCAGATGCTCGATCCAAATCGGTGATGCAAGAATTGATTAAGAGAGGAATTGAAGAAAAACGATTAAGAGGAAGAGGATTCGGTATGTCGCAGCCGGTTGCACCGAATGATACCGAACGAAATCGTGCCCTCAATAGAAGAACGCAATTCATTGTACTTGCAAAATGACAGGACAAATTCATGAATATTCGTTTCGATAATAAAACTGCTCTCGTTTGTGGTTGTACGCAAGGCATAGGTTTGGCCATAGCCACCATGCTGGCCAATGCCGGCTGTTCCATCATTGGTTTCGCAAGGAATCAAGAAAGATTGCGCGCTGTGATTGATTCACTTCCCTCATCAGAAGGTCAACAACATCGTATGCTAATTGCTGATTTCTCTCATCCGGAAGATGTTAGGTCTGCATTGCAAAATCTTGAAGTTAGTGAAATAGACATAGTCATCAATAATTCCGGCGGACCTCCATCAGGGTCTATTGAGTATTCATCAATCGATGAATTTCATGTGGCATTTGACAGATTACTCATGTCGTCTCACATCATTGCTCAGCATTGCATTCCTATCATGAAACAACGGGGATTTGGCAGAATAATTTCCATCATTTCAACATCTGTTAGACAACCTCTGGATGGTCTTGGCGTTTCAAATACCATTCGTAGTGCAACAGCTGCTTGGTCAAAAACATTATCCAATGAAGTCGCACAGTTTGGTATTACCGTAAATAGCGTCCTTCCAGGTGCAACAAAAACAGGAAGATTATCAGCATTGATCGAAAAGAAAGCACTTGATCAACAACAATCAATGGAAGCTATTGCCGACGCCATGGCTCAAGAAGTGCCAATGAAGCGTTTAGGGGAACCGGAAGAGATTGCTTCAGCCGCAGTGTTTCTTGCATCTGAACAAGCTTCGTATATAACAGGCATTACCTTGCTTGTGGATGGTGGGCGAACTCGGGCTTTGTGATGCGCACTTATCTTGCAACCTTTCGAAGTGGTCTATCCTCATTGCTTGAATATCGCATGGATTATTTCAGCAATAGTTTTTTGTCTTTGGTGATTCTCATCATCGTTCAATACTTCTTATGGAATTCCGTATTCTCCGGAAGAGCGCAGCAAAACATTGGTTCATATTCACCCGACTTAATGTTTTTATATGCGATCTTTGCAGCACTGTATGGAGTGATTATTCGTTCCGGTCGTATTGAAAAAAATGTTTCGGAAGAAATCAGAAAGGGGGACCTCAATAAATACCTGCTAAAGCCAATTTCTCATCTTGGATTTTCCGGTGCCCTTGCTGCATCAGATCGGATAGGCGTTATCTTTTCCACTTGCATACTCATTCCTTTCATCCCATTGGTTACTTCATCTTCTATTTCACTTGAAGGTTGTGCATTATCCGTATTGCTCGTCATCATGGCTATGACAATCAAGTTTTTCATATCGATGTCTATCTCATATCTGGCATTTTGGTTTGAAGAAACATGGACATTCCATGTTATATTCGATATTAGCATGTGGTTTCTTTCCGGCTCGCTAGTTCCGATTGATGTGTTGCCCTCTTGGCTGCAATCAATTTCAACACTTTTGCCTTTTCAATATTTCGGATATGTGCCTGCGGCATTTTCGGTTGGACAATTAACTATGGATCATGCATTACACCATCTAGGTTTATGCATCATTTGGTGTGTGTTAATGTGGGGTATGACAAGATTGATATGGAACATGGGAATCAGATCTTTCGGAGCTTATGGCGGTTAGATGAGAGATGCAGCTATGCCACCACTATATGCGGCACCTTCCAGCGTAGCAGGCAAACCGGTACGTGTCCAATCGCCCGCCAGGTAAAGACCTTTCACCGGAGTAGATTTATCAGGTCGACATTCTTCCGTTTCGGGATCAATCAACACAGTTGCCATTCTCTCTTTTATCACTTTCCAATGTAGTAATCGCGCATCGATCATTTCAGGGAAACACATTCTAACTTCTTTCGCGCATGCTTGCGCAATGTCTTCAGTTGACATGTTCACGATATCATCACCAGCACTTATTGTCAATGCAAGCAATGATTCACCATGTTCCATTATAGTTGTCTTCCGA
>SXGQ01519475.1_pt1 | contig 43776 bp, 36 predicted proteins | sample 3178371 | NCBI WGS metagenome assembly SXGQ01 (sample SAMN11356859, study PRJNA531348) | freshwater metagenome | isolation source: freshwater sample F1-20 | place: China: Fuxian Lake, Yuxi | collected 2017-12-25
CGAACCGGCGGCGCCGGGGACGGCGCCGCGGCCGCCGCAGCTTCAAGCCGCCCGAATCCTAACCGTTCTTCTTCTCGAACTCCTGCATGAACGCGACGAGCGCGTCGATGCCGGCCTCGGGGAACGCGTTGTAGATTGACGCGCGCATGCCGCCGACCGAGCGGTGGCCCTTCAGCCCGTCCAGCCCCGCCGCCGTTGACTCCTTGACGAAAGTCTTCTCAAGGTCTTCGCTCGGCAGCCGGAAGGTGATGTTCATGCGCGAGCGGCTGGCCTTGTCGGCGGTGCCGCGGTAGAAGCCGCTGCGGTCAATCTCGGCATACAGCTTGGCGGCCTTGCGCGTGTTGGCGGCGTTGATGGCGTCGAGCCCGCCCTGCGCCAGGCCCCACTTCATCACCAGGCCCATCAGGTAAATGCCGAAGCACGGCGGGGTGTTGTACATCGAGCCGTTCTCGGCGTGGACGGCGTAGTTCAGCATGGTGTGCAGCGACTTCTGCGACCGCGCCAGCAGGTCCTCGCGGATGATCACCAGAGTCACGCCCGAGGGCCCCAGGTTCTTCTGCGCGCCGGCGTAGATCAGGCCGTACTTAGACACATCGATCGGCCGGCTGAACATGTCCGACGACGTATCCGCCACGAGCGGCGCATCCCCAACCGCCGGCTCGGCCGGCCACTCGGTGCCGAACAGCGTGTTATTGGTGGTCAGGTGGACGTACGCGGCACCGGGCGTCAGCTTGATCTCGGCCGGGCCCGGGAGGCGGGAGAAATTATCGCTCTCGGTCGTGGCCGCAATGTTCACGGTGCCCACGCGCTGCGCTTCCTTCACGGCCTTCTGCGACCACGCGCCGGTGACGATGTAGTCGGCGGTGGCGCCGGCGGTCAGCAGGTTGAGCGGTACCATCGAAAACTGCATGGAGGCGCCGCCCTGCAGGACCAGCACCTTGTAAGTCGCCGGCACCTTGCCGAGCGCGCGGACATCGGCTTCGGTCTTCGCCAGGATGTCCTCGAACGTTTTCGAACGGTGGCTGATCTCGAGCACCGACATGCCGACGCCGGGCAGTTCAACGAGATTCTGCTGGGCTTCTTCCAGCACTGGCACCGGCAGCACGGCTGGACCGGCAGAGAAATTAAAAATGCGATTCATGAGGTTCCTATTATCCGCTATCGTTCAGGGCAGTTTGACGAGTTGAAGATCGAGGATGTCGGCATTGCCTGACTGCATGGCATCCATCGCCCGCGGTGAGGGCGCGCCGTCAAGGTTGATGCGCGCCACGGCCGCCTGCGCGCCGTCGAAAATGATGTTCTCGGTCTCCTGCACGTTGAGGTGCGCGACCCGCAGGTACTCGAAGACGTGCGCGAGCACGCCTGGCTTGTCGCGGTGGCGCACCACCAGCATGTGGGTGGCCGGCGTCAGCTTGGCGAGGTTCACCACGTTCGGCACCTTGCCGGTGTCCTTGTAGGTGGTGATGATGCGGACGGTCTCCGCGGCGATCGCCTCCTGCGCCTGATCCGTGGAGGCGCCGATGTGGTGCGTGCCGTATACGCCGGGCTGCGACACCAGGGAGTCGGCAAACGCAGCGGTCGCCTCGGCCGGCTCGTTGGCGAAGACGTCGAGGCCCACGCGCAGGCCCTTCTCCTTCACCGCGGTTTCGAGCGCCGCATAGTCCACCACTTCGCCACGGGCGGTGTTGATGAAGCTGGCGCCCTGCTTCGCGTGCGCCAGCAGTTCCGCGTTCACGAAGTTGCGGGTGTCCTTGGTGAGCGCCAGGTGGACGCTCAGGATGTCGGACTTGGCCACCAACTCCTCGGCCGTGACCACGACCTTCACGCCGAAGGCCTGCTCGGCCTGTGCCCTGGCCGCGGCATCCTCGGCAAACCGGCGGCCCCACACCAGCACCGGCATGCCGAACGCGCGCGCCCGCGCCGCCACTTCCTGGCCGATGTGACCGAAACCGATCAGGCCCAGCGTCTGGCCCAGCAGGCCGCGCGCTTTCGAGAACTCCTTCTTGTTCCACTGCCCGGCCCGCAATTGGGCGACGTTGTCGGGGATGCGCCGATCCACGGATAGGATCAGGCCCATGGCGAGCTCGGCGACGGCCACCGCGTTCTTGCCCGGGCAGTTCGAGACGTAGATGCCCCGTTTCGACGCGCCGGCCAGATCGATGGTGTTCACGCCCGCGCCCGCCCGCACGATCAGCGACAGGCTGCCGGCATCCAGCATCGGCTCGGTGACCTTCGTCGACCGCACCACCAGCACCGGCACGCCGCTCTCCTTGATGGCGGCGATGAGGCTGTCGCCACTGGCGTCGGGCTGAAAGATCACTTCGCAACCGGCGGCCTTCAGGCCGTCCAGGCCGGATTTCTCGAACTTATCGGCGATCAGTACCTTCATAGGGTCCTAGGGGCTTGGGGGTAGGACTTGGGGCTCTTGGCGCCCCCTGGGCCCTCAGGCCCCTAAGCCATCAGAGTAAATGCGACAGCAATCCGTCGCGGAGCTTGGGTTCGAACCAGGTGGACTTGGGTGGCATGATCGCGCCTGCGTCCGAGACGCGCATCAGGTCCTCGACCGACACCGGGAACATCGAGAACGCCACCGCGAACGCCTTGCTGTCCACCAGTTGCTCGAGCGCCGAGGTGCCGCGAATGCCGCCGACGAAGTCGATCCGCTTGTCGGTGCGCACGTCGTGGATGCCCAACACCGGCTCCAGGATCGTCGACTCCAGGATGTCGACGTCGAGCGCGGTAGCGCCGGCCGGCAGCGTGAGGGTGTGCCAGGCGCCGGCCAGATACAGCGCCACCTGGCCCTTGCGCGCCGGCGTGGCCGGGCCGCCGTCCGTCACGGTCAGCCGCCGCGTGAGCGATGCCAGGAACTCGCCGGCCGTCAGGCCGTACAGATCACGCACGACGCGGTTGTAGGGCAGGACCTGCATCTGGTTGTCGGGGAACGCGACCGCGAGCACTCGGTCGTGTTCACCGGCACCCTTGCCGGCAAGCGAACGGCGGGTGCGGGCGGCGCTGGCCGCGCGGTGGTGACCATCGGCGATGTAGAGGCTGTCGAGCGCCGCGAAGGCCGCCACGATCTGCGCATTCACGGTGGCCGGCGCGCGCCACACCTGGTGACGGACGCCGTCGGGCGCGACGATGTCGTACAGCGGGTCGTCGAGCACCGCACGCGACACCGCCTCGTCCACGGCGTTCGACGCCCGGTGGGTCAGGAACACCGGACCCGTCTGCGCGCCTATCGCCAGCATATGCCGGGTGCGATCGTCTTCCTTGTCGGGCCGGGTCTTCTCGTGTTTCTTGATCAGGCCGCGATCGTATTCGTCGATCGAAAAACAGGCCGCCACCCCCGACTGCACATGACCGCCCATGTGGAGGCGGTAGACGTAAAAGCTGGCCGCCGCTTCCTCGACCAGGGGCGCCAGCTGCTTCAGCCGCGCGAAGTTCTTCGCGGCCAGGTCGTAGACGGCATCGCCATGCGCGTCGGCGCCGGCGGGCAGTTCGATCTCGGGGCGCGACACCCGCAGGAAGCTCAAGGGGTTGCCTTCGGCCAACGCCAGGGCTTCTTCGCTACTCACGACGTCGTACGGCACCGACGCCACGGCCGCGGCCGCCTTGGGCGCAGGCCTCAGCGCCCGGAAGGGATAGATGGCAGACATGGTCTCTGAATTATATGGGCCACAGAGGACGCAGGGAACACCGAGGTCTGACTCGGTGTCCTTTGTGTCCTCTGTGGCTGCCTAGTTGTTGGCGGCGCGGGTGGCAGGCGAGCTGAACAGCAGCGACAGGTAACGGTCGCGCTCGGACGCGAACACGTTCCGCAGCGCGGCCGGCACCGGCTCGCCGGGCGGCATGTTGCGGTGTTCGAGAATCGGGTTCACGTAGCGGCCGTTCTTCTTCAGACCGTAGTGGAGGTGAGGCCCGGTGGCGAGCCCGGTTTGTCCGACGCGCCCAACCAGGTCGCCCTGGCCGATGCGCGCGCCCTTGCGCACGGTGATCGCCGAGAGGTGCAGGTACTCGGTTTCGTAACCGTTGGCGTGGCGGACCTTCACGGTGCGGCCGCCGCCGCCGCTCCAGCCGGCGTGGCTGACCACGCCCGGCGCCACCGACACGACCGGCGCGCCAGTGCCGGCGCCGTAGTCGACACCGTTGTGCGCCCGGGCGTAACCGAGAATCGGATGCTTGCGCGACGACGAGAAGCGCGAGGTCACGCGCGGTTCGAACTTGAGCGGCGACTTCAGGAAGAAGCGTTTGAGCGAGCGGCCCTGGTCGTCGTAGTACGCCGCCGAGCCGCCCTCGGGCGTGAAGCGGATGGCGCGCAGCTGGCGGCCGTCGTTCACGAACTCCGCCGCCAGGATGGGCCCATAGCCGGCCAGCTTGCCTTCGCGTGTCTGGCGATCGACGAGCAGGCGGAAAGTATCGCCAGGCTGCAGGCCGGAATTGAAGTCAATTTCTCCCGAGAACACGTCGGCCAAGCCCAGGGCCAGCTCAATGCGTTCGCCCGCCTCATTGAGCGCGGCCGACAGCGAGTTGGTGTCGCGATCGATCGCGCCCTCGACCATCACCACGGCCGAATCCTTGGGGATGCGTTCAATCGCGGTGTGGAACCGCGGCGTGCCGTCGAGGGTGCCGCGCGTTGCGGTCAGCCGCTGGTCGCCGTCAATCTCGTACTCGAACCGGCGGACGCGGCCATCGAGCAGGCGGTCAATCGTATAGGGCTGCCCGGCGCGGATGCGCCGCAGGTCGAACGCGCCGCCGATCGACGCCACCAGCGCGGCCTTCTCGGGCCCTTCGATCAGGTGGTGATCGAGCACCGCGCCAATGGTGGTGCGCGTGGGTACGAACCCGGTCAGGTAGTCGGCATCACGCGTGAGCGCGACGTCGGTGTCGAGGCGCGCGATCGTCACCGGGTCCGCCGCCGCCAGCCACATGGGCAGCAACGCCGCGCCTACAAGCAGGGCGACAGCCGGGACCAGGATTCGTTTGCGCATGGAAAGGACGGGCGATCCTAGCAAAAAGTGACGTGCAAATGCATGCAAAAAAACGGGTTAGCGCCGGGGTAAGGGGACCACCAGCTGCGCAGTAATGCCCGCATCGATGCGTACGGACTGGGTGACTCTGCGGCCGCCAGAGGCCTCGAGCACCACCAGGTGGTCGCCCGGGGGCAGGTCGCGAACCGTCACCGGCGTCGTCCCCCGGCCTTGGCTGTCGATGGTCACCCGCGCGCCGGGCGGGTCGCTGCGCACGTCGAGGCCGCCCGTCAGCGCCACGTTCTGCAACTCGATGTACTGCGCGGTCTGCACACCGGCCTGGATGATCAGCGGAATGACGCGCGGTTCGGACTTGCCGCTCTGGACCTCGAGCACATACGCGCCCGACGGCAGCGAGAGGGTCAGCGGAGTCACGCCGCGCTCCTCGCCATCAATCGAGACGCGGGCCGCCACCGGCCGCGACTGCACGACCAGTTGACCCTCGCCGTCGCGGGTTTCACCGGAATCGCGCGTCCAGAGCCACAAGACCAGGCCCGATTGCAGGATGACGAAGAGGATCAACGCGAGGACGAAGGGGTTTCGAGCCAGGGCCGACGTCGAAGGTGCCTCGGGCGCCTGAGGTTCCTGGGGTGCAGTGGTGCCGGGTGCCTGTGCTGGTGCGACGGCCGCCGCCGAGCGCGACTGCTCGAGCAGGGCGCCGACCTTGGCGATCCACTCGTCGAGGGCCGGGGACGAAGTCACGTAGGCGCGATCGCTCGCCAGCACCGACTCGAACGCCACCTGGGCCTCGTGCGGCGACTGGAACGAGTTGCTGATATCGAACTGCAGGGCGCGCGTCAGCCAGCTCGCCAGCGCTTTCGACAGCGGCGCCGTCTCGCCGGCGCGGTGCTCGACGGCCAAATCAACGAGCGCGGACAGCTGGGTCGGGTACTCGTCCTCGGCCAGCGAACGGCCGAGCAGCAACGACAGCGCGACCACGCCAATGGCATGGGCGTCGGCGCGCGGGTTGGCGCGCGGCAGGCCCGCCGATGGTGCCATGGTCACGCGGAAGTCGCGCCACAGCCGTTCGCGCCCGAAGTTCAACTTCTCGAGCGCCGGCCCGAACGCGTGCTCCGCGATGACGAGCCGGCCGTGCGGGGTCACGATCAGCCGTTCGGGCGCCAGCGCGCCAATGGCGGCTTCGCGATTGTGGCGGCCAAACAGCGAGACCGCCGGCAGCAGTTGCCGCAGCAGGCCAATCACGACGGTGATGTCGAGCGGCAGGCCGGCTGACGAAGCGACGGCCAGCATCTGCGACAGGCGCCACCCGCCGGTGTCCTCGGAAACGAGCGTCAGCCGATCAGCTGACGGCCGATCGAGACGCCGCAGGTGCACGTAGGAAGCGTGGCGGACAGCGGCAAACCGCGCCACGCGATCGGCGAGCGCCGACACGAACCCGGCATGTTCGACGAGCGCCGGCGACAGCTCGAGCATCTCGACCTCGTCGCCGCTGCCAGGGTCGAGCCCGCGCGTGCGACGGCCAAAGCCATCGACGACGCCGAGAGTGGGTTCGCTGACGGACGGAAGCACTCGGATCATGGTGCAACGGCCTTTCCAGACTCGCGGGAACGGGGGTGGTTATGCTAACCCGAAGCAGGCCAGCCAGTTACGGAAAATCCCTGCCCGGGAACCGGGCCGCGGCCTTACAAAATTCCACCGCGGCCCACGGTTCAGTAACAAACAGCGGGAACCACGCAAGACCGGGTTACGATCCGAACGAATTGGAATCCACCCTCTCGATTGTGGTCGCCCTGGTGTTCGGCTTTACCGCCGGGTGGCTGCTGGCGTCTCGGTCCCGCGTTTCGCAGGACACCCATCTGCGCGAGTCGTTCGCGTCGCTCGCGGCCGCCACGCTTAAGTCGAGCACCGACGAGTTCATCAAGCTGGCCGACCAGAAGATCGGCAACGTCCACAAGGAAGCGGCCATCGACCTGACGCGCCGGCAGCAGGAACTGGGCTCGCTGGTGGCGCCGATCAAGGACACGCTGATCCAGGTCGACGCCAAGCTCAAGGAAGTCGAGAAGAGCCGCGTCGACGACAGCGCCAGCATGCGGACCATGCTGAGCCTGGTCGGCCAGACGCAGCAGCAACTGCAACAGGAAACCCAGAACCTGGTGCGCGCGCTGCGCTCGCCGGGCGTGCGCGGCCGCTGGGGCGAAGTGCAGTTGCGCAAGGTCGTCGAGCTCGCGGGCATGATGGAGCACTGCGACTTCGACGAGCAGCCCACCGTGCTCACCGAATCGGGCCGGCTGCGGCCCGACATGATCATCAACCTGCCCGGCGGCCGCTCGATCATCGTCGACGCCAAGGCGCCGCTCGAGGCGTTTCTCGACGCCCAGGGCGCGGCCGACGATGGCGTGCGCAGCGGCAAGCTGGCCGACCACGTGCGCCAGGTGAAGGACCACGTTACGAAGCTTGGCGCCAAGACCTACTGGGACCAGTTTCCGGCCTCGCCCGAGATGGTGGTGCTGTTCCTGCCGGCCGAGGCCATCTACATGGCCGCGCTCGAGCAGGACGCGCTGTTGATCGATTACGGCGTGACGCGAAACGTGATTATCGCCAGCCCCCTGACCCTGATTGCCCTGCTGAAGGCCGCGGCCTTCGGCTGGAAGCAGGAGCGGCTGACCGTCAATGCCGAAGAGATCAGCCGGCTTGGAAAGTCACTGCACGAGAGTGTCGCCACCATGGCGGAGCACCTCGAAGACCTGCGCAGGCGGATGGACGGCACGTTCGTGACCTTCAACAGGGTGGTGGGCTCGTTCGAGAGCAACGTGCTCGTGAAGGCCCGCCGGTTCCGCGAACTCGGCGCCGGCAGCGCCAAGGAGATTCCGTTAATCGACCCGCTCGAGACGGTGGCGCGCAAACTCGACGCGCCGACACAACAGGGCCTGCTCGACCACGAAGAAACCGAAGCCACCTCAGGAGAGCGCTCATGAAGCGACTTGCGTTTGCCCTCGCCGCGATGCTTGCGGCCGCTGCGATCACCCTGCCCGCCCAGGGCGGCAAGCCCGAAGCCACCTCGCTCTCCGGCAAGCCGCTGATGGTGCCGGCCACGATTCCGAACCAGCAGAAGCTCGACGCCGAGCTGGCGCAGGCCGAGAAGACGCTGGCGGCCAATCCCACGGATGCCGAGGCCATCATCTGGGTCGGCCGCCGGCTGGGCTACCTGTGGCGCTACAACGAGGCGATCGCCATGTTCACCAAGGGTATCGAACTGCACCCGGACAATCCCAAGATGTACCGGCATCGGGGCCACCGCTACATCACGATTCGTGAGTTCGCGAAGGCGCAGGCCGACTTCGAGAAGGCGGCGCAGTTGTTCAAGGGCCAGCCAGACGAGATCGAGCCGGACGGCGCGCCGAACCCCGCCGGCCAGCCGCGCAGCACGCTGCAGTTCAACACCTGGTATCACCTCGCGCTCGCGCGCTACCTGCAGGGCAACAACGCCGGGGCGTACGACGCCTGGGTCGAGTGCATGAAGGTGTCGAACAATGACGACTCGATCGTCGCCACCAGCGACTGGATGTGGATGACGCTGATGCGCCTGAACCGCAAGGCCGAGGCCGCCAAAGTGCTGGAACGGATCACGCCGAAGATGGACATCCTCGAGAACACGGCGTATCACCGCCGGCTCCTGATGTACAAGGGCCTCGAAAAGCCGGAAGCGCTGCTGAACACCGAGACCCCGGACCCGACGCAGATCGCCACGCAGGGCTACGGCGTGGCGAACTACTACTTCGTCACGGGTGATGTCGCCCGCGCCCGGCAGGTCCTGAGCACCATCGTCTCCGGCTCGGGCTGGAACGCCTTCGGCTACATCGCTGCGGAGGCGGATTTGCAGCGCCTCAATAAGTAGTGCCAGAAGGGCGGGACTTGAGTCCCGGCTTTACCAAAATGGTGGGCCGCTGACGTTTGGGTGAGCTTCGTGCAACCAGTGGACCGCGTAACTGACTGACGTGCTGGCGCGCGACCTGTCCACCCGGCCGGTCGAGGCGCTCATTGCCGATGTCGCGCTCGTGCCGGCCGTCGGCACTGCCGCCCTACTTCACGCTCAAGGTGAACGCCTTCGGCATTGCCACCGGCGACATCATCATGCGACAGTCCTAATCGGCGGGTTGACGGTGCCGTTACTTCGGCACCTTGTCCTTCGACTTCTCGTCCCACTCGATGGCGCCCTTGCCTGACGGCTCGAGCTCCATGAGGGCGTTCGACACGCGATCGGTGCGCAGCGCGCGGGGCGCCGTCGCCAGGTAGGACACCTCATCCTCGGCCGCGGTGCGCAGCTCGTACTTCACCTTGTAGCGGCGCAGCACTTCCTCGATCTTCGGCCGCAGGCCCTGGGTCTTGGCGCCAAACTCGATCTTGCGCTCGAAGATGCGGGTCTGCGGCTCGAAGCCCTCGATCACCCACAGGCAACCGGTGATGAACAGCGTGCCGATGGCCGCCAGGCCATACAGGCCGACCCCGAGGCCAGGCCCACCGACAGCGCGCACAGCATGACTACCGCGTCCTTGGGATCGTCGATCTTGGAGCGATAGCGAATCAGGTTCGCGGCGCCGACGATGCCGAACGCGCGCGCCAGGCTGGCGCCGACCACCAGCATGATCAGGGCGCCGACGACGGCGAGGATGATTTGCGTCTGGACCACGGCCGGCTGGCGCTCGCCACACGCGTGCACGCGCGAGGGCATCACGCCCCTCCTCGGCCGACACATTCCGGGTGGCTTTCGTCGCCGGCTCGGCGGGTGCGCCCGAGCGCGCCGCCGGCGTCATCATGACGGCGGCGATGGTGCCCGCCGACCCGACGATGAGGAACAGCTTGCCGAGCGGTACCGTCATGCCACGGTACCGCCTGCACATCTACTGACCTCAGCCGTTAACGGACGTTCCGGTGCGCCGCTAGCTCGCCAGGCGCACCTGGGATGCCGGCGCCGGACCGACACTCATGCGGTAGCCCATCCATGTGAGCAACAGTCCGGCCAGTTCGGTGACATACAGGACCTCGACGTATCCCATGCGGGTGGCCGAGCCGCCGATGCCGGGCAGAATCGCGCCGGTCGCGATCAGCACATTGGCGTAGACGCGATGCTGGGTCGCCGGATCGGCGCTGTAACGGAGGGCCGAGAGAATGGCGCCGCCGATCAGGAACACCACCGCGTAGAGATTGACGATGGGGCTGAAGGCACGGACCCACTGCCACTCGAACACCCGTCCGGTGAGGCGGTGCCCCTCGACCTGCGCGTAGTCAATGGGCGAGAGCAGGACGAACATCGACGCCACGATCACGTAGGTAATCAGCAGCGCGGTCAGCACATGCGCGGTGCGCCGGCCGAGCAGCAGGTAAACGGTGCCCTGGGCGAGGGGGGCGCCGCCAAGCAGCGCCCCCGAGATGTACCACGCCCGAAAGGTCGGTTCGTTCCAACCCACCAGCGTGGTGGCCGCCTCGGTGAAGGTCCCGATGCCGTAGGTCGCAATCCCGAGCGCCCACCACAGCAAGTGCAGGCGTTCGGGGTGCTCGCGATAGCGATGGAAGATCTCGAGCGCGAACGGCACGGCCAGGATAGTCGTGACGATCGGCACGTAGTGAACGAGCGACGCCGAGGCGTTCATCAGAACGCCCCCACGTTGAGCCCGATCGTGAAGCTGCGGCCGCGCGCCGGCGCGAACTGGAACTGCTCGCGGTAAAACGTGTCGGTCAGGTTCTCGACCGCGAACACCAGGCTCACGCGGTCGCGGCCGCGCGCCAGGTTGACGCCGAAGGCGGCGCGCTGGATGGCAAAGCCGTCCAGCGACAGCAGGTCCTGCGCAATCAGGAACGGCGAATCGAGCAGGGTCTCGGCCACCCGCGTCACTTCGGCCTGGCTGCGCAGGCCGTACTCGGCCCACCACCGGCCGCTCGACTTGGTGAAGCGCGCGTTCACGATCAGCTTGGCCGGCGTGATGTTGTCGAACGGCGTGCCGTCGAGCGAGCTGTTGTCGAGCGGGTTGACGCCGTCGGTGACCGTCCCCCGGGTAAAGGCCGCCGCGCCGGTCAGCGTCAACACGCCGGGCCGGAGCACCAGCGGCGCCGCCGCGGACAGTTCGACGCCGGTCACGCGCACGTCGCCGTAGTTGGTCGCCTGCGCCAGCGCGCCCGAGGCGTTGGTCGCCACGACCAGGTCCTGGGCGATGAAGTTCTGGTACTGGTTCAGGAAGTAGTAGGCGCCGCCCGACACGCTGCCGGCCCGGAACTTCACGCCGACATCGACGTTGTTGCCGGTCTCGGGTTCGACCAGCACGTTCGGGACAATGCTGCCGGTGGTCGCCGGGCCCGCAAACAACATCTCCTCGAGATTGGGGTGGCGATAGCTGCGGCCGACGCGGACGAACGGGTTGATGGCGCCGTCGGGATTCGAGACGATGCCGATGTCGCCGGTCAGGGCCTTGCGCGAGTAGGTGGCGCCGGCCGGGTCAGGCAGCGTCGCGGGATCAATCGACGGCGTCGCGTTGCCGATGACGCTGCCGACGTCGTATCCGGGCGTCGCCTCGGTGACCACGGTGTAGAAGTCGCCGCGCAGGCCGGCGACGACCGACAGCGACGGCGTCACCCGCCACTCATCCTGCGCGAAGATGGCGACGTCACGCAGGCTCGCGTTGGGCACACGCACGGGGCGCGCGATCGAGGCGGGGCCGAGCGCCACCGGCGAGGGCAGCGGCAGCGCGGCCGGGCCCCTCGCCCCCAGGACCACCTGGCCAACCAGCGAGGTGGTGGTCTCGGTCGTGCGCCGGTCGCTGCTGCGGTCCTGGTAGAACGTGGCGCCGGCCGTCAGCAGGTGGTTGGTGGCCGGCACGAACACGGCGTGCAGATCGACGCCAGGGGTCCAGACCCGCTGCTCGGTGTTCGACAGGATGTCGAGGCGCATCACGTTGATCGGGAACAACCGCACCGCCGTCGGCGCCGGAAACTGCACCGGCAGCGTCGTCCGCAGCAACCGCTCGGTGCGCTGGTAATACGCGGTCAGCGCCAGGTTGGCGAGCCAGGGCGTCAGCGCCTGGGCTTCGTAGCGGGCCGAGAAGCGGTCCAGGTTGCTGTGCGCGAGCGACGTGTCGTTGAAGAAGTACGGCTGTTCGAAGTCGGGGTAGCCGATGTCGGCCATGCGACGGTTCTGGTAGCGAACGCGCAGCGAGCGCCGGTCACCGAGCTTGACGAGCGACGACGCGTTGATGAACTTGCCGTCCGCCTGCGAGTTCAGGATCTCGGCGTCGGTCCGCACGTATGGCGCGTTGAACGGGTCAGGGAAGGCGTTGAAGTTGAAGCCGAAGTTGTCGTCGATGGTGTCGGCCCGGTTCAGCGTGCCGTTGGCGAAGAACGGCCGCGTGTCCTCGACGTCGAACTGGCCGGCCTTGTAGTTGTCGTACTGCTCGGCGCCGGCCTGCACGCGGAAGGTGAAGCGGGGGGTCGTGCCGCCGAGGGTCATGGTGCCGCGCAGGCCGTTCTCATTCGAGCTGTAGAAGCCGTTGAACCCGTAGATCAGCTGCTTGGTCGGCGTGAACACCGGCTCGTTGGTGATGATGTTGATGGTGCCGGCCAGCGCGTCGGAGCCGTACATCAGCGTGCCGGCGCCGTTGACGATCTCCATGCGGGAGATCGAGTCGGGCGACACCAGGCCGACTTCGGCGCCGGTGCGATCGGTCGCCTGCCGGGCGGTGTTCAGGCGCTCGCCGTCCACCAGCACCAGCAGGCGCGTCGAGTCGAGGCCGCGCAGCCGCGGGCGGACGCCGAACGGGCCGTTGCCGACCGGCGTGATGTTGACGGCGGTCGTCAGCGCGTCGCCGGTCGACAGGGTGTTTGCCTGTTCGATCGCCGCCGCCGAAATGGTCTCGACGTGCAGGGGAATCTGCCGCACGTCGCGCTCCGACAGGTTGGCCGTCACGCTGACCTCGGCGCTCAGCACGCCCACCTCGAGCGTCATCGGCACCTCGATGTCGGCCTCGAGCTGCTCGACCATCACCGAGCGCGCGATCTCAGAAAAGCCGAACCGTGTCACGACCAGCAGGTAGGCACCAACCGCCGGCGCATCGAACCGGTACCGCCCGTCCCCGTCGGTCTCGACGATGGTCTCCTGGCCGGTGGCGACGAGGCGCAGGACCACTCGCGCGTCCGGCACGGCGGCGCCGGTGGAGTCGGAAACGGTGCCGCGAATGGTGGCGGCAAAGGCAGGGGACGCGGCCAACAGCGCCGCAAGGAACATGAACAGACGAATCAAACGCATGGCAAAGCTCCGCGAACTCGATCACGAGTTCAGAGAAAACGAACTACGGGTTAAGCAGGAACCGGCTTAACGCAGTCGCGGAGGGGGGCGAGAGGAGTACTGCGGGGAGAAACCCTCGCCGAAGATGCCGGCGAGCGACGCCGCGGCAACGGGCCCGGGATAGAGACGGACGTGACGGTCGCGCCGGGCCAGCAGGCCGGCGAGCATCCACAGGGTGATGGCGAGGGCCGACACCGAAACCAACTGCTGCAACACCGACGTCGCGACCGTCTCGGGCAGCGCCATCGGGTTGACTGCGCCCAAGTCGGCAGCAAGCGCAGGGCCGTGCAGCAGTGCAGCCAACACCCACACCGCGATGCCGGGACGGCTCCAGACCGATCGGCCGCCGCGGCGAATGGCCACGAGCGCCGCGACCAGTCCGGCCGCCAACATCCAGCGGACGACCAGCCACGGGTCCGCCAGCGCGCCGGTCACCACCTGCGAGGCAAACAGCCAGCCGTGGAACACGACCAGCACGGCACCGGCCAGTACGGTCGCCGCCTGGGTCACCGAGCGGAATCGCTCGAGGCGCGGCGGCCACGTGAAGGCGCGGGCAAACACCACGGCATTGTACTTGAGACCCGGAACCCGGCAATCGGCCACGCTTGGCAGACAGCAAGAACTCGGCCATTCGTCCTGCCCCTGGGAGCGGGCCGGAGAGTGGAATATCCCGCAGCGAATCAGTCCAAAGTAATGGAAAATTCCGCTCCCGGACCGGCGCGGCGCCCGTCCGGCTCAAGGTCAAGCTCGCGCCGGCATCACGTGGCCGCCATATCGCTCGACCCACAGGCTGCTCACCAGCGCCAGCACGGCGGCGAACATCATCAGGAATGCCGGCGATGCCATCTGGTTCGTGTCGCGAATCAGCGTGGTCGCCACGAGCGGCGCGGTGCCGCTGAAGATGGTGAAGCCGATATTGAAGACCAACGCCACGCCGGTAAACCGGATCCGCGTGGGAAACAGGTCGGTCAGCAGCACCGCGAACGACCCGTTGGTGAAGCCGGCCGCCAGCCCGGCAAGCACGAGCAGCAGCGTGAGGTTCACCGACCGCGACTCGAGCGCCAGGTAGAACGGATACGAGAACACCAGCAGCAGGGTGACGCCCAGGCGCAGCAGGTAGCGCGGCGGAATGCGATCGCCGATCCAGCCGACCAGCAGGATGCCGGCCGCCGACGCGAGCACACCCACGGTCTGCGAGAACACCGCCTGGCGCGGGTCGTACTGCAGGACGCCCGAAAGGTAGGCCGGCAGGTGCGAGAAGAACAGGCCGTTGAAGCACGCCGTGCCCGCGAGCAGGGCGCACCCCACCAGGACCTGCGTCTTGTGGGTGCGCAGCAGGTCGCCGAACGGCTGCCGCGACGCCAGGCTCTTCATGCGCTCGAACTCCGGCGATTCTTCGAGCGAGCGCCGCAGCACGAAGCTGAGGACGCCGCCGAGGCCGCCGATCACGAAGGCGATGCGCCAGCCGTACACCGGGACGAGCTCGGCGGGGAGCCACGTGCGCACCGACAGGCTCACTGCCGTCGCCGCCGCCACGCCCATGGTGACGCACGAAAACACCACACCGCAGACGAGCGGGGCAATGCGCGGCGCGGTTTCGACGACGTAGGTCAGCGCTCCCGGCAACTCGCCGCCGAGGCAGAAGCCTTGCAGCAACCTGAGCACCACCATCAACGCACTGGCGGCCACACCCCATTGGGCGTACGACGGCACCAGGCCCATGCCCAGGGTCGCCGCCGACATCACGAACACCGACCACAGGAACACCTGGCGGCGGCCGTAGCGGTCGCCGTAGTGGGCCAGGATGAGGCCGCCGAACGGGCGGGCCAGGTACCCGGCGGCAAACGCCGCGAACGAGGCCATCAACGACGCAATCGGCGACGCGCTGGGAAAGATCGTCGCGGCAATGTCCCTGGCGAACACGCCGAAGATCACGAAATCGTAGAACTCGAGCGTGCCGCCCAGGCTAGCCAGCAGCACGATGCGCCAGCCAGCGGGAGTAATGCGATCGGCGCCCGGCGCGTGCGTGGGCTCTGGAGTGGATGCGGACATGGAACCTCGGGGTTGAAGAAGCGAGCCGATTATAAGGCGAGGATCAGCCGCAGCTGTCCCTCAACGGCGTGAAGATCGGCAGCGGGCAGTTCGCCGAGCTTCTTGACGATCATCTCTTGCTTGATGGTGCGAACGATGCCGGTCACCGTCGATGGCAGGGGCAGACCGGCCGCCTTCCACTGTTGAATCTGGTGATCGCCCGTCAACAGGCGCTCGACGTTGCTGGTAATGGCCGCGAGGACGGCCTCGCGGCGGCTGCGATGGTAACGGGCGGAACTCACCAGCACGGCGGGCCGCTGCTTAATGCCCTTCTCGTCGGCAAACACGAACTTCACCAGGACGACGTCGCCGCGTTTATAAGTCGTCATAGACCTGGTCCCTCGGGTTTCGCCAGAGGTCACCAAGGACGGGGTCGGCGCGTTCGGTCAGGGTCTCGGATTCCGAGGTATCGTCGCCGCCCAGGTCTTCGCGCAGGCGCTCCTGGAGCGCGCCGACGACGTAGTCGCGAATCGACTGGTCGCGCTTGGCGGCCGCCAGGCGAATGCGGCGACGGGTGGTCGTGGAGACGTCGATGCTGAGCCGGGCGCGGCGGTCAGGGGGCAAGGCCATGCCCGACACAATACCACATTTACGTAAATGTGCCTGATGCTACCGGAGCATCCGGGCGGCGACCGCCTCATCACCATCGTTCGGTGAAGGCTGAATGTCCATCAATTCGCACATGAGGTTGTAGAGGTGAATATTCTCGAACGGCGCGACCACCACGCCGCTTCGAAACCGCGGGCCGGCGCCGATGAACAGGCCCTGCATCGACTTCGCGCCCGCGTCGTAGCCGTGCGTGCCGCCCGGCGAGTCGCGCTCGTGCCGGTCCCAGCGCGCCGTTTCCGTTCTCGACGTGATGTACCACCCGTCATCGGCGACGCCGATGATGGGCGGGACGCGCGGGTGCCCGGCCAGCCCATAGACCGCAGGAATCTCGTCGCGGCGATACACCTGCAAGTGAGGATGCTTGTCCTTGAGCGCGGCGTACATCTTCTCGACGTCGCCGTCCTTCGGCGAGAGCCCCAGCACCGGCGCCCAGTCGATGATGTCGGCAGTGGCCGGATCGATGTAATCGTTCACGACGATCATCCGATCCCGGCTGAGCGCGGCCATGCCGTGGTCGCTCACCACCACGTAGTGGACGCGGTCGGCCAGCCCCGAGGCGGCGACCCCAGCCACCAGGTCGCCGACCGACCGGTCCGCGCCGAGCGCCGCTTCGCGCGTTTGCGCGGCATCCGGACCAAACCGGTGCCCGGCAGTGTCGACGTCGCTGAAATACAGCGTGAGAAACGACGGCCGCTTGCCCTCGGGCAGCTTCAACCACTCGAGCAACTGATCCACCCGCGCGCTGTTCGGCAGGTCGTCGTCGAACGGGAGCCAGTAGGTGGCGTGGCGGCCGCCAATCGCCGCCTCCGATCCAGGCCAGAACATCGGCGCGGCGACCCTGCCCTGCCGCTCAGCGGTATTCCAGATCGGGTCGCCTCCCCACCAGCGGGGATCGGCCAGCACGTCGCGGTTCGACATCGCGTAGTGGCCGGGAATGACCGGGTCGCGCATGTTGTTCGACACGATGCCGTGGTGCGCCAGCGTGAGGCCGGTGACGATCGTGTAGTGATTGGGAAACGTCTTCGAGGGAAACTGCGGAATCAGGCCCTCGGCGCGCACGCCGCCGGCCGCCAGCTTCGACAGGGTCGGTGGCGCGAACCGTTCCAGGTAATCCCAGCCCCAGCCGTCGATGGAAATCAGGATGACGATGGGCTGATCGCCGGCCGGCAGCGGCGCCGGTCGGCACGCTGCCAGCAGCAGCACGAGCACGGCTAACGCCGAACGCCACATCGGTCTCGCCCGGTTTCCGGCCATCACGGCACAGAGTGTAATGCGTCGGGGCGGCGAAGGTAGCTCCAGATTGCCGGCGGCGTGAGCCCCTCGATGGCCAGCGTGCCCACCTGCCTCGTCGAGAGGTCGATCGTGCGGATGGCGTGGTTGTTGGTGTCGGCGATATACAGCGTATTCCCCGCGACCGACAGCCCGCCCGGCTCGAAGAATTGCGCGGTCTTCGCCGGGCCATCGACATGACCCGCAGCGCCCGTGCCGGCCAACGTCGTCACCTGCCGTGTCTTCGGGTCGAGCATCCTGATCTTGTGGTTGTAGGTGTCGGCGATGAACACGCAGCCACACATTGATGGAGGCAACCCGTGGGCGTGGCCCACGGCTACGCCCAGTGGATGCTGCAGCCGCGCGGCCTCGCCCGTGCCGTCCTCGTCGCCGAACTTGAACAGGTCCCCGCCGGCGAGCGTCGTCACGGCGTTGCCCGGCGGCAGATCCAGTCCTCGGATCACGTTCGCTTCCGCGTCGGCGACGTAGAGGGTGTTGCCGTCGAGCGCGAGCCCCGATGGCTGCGCGAAGGTGGCGGTGTTTACCGGGCCGTCCTTGCGCGCCTCTTCGCCGGTGCCGGCATAGGGATAGGCCTGGCCGTGCAGCAGATCGACCACCCAGATCTGGTGCGGGCCGGCCATGGCGATGATCAGGATGCCGGGCTTCAGCGCCAGGTCCCACGGCGAGTTGAGGTCAAGGCGCAGGGCGTCACCGCCCTCGCCACTCCACGCCCCCTGCTTGCCGGTGCCGGCCAGCGTGTGGACGGCCCGCGCCTGGAAGGCGACGACCCGGACCTGGTGGTTCTCGGTGTCCGCGACGTAGAGCTCGTGGTCGGGACCGAGCGCGAGTCCCTGGGGCCGATAGAAGCGCGCTTGGATGAAGATGCCGTCGTTGTCGCCCTGCAGGCCCGACCCTACGGTCTCGATCAGCTTCCCGTCGAGGGACGACACGACCACGCGGTTGTGGTTCGAGTCGGCGATGAACAGCCGCCCCGACGCCTCATCCGCCAGCACCTTGCCCGGATAGAGCAACGGGCGATCAACGTGGCGGGCGCGTTCGAGGTCGAGTGCGAGCGGCGCTCGATTGATCTGCCCCTGCTCATCGAAGACCCGGACCACGGTGCGGATGGCGCTGATGAACCCTTCGAGGTTGCCTTCGCCCATCGCGGTGCCGACCACGTTGCCGGCCGGGTCGATGATCACCCGCGTCGGCCAGGCCTGCACGCCGTAGCGGCGCCAGATGGCGTGCTCGGCATCGTTCGCCACCGGATGCTCGATCTCGTAGCGCACCAGGATGCGCTTCAGGTTCTCGGTATCGCGCTCGTTGGTGAACTTCGGCGAGTGAATGCCGATCACCACGAGTTCGTCGGGAAAGCGCTGCTCGAGCGTCTTGAGGTCCCGCAGGATGTGCAGGCAGTTGACGCAGCCGTAAGTCCAGAAGTCGAGGACCACGACCTTGCCGCGCAGCTGCGCCAGCGTGATCGGCGACGCGACGTTCAGCCAGGCGGTGGCGCCGTCGAGGCTCGGCGCGGGAATCGGACCTTCAGGCTGGATAGGGGTTTCGGTATCGCTCATGATTCTTCAGCGATCGGCATCGCGCGTCCACGCGCGCAGGCGATCGGCGGGCTCGACCGTGCGGGGACCGTCGAGCCACTGGTCTACCGGCAACGGCAGCCGCCAGGTCCAGTTGATCTCGTCCACCACCGCCGGCGTGTTGATGCGATCGGTCCATCCAAATACGTCTTGCAGCGGAATCAGCGTCAGCCGGGAGCCGGCCGACAGCAGCGACCGCAACGTCGCCGCCCGTTGCTCGTCGGTCTGGCCGTCCTCGGTCGCCGCCAGCGGCTCGATGTCATGGGTGCCCGTGGTGGCGACCGAGCAGTCGGGAAACTCTTTCGGATCGATCGCCGGGTGTCCCGGCCTGTCCCAGTGCTTTTCCCACCGCAGCACCTTCAGGCCCGGCAGGTCCAGGCGCACCATCGACGCGCGCACGAACGGCGGAATGACACCCAGGTCCTCGGCGATCAGCATTGGCGTGGGCGACCCGGAGCCGAGCACGCCAATCATGGTTTCGCCCAGGCGAGTTTGCGTCGGCTCGTCGCCGGGCGCGAAGAAGGCGGGCTGCGCCTGGTCGAGCGGCCGGATGTACATGCGATACAGGCCGACCAGGTGGTCGATGCGGAAACCGTCGTAGAGCGCGGCATACCGCCGCGCCCGCGCGCGCATCCACGCAAACCCGGACTCGGCCATCACATCCCAGCGCCAGGGCGGCAGGCCCCAGTCCTGGCCGGTCTCACTGAAGGCGTCGGGGGGGGCACCAATCGTGGCGTCGAAGCGAAACTCGCGTTGCCGGGCCCACACGTCGGGACTGTCCACCGAGTTCATGAACGGCAGGTCGCCGAGAATGCGCAATGGCCAGGCCAGCCGCGTGGCCTCGGCCCACTGCTCGGCGGCGATCCACTGCAGGTACATCCGGTAGTCGATCTCCGAACGCAGGGCCTGGCGGGCGGCGCTGACCGCCGTGGCCTCGGCGCGCGCCAGCAGTTCGGGCCAGAGGTGCCACGGCAGCTCTTCGTGCCACGCGTGCAGGGCCCGGAACACGGCGTACTCGTCGAGCCACCATGCCTCGTCGGCGACGAACGTCGCAAACCGCGCGGCCCGCGGCGAGCCGCGCGACACTTCGAGGCGGACGAATCGATCGTACGAGTGCCGGAGCCAGCGTTGCTTGAGCGTGCGAATCTCCGAGTAGCGGATGCGCGCCGACCCGCGCACCGATGCCAGCACGGCGCGGTCGGCGGCGTCGAGCGCCAGCTCGCCACCCAACCCGGCAAAGTCAACCACCTGCGGCAGCGAGATGTAGATCGGGTCGAGCGCCATCGCCGAGATCGCCGAGTACGGCGACCGCTCGATCGGCGGCAGCTCGTTGATCGGCAGGATCTGCAGCACCGACTGGCCTGCTTCACCGGCCCACTTCGCGAACATCGGGAGGTCGTGGAACTCGCCGAGGCCCCAGCTTTCGGTCGAGGCCAGCGTGAACAGCGGTACGCTGATGCCGCTTTGCCGCCGCGTCATGACGCAGTCCCCGCGGCGCGGCGCAGGACTTTGGTGACGGCCGGTTCGAACACCGTCGCCGCCGGCAGCAGGCTGAGCACCAGGTAGGCCTCGCGGGGAAAGTCGAAAAAGTAGCCGGGGTGCACGAGCACGTCGTCGCGGTCGAGCAACTCGAGGGCCAGCGCGTCTTCGGCGCGGACGGCCGGCACCTGCAGCACCGCGGACCACCCGCCTTCAACCGGCAACAGGTCAATCGACGGGTACGACGCCGAGAGCGTCCGCAAGGTGGTCAGGTTCTGGCGGACGCGGGCCAGGATCTGGGCGCGCACGGCGGCGCCCTGCTCGACGAGCGATGCCGCCGCCACCTGGACAGGGGTCGAGACCGACAGGTAGGTATCGGCGACCATCTCGAACGCCGCCATGGCCGCGTCCACCTTCGCCGCCGGACCGCCGAAGCCGATCCATCCCAGCTTCACCTGCGGCAGGCCCGCCGACTTCGACAGGCCGCCCAGGCTGAGGCTGAGCACGTCGCCCGCCGCCATCACCGGGGTCGCCGCCGGCGCCGGATCGAGCGGGTAGTCGGCAAACACTTCGTCGCCGATGATCGGCCAGTCGTGCGCGGCCGCCAGTTCCGATAGCGCGGCCAGGTCGTCGCGGTGCAGGAACGATCCGGTCGGGTTGTTAGGCGAGACGATCAGCAAGGCTTTGACCCGGGGATTCGCGGCGCGGCGGACCGAGTCAAGATCGATGCGCCAGGCGCCGTGATACTCCAAGTCGTACGGTACCGCCGTGACCGACTCGAGACGGGCGAGGTGCTCGAACAGCGGGTAACTCGGGCGCGGCACCAGCACGGCGTCGCCGGCATCGCAGAACAACTTGAACAGCAGCGCGTAGGCTTCGCTGGTGCTCGCGGTGATCGCCACGCGGTCCGCCGAGATGACAATGCCGCGGCGGCGAAAGTCGGCGGCGACCGCGGCCCGCGCCGGCCACAGGCCGAGCGGTTGCGGCTCGTAGACCAGGCCCTGCGGCTGCGACAGGCCGGCCAGCAGCGCCGGCGGGTAGTGCAGGCCGACCCGGGTCGGATTCGACTCGGTCAGGTCGGCCACGGCCACGCCGCGACGGCGCTTGGCGTCGATCGCGCGCGACAGGGCGTTCGGTTCAAGGCTCGCCGGCAGGCGTGACGACGTCATTCAGCGCGCAACCAGCTCCACGCGCTGAATGACATCCCCCTCGAGAACGCTGTCCACCACGTTCATGCCGTCGATCACGCTGCCGAACACGGTGTAGGCGTGATCGAGGCGGGGCGAGTCGACGATGTTGATGAAGATCTGGGCGTCGCCGGTGTCGCGTCCGCGCGTCGAAATGCCCACTGTGCCGCGCAGGTGCAGGCCGACCTCGTCGCGCATGTAGAACGGCTCGCCGGCGTACTCGTTGGCGCCCGGGCTGCCGCCCTGGATCACGAAGTTCGGCGCAATGCGATGGAACGTGAGGCCGTCGTAATAGCCTTCACCGGCGCGGCGGGCCACCCGGGCTGCCGACAGCGGCGCGGCATCGACCGCGAGGGCCACGTCGAACGAACCGCGGCCGGCCATGTGGAAGCGGAGGGACTTGCCGCGCAACGCATTCACCGCCGCCAGGGTCACCGTCGGGCCGGTCAGCGGCTGCGGCGCGGCCGTGCGGGGCTTGCCGGTCCACGCGGTCAACATCTCGGCGGCCTTCGCCGCGACGGCCGGATCAAAGTCCCTGAGGTAGCCCTCGAGGTGCACGGCCTGCGAGGCATCGCCGTAGCCCTGCAGGCGGTTCAGGATCGCCATGCGCGGATCGCGCGAGGTGTCCTTGTGCTCCTTGGTGATGCGGCCAAGCGCGGTGACGAGCGCGGGGGCGGCCGTCGCGGCGTGGCTCTGGTCTTCGAGCGCGAGGACCGCGGTCCTGACCAGTTGGTAGTCGGGGCGCGACAGCGAATCGACGGCGGCCGGCGCGGCCTCGGGCCGCTTCAGCTCGACGAGCGCGGTCAGCGCGGCTTCGCGCACGTTGTCCGAGGGGTCACCCATCAGCGCAGTGAGCGTCGCGGCATCGGCCAGCAGGCCGGCGGCGCGCGCCGCGTACATCCGCACCTGCCAGGTCGCATGCGCCGCAAAGGCCGGCAAGGCCTTTGCGGCCTCGGCGGGTTGCGTGCGCGCCAGCGACACCAGCGCATGGGCCGGCGCGTGCCAGGTGCGCGGCTGCGTCGACAGTGTGCCGGTGATTGCCGCCAGGTCCGACGGCCCTTCGGCGGCCGGACACCCGGCGCCGAGCTGATCGATCGCCTGCAGGCGCACGTGGGGGTCGGCGTCGTGCAAGGCCGCGCGCACCGGTGCGCACGACGTCTGCTGCAGCTGCCGGCCCCATCCGCGCAGGGCCTCGAGCCGCACGCGCGGATCCTTGTCGGCCATGGCGCGCTTGAGCAGCACGTCGCGGTCGCTGATGGCCGCGTCGGTGGCCGCCGCGGCGGCCGCGAACCGCCGCACTTCTGCATCGGCATCGAGCAGGCCGCGCTCAATCACGGACGCGGTCGCCTGGTTGCCGGTGACGAGGGCCGCCATCGCCAGCCGCCGGGTGAGCACCGAGCGCGGGTCCGCCGGCGGGCGCTGCGCCGTGGCCGCCCAGCGCAGCAGGTCCCAGGTTCGCGGGCCAAGCGGCGGCAGCTTCTTCGCGCGCACGGTGCGGGCCAGCGACTCGAAGCCGCGGGCCGATCCGATGAGCGCGGCGGAGTCGACGTCGTTCAACGAGTCAGGCGACGGCAGTCCGGAAATCAGGACGTCCTCGGCCGCCGCTACCTGCTCGGCGGTGTCGTAGGGCAGGCGTCCGAGCGCCGCCGCGATCTCGCCCCAGGGCTCCCAGGTATTCAGGTTGGCATCCACGGCCGCGCGGTCGATCAACAGCTTTTGCACCTCGACCACGGCCGCGGGCGTCCGCGCCATCTGCGCCAGCGCATTGGCGGCCTCGGCGCGAATGCCCACGCCGTCGGCCAGCGCGGGGGCGACGAGCGGAATCATGGCCGGTCGCTCGAGGCGCCCAATCGCGCGGATCGCCGTGCGCCTGGTGTTGCCCTTCAGGCCCTCCAGCAGCGGTGCCAGACCCGCCTCGGTGGTGGGCCGCGCATCCTCGGCCTGCAGCATCCGCTCTTGCAGGGATTGAGCCGCGGCCGGAGTGGCGTAACACAGCAGAACCAGTAGCAGTTTCTTCATCGCTTACGTAAACCGTAACAAGGGAGCAGGTCCACTTTATCGCCGCGAATACTCGAGCATCTGCGCCGTGAAATCGCAAGGATACGAGATCTTCACGTCGGTGATCGCCCCCAAGTCATTCGTGACCGGCGCGAGCTTCGGCATGACGAAGCCAGTGTACGACGGCAACTTCAGGTGATCCACGCGGGCCACCACTTCGTCCCGCAGGTCCGGGTCGAAATGCACGCCGTAGGTTTCGAACAGCTCACGGGCGGCGTGGTAGTCGCCCTGGGACTTGATGCGCTGCACTTCGGCCAGCAGCCGCGCCACGCCCGACCGGAACGCGTCGGAGTCATTCAGGACGAAAAACGTCTTGCCGTCCCGGCGACGCACGTCGATGGCCGTGGTGTTGGCCAGCAGCCAGTGAACAATCGCCTGGCGGTTGCGCATGTGGTCTTCTTCGAGCTGCGCGCCGACGCGGACCCGGCGCAACTGCACGAGCGCGTTGCGCGCGTACGCCTCGTACTCGGTCTGCACCACCGCCTGCTGCTCGTCGGCCGGGACCAGCCCGATCTCCGCGAGGTACGGGTCGGCGACAAAGTACAGCGCAACCAGGTCGGCGCGCGACTCCTCGAGCGCCGAATACTGCTCTTTCAGCAGGTCCTGGGGCGTCTGCTGGATGTGATCGGCCATGCGGCCGGAGCCGTGGCCGAGCACCTCGTGGATCTCGGTGGTCAGCTCGCTTGCAAACGCGCCCCATCGCTTCGCCCGCTCCACCTCCGCCTCATCCCACGCAAACTCGTGGCGGTAGCTGTCGGGCATGGACTTCTCGTACGCCTCGAGGACATTCGAGAGCGACACCGACTTGCTGCCGTGCTCTTCGCGGATGCGCTGGTCGTTCGGCAGGTTGACGCCAATGGGCGTGATCGGGCCGGAGTCGCCAATCTCGATCACGACTTCAATCGCCATCGCCGAGACGCCCTGCACCTTCGGCTTGCGGTACCGGGGATCGATGGGCAAATGGTCCTCGAACCGCTGGGCGTGGGTCGCCAGCGCGCGGATCTTCTCGGTGCGCTCGTGGTTGGCGTAGTAGACGAGGCCCTCCCAGGCGCCCTTCATGCCGCGAGCGTCCATGTAGACCTCGATGAAGCCATTCATGGTGTCAACCGCGGTGTCGCGGTTCTGCACCCAGGCAATGTCGAACGCTTCGCGCTCGGCGGCGGCGCCGGTTTCGTAGAACCGGATCAGCGCCGCGAGGGCCTTGCCGAGGGCCGGCGGCGCAAACGGCAGCGCGTCGCGCAGGTGGCCGACAATGCGGCGAATCTGGACGTCGTAGCGACCGCCGACCTTGTAGACCTCTTCCACGAGCGCGCCGTCGCGCATGGCGAGCCGCGAGTTCAACTGGTGCTGTTCGGTAAAGCCCTCGAGGTCGGCCATGGTGACGCCGTCGTAGAGGTTGTTGGCGCTCGCGGCCAGGAGGTCCTGGCCCCCGCCCGGGGTCTTGTTGGTGACCATCGGCTCGAAGTCGGGATCGAAGAACATGCCGGCGTACTTCTCGACGCGATCGTCGATGGTCTCGCCGTCGGCCAGCCCGAAGTCGGCGCCATTGCGGGTGGCGATCGCCATCGCCTCCTTGACGCGGGCGCGATCGAGCTCCAGCAGAAACTTGCGCGCGGTCAGGTTGTTGTAGGGACCGGTGTTGAGCCAGAACAGCTTGGTGTAGCGGGTCAGCTCGGCGAGCGTGCCGGCCGGCACCCCGTCGGCGTGCGTCAGCACGCCCTCGAGCAGCGCGCGTATGCCCAGGTTGTGCCGGTGACGCTGATCGTAATAGATGTCGCGCCCGGCGATGGCCGCCTGGTAGAGGTGCCAGACGAGCGTCTTCTCCGTGAGCGTCAGCTCGTCAAAGCCATCCGCATACAACTGGACGACGGCCGCTTCGTCAATCTGCTCGAGAAGATACGGACGTTCAGTAGTCATGGTCAAAGCGGCAGGTCAACGGTCTGGCCGTGAGACGGAATCTCGACGTTCCACGACAGCTCGTTCTCGATCCGGGTCTTCAGCACCTCCTGGACCGGCGGCTCGCCGTGCACCAGGTAGGTGACCTTCGGCGCGCGCGGAAACGTGCGCAGCCACCGGATGATCTCGCCGGCGTCGGCGTGCGCCGACATGCCGTTGATCTTGGCGATGCGGGCGCGGACCGGCACTTCCTGGCCGTACATCTTGATGTAACGCGCGCCTTCAATCAGGTTGCGGCCGCGCGTGCCGGCGGCCTGGTAGCCCACGAACAGGATGGTATTGCGCTCGTACGGCAACTCAGCGAACAGGGGATGGACGCCGCGGCCGCCGGTGGCCATGCCGCTCGAGGCAATCACGATCGCGGGGCCGGGCGTCTGGACGACGCGCTTGGACTCGTCGGCGGTTTCCACCGCCGTGAATCTCGGCGTGTCGCGGCCGGCCGTCGCCGCCACGGGATCCAGCTCGCTGCCGCGGCGAGCGTAGAACTCGAGGCCCTCGATCGCCATCGGGCTGTCCACGTAGATCGGCAGAGCCGGAATGCGGCCCTCGTCTTCGAGCCGGTGCAGCCAGTAGAGCAGTTCTTCGACCCGGCCGATCGCAAAGGCCGGGATGATCAGCTTGCCGCGCCGCGCCACCGTGTCCTGCACCACGGCGGCAAAGGCGGCGCCGTCGTCTTCGGGCGGGTGGAGTCGATCGCCGTAGGTGGATTCGAGCAGGAGGACGTCGGCGTCGACGCCGGGAGAGGGATCCGGCAGGATCGGCCGGCCATAACGGCCAAGGTCGCCGCCAAACAGCACCCGGCCGGCTGCCGGCGTGTGGCCTCGACGCGTGGCGAGCACGAACGACGAGCCCAGCAGGTGTCCGGCGTTGATGAACTCGACGTCAAGGCGATCGCTGACCTGGACCTTGGTGTGGAACGCGCACGGCTTGAACCGCGCCAGCGCGGCGGCCGCGTCGGCACGGGTGTACAGCGGCAGCGCCGGGTGGTGCTTCGAAAAGCCGTGCTTGTTCGCGTGACGCGCGTCTTCTTCCTGAATGTGCGCCGCATCGGGCAGGATCAACTTCGACAAATCGAAGGTGCCACCGGTGCAGTACATCTTGCCCTTGAAACCCGCGGCGACCAGCCGCGGCAGCCAGCCCGTGTGGTCGAGGTGCCCGTGGGTCAGGACCACGGCGTGGATGGTGTCGGGGGGTACGAGCAGCGGCGACCAGTTGCGCTGGCGCAGCTCCTTGAGACCCTGGAACAGGCCGCAGTCGAACAGGATGCGATGCCCATCGATTTCAAGGAGGTGCTTGGAGCCGGTGACCGTGCGCGCGGCGCCAAGAAACGTCAGCGAAGCCATCGTCGTATCATAGACGCTTGCTCAAAATCGTTCGCGCCGTCTTCATATGTATTTGCGCACCGTTCGCCGCCACCTTCGCTTCGGCACAAGACCCGCGGCCGGAGGTCCAGGCCGTCAGGCTGGGTGAAGCCGACACCGTTGTGCTCGATGGCACCCCCGACGAGGCGGTGTGGCAGAAGGCGGCGCCGGCCACCAATTTCCTGCAGCGCGACCCCAGTAATGGCCAGCCGGCCACGGAACGGACCGAGGTCCGGGTGCTCTTCGACAGCGACCGCATCCTTCTCGGCGTGACGCTGTTCGACTCCGAGCCCGATCGGCTGCTCGGCAACCAGATGCAGCGCGATCAGCCGTTCTCGAGCGACGACCGCTTCATGTGGGCAATCGACCCGTTCCTCGACGGCCGCTCCGGCTACTTCTTCGAGATCAACCCGTCGGGGGCGATGGGCGATGGCCTGATCACCGGCCCGACCGGTGGCGGCGGCTTCGGCGGGCAGATGAACAAGTCGTGGGACGGCATCTGGATCGCGCGCGTGCGCCGCAGCGCCCTGGGGTGGACGGCGGAAATCGAGATTCCGTTCAAGACCCTGAACTTCGATCCCAACACGACGACCTGGGGCGCGAACTTCCAGCGCACGGTCAAGCGCAAGAACGAAGAGAGCCTGTGGACCGGATGGCTGCGCAACGAGGGCCTGACGCGCATGTCGAATGCCGGCCGGGTCAACGGCATTGACGACATCTCGCAGGGCATCGGCCTCGACCTCAAGCCGTACACGCTTGGCGCCGGCGGCAACGCGCCGGGACGCGGCACGCCGGCCACGACCGGCGACTTCGACTTCGGCCTCGACGCGTTTTACAACGTGACGCCGGCCCTCAAGGCCAATTTCACCGTCAACACCGATTTCGCCGAAACCGAGGTCGATCAGCGGCGGACCAACCTCACCCGCTTCCCGCTGTTCTTTCCCGAGAAGCGTGAGTTCTTTCTCGACGGCGCCAACTTTTTTGCCTTCCCCACCGGCGAAGCAAGCCCGTTCTTCAGCCGCCGCATCGGCCTGAATGCCGGCGAACCGCAGCCGATTGCCTATGGCGCCAAGCTGATCGGGCAGGCGGGCCGCCAGGACGTCGGGTTCCTGCACGTCAGCACCAGCGAGCAGAACCTGACGGTCAACGGCCTGCCGCGGCTGCAGAAAGGCGAGGACTTCACGGTGGCGCGCGTCAAGCGCCGCATCGGCCTGCAGTCGAGCGCGGGCGTGCTCTACACCCGCCGGGCGCCGCGCGAGTCGCTGGTGGACACCCGGCACACCATGGCCGGCGACCTCATCCTCGCGACCCCGAACTTCCTCGGCGACAAGGTGTTCGACTCCCACCTCTGGTACATCCACACCACCACGCCCGACCAGCTCAGCGAAGACGGCGCCGTGCCTCCGGCCGGCGGCAGCGACGCCTACGGCTGGAGCGCCAGCGTCGCGAAGGACCCGTGGGACGTCGGCGTGTCCTTCAAGGAATACCAGGCCGCCTACGACGCCGCGGTCGGCTTCACACCGCGGCGCAACTACCGGCACTGGAATCCTGAGGCGAGCTGGCAGCCCCGGTTCCGCAACCATCCCCTGATCCGCGGCATGCAGTTCGAGGCGCGGATGAACCTGAACCTGGACCTGGAGAACCAACTGGTGGACCGGAACCTCCACCTGACCCCGGCCGAAGTGGAGTTCCACAGCGGCGACCGCGTCCAGTTCGAGGTCTTCCGCCAAACCGAGGACCCGGACGGGGACTTCGAGATCAGCGACGGCGTGGTGCTGCCGGCCGGCCAGCGCTACGAGTGGACCCGCTACCAGTTCGTCTACAACGCCGCGTCCCAACGCAAGTTCTCGGGTCGCGTCGAGTACTCGCTGGGCCCCTTCTGGAACGGCGACCGCCGCGAGTTGAACCTGCAGCTGAACCTGCGGCCGCGGCCGGGCGTTTACGTGCAGCTCGTCAGCGAGTACAACGACGTGGACCTGCCCGAGGGCGCGTTCACGACGCAGTTGTATCGCATCGACGCGCGCACGCAGTTCAGCCCGTGGATCTCGTTGTCCAACAACGTGCAGTACGACTCGGAGAGCGGCACCGTGGGCTGGCAGCTGCGCTTCCGGTGGATTCAGAAGCCTGGCAACGACCTGTTTTTCATCTGGACGCAGAACTGGCGGGATGACTCGAGCCTGGGCTTTCAACCGCTCGATCGCCGCGGCGTCGCCAAGGTCGTGAGGACCTTCCGCTTCTGACACGAGGTATCCTGTTCCGCATATGTATGGAATGGTGATCGTCCGCTACCGCCGCCCGATTGAAGAAGTGCTCGTCCACCAGGAAGCCCACCGCGCCTTCCAGCGGAAGCTCAAGGATGACGGCGTCATGCTCGCCGGCGGCCCGCACGAGCCCCGCTTCGGCGGCATGTTCCTGGTCCGCGTGCCCGACGACAACCCGCAGCAGGCGCTCGACGCCATCCGCGACGCCGACCCGTACTACCAGGCGGGCGTGGCGCAGTACGAGTTGCTGTGCTGGAACGTGGTGATTGGGAGAGAGTCGCTGGACAAACTCTAGCTCTGGCGGCACCCCGTACAGGGGTGCCCTACTTGTCCTTGCGCTGCCGGATCCACTCGCCGAGCATCCACGACGCGACCATCAGGGCGATCACCCCGAGCAGGGCGATCAGCATGGGCCGGCCGGCCATCAGGCCTCGCCCGCCGGCACGCGCACCGCTGACTGCGGCCGGCGCGGGCCGGTGAGCTCGCTGACGATCATCCCGGTCACGAACACCACCACGGCGCCGATCAGGTTGTGCCACAGGAACGCGATGGTGGTGTTCAACGTGACCCACCCCACCACGCCCATGCCCGTGAGCAGGCCCACGAAAGCGCCGGTCGAGTTGGCGCGCCTCCAGCCAATCGCCAGCAGGAACACGCCCAGGATCGATCCGTAGAAGAACGACCCGAAGCGGTTGACCACCTCGATCAGCGAGCCGAGCTCCGACGCCCAGATGGCGACGATGGACGCGAACACCGCCCAGAACAACGTCGCCAGCTTCGATACCCACAACAAGTGCTTCTGGTCGCCATCGTCCCTCACCCAGCGGCGATAGAAGTCGATCACGGTGGAGGTCGAGAGCGCCGACAACTCGCCCGCGACGGTTGACATGGCGGCGGCGAAGATCGCCGCCATCAGCAGGCCAATCAGGCCGATCGGCAGGTGCGTCACGACGAACGTCGGAAAGACGTAGTTGATGTCGTTGTACGACGAATCGCCGGACACCGCTTTCACCAGCGCCACCGCCTCGGCCCGCACGCTCAGCACCCGCTGCTCTTCGGCGTTGAACGCCGCGGCCTGCGCCGTCTTCGCCGTCACATCGCCGGATCGCTGGGCCACCGCCAGCTGTTCGGCTGCCGCCTTGCGCGCGGCCACGGCCTCGTCGAACCGCTGTTCGATGGCGACGTACTCGCCGGCCCGGGCGCTCTCCCGCACGCGCTGATCGTGGGCGCGGTTGAACAGCATCGGCGGCGGCGTGAAGATGTAGAACAGGAACATGAATACGCCGATGATCATGACCAGCGCCTGCAGCGGAATCTTCCAGTAGGCGCTCATGAACAGCGACGTGCGCGCCTCGTCGATCGACTTCGCCGTGAGGTAGCGCTGCACCTGGCTCTGGTCGGTGCCGAAGTACGACAGGAACAGGAACAAGGCGCCGATCGTGCCGGTCCAGAACGTGTAGCGCGCGCTCGGATCGGTCGAGAACTCAAACACCTGCAGGCGGCCGGTCGTGCCGGCAATGTGCAGGGCCTCGCCGACGCTGACGTTGTCGGGCAGCCCCATCATCAGGGCGAGGCACGCCGCCACCAGACCGAACACAATCAAGTACATCTGCTTGACGTCGGTCCAGGCCACGGCCTGAACACCACCGAGCATGGTGTACGCCGCCGTCGGCAGGGCCAGCAGCAGGCAGGTCGTCGTCACGTCGAGGCCCAGCATCACCGACAGCACGACGGCGGGAGCCGAAATCACCGCGCCGGTCGCCATGCCGCGCGAGAACAGGAACAGCAACGCCGTAAACGAACGGGTCTTGGCGTCGAAGCGCCGCTCCAGGAACTCGTAAGCGGTGAAGATGCGCGCGTGGTGGAAGAACGGCACGAACGTGACCGCGATGATGATCATCGCGATCGGCAGGGCGTAATACTGCTGCAGCAACCCCATGCCCACGGCATAACCCTGGCCGGTGGTGCCGATCATCGTAATGGCCGACAGCTGCGTCGCCATCACCGACAACCCCACCGCCCACCACGGCAGGCTGCGGCTGGCCAGGAAGTAGCCCTCGATCTCGCTGGTGTTCTTGCTGAGGCGAATGCCGTCCCAGACGATCCACGAGAGATAGACGGCGATGATGGTCCAGTCGAGCGCCGACATCAGCTGGTGAACACGGCCTGGAAAAGGTACAGGGCGGCCAGCGTGACCACCCAGACGACCGTGACCTTGAGGTAGGTGCGGCCCATTGCCGTCATAGCTGCTTCACCCGTGCCTTGAGGGCGGCGTCGGCGCGGTCGAGCGCCTCGCGCCGAAGGCCCCAGCTCTCGCGATCGGTATCGAGCAGCCGCCGCGACGCGCCGATCGCCCGGCCGGCCTCCTCGGGCGCCGGACCGCCGTGGGTCTTGCGCACGCTCACGAAATGCGCCGGGCTCAACACCGTCTGCAGGTCGGCCTCGGTGTATTCGAGCCGCCGCCCCAGGATGGCGTTCGACGCGCTGCCAAGCGCCGCCGACCGCGAGACCCCCGGATCCTCGGTGAACGCCTTGAGCAGCAGCGCGGCAATGGCGTGCGCCGAGCTGAATGGCAGGTCGTGATCGCGCACCAGCGTGTCGGCCAGCTCGGTCATGGTCGTGCCGCCGTGCGCGGCGCGCGACGCCAGGTGCTCGACATTGAAGTCGGCCAGCCGCATGGCCGCCGCGACCAGCGTGACCATGCGGATCGCATCGCCGAACATCGCCGCCACCAGCGGCTGCAGGTCGTCTTCGGTGTCCACGATGTCGCCGAACGGGGTGTTGTGGACGGTGGTGACAATCGCCTGCGCCTGGCCCACGGCCTTGCTGCCAATCGCCCGCGCGTGCTCGAGCGCCACCGGGTTGCGCTTCTGCGGCATGATGCTGCTGCCCTGCACGAAGCCGTCGCTCAGGCGCAGGTAGCCGAACTCCATCGTGCACCACAGCAGGAAGTCCTGGACGACGCGGCCGAGGCCGACGACCAGCGTGCTCGTGGCGGCGACGCTTTCGAGCAGGTAGTCCACCGTGGCAATGCTGCCGTAGGTGTTGCCGGTCGGCCCGCTGAAGCCCAGCAGTTCGCTGGTGCGATTGCGATCGATCGGGAAGCCGGTGCCGGTAATGGCGCAGGCGCCGAGCGGGTTGCGGTTGGTCGATTCGAACGCCGCCGCCAGCCGCGTGGTGTCGCGTTCGAGCTGCTCGATCACGGCCAGCAGGTAGTGCGCGATGGTCGAGGGCTGGGCCGGTTGGGTGTGCGTGTGCGCGCCGTAGACGGTGCGCGTGTGGCGTTCGGCCAGCGCCAGCAGCGCTTCGCGCAGGTCCAGCGTCGCCGACGCCACCGCCGCGATGAACTCGCGCTGCCGAATCCGGTACATCGTCATGTCGATGTCGTTGCGGCTGCGGGCGGTGTGCAGGCGGCCGGCGACATCCTCGTCGCACGACTGCTTGATCAGCCGTTCGATGTAGAAGAACAAGTCTTCGTAAGTGCCGTCGTACAGCACCTGGCGGACGCTCTCGACCGAGATGCCGTCGAGCGCGGTGCGCAGCAAACGGGCGTCTGCGCTTGTAATGATGCGCTGCTCGGTGAGCATCACCAGGTGGGCGTAGTTGATCGACATCAAGGGCGTGAGCAACAGCTCCTTGGCGTCTTCGAAGTTCTCGTTGAGTACGTTGGCGACGTACTCGGGGGCGAATCTCATGAACTAGCAGTATATTGCGGGTCATGAAGCCACGACCCCTCGCCGGCGCGCTATTCCTGGTTCTGGCCCTGACCTCGGCCGCAAGCGGCCCCCTCGCGGCCCAGCGGCCGGTCACCAGCATCCAGGTCATGGGACTCAGCCAACCGGTGGAGATCCTGCGCGATCACTGGGGCATCAATCACATCTATGCCCGGAACGAGGCCGACCTCTTTTTCGCGCAAGGCTACTCGGCGGCGAAGGACCGGCTGTTCCAGTTCGAGATGTGGCGCCGGCAGGCGACCGGCACCGTCGCCGAGATCCTGGGGCCCCGCGAGGCGCGGCGCGACGAGGGCGCCCGCCTCCACATGTTTCGCGGTGACCTGGACGATGAGCTGAACCGGTATCACCCGCGCGGCAAGGCCATCGTCGAATCGTATGTGCGCGGCGTCAATGCCTACATCGCCGAGACCGAACGGAACCCGGCGCTGCTGCCGATGGAGTTCCGGATGCTCGGCATCACGCCGGGCCGCTGGACCCCCGCGGTGGTGATCTCGCGGCACCAGGCGCTGGCGGCGAATGCCGGAGAAGAAGTGCGATCGATGCGCGCGATCAAGGCGATCGGCATCGACGAAACCCGCGCGCTCATGTACTTCCAGGGCGGCAATCCCCGCTTCGAACTCGATGCCGCCATCGACCCCAGGACCTTTCCCGACAACGTGCTGGAGCTCTACACGGCGTTTCGCGCCGCCATCCAGTTCAGGCCCGAGGACGTGTTGCCGGAGTTCCGGGGAGCGGCGCAGGTCGCGGGCGGCCTGCCGAACCCGATCGCCGCCGACCCGGCGGGCCCGCTCGCGCTCGAGGTCGATCCGCGCGACATCGGGTCGAACAACTGGGTCGTGTCGGGAGCGAAGACGGTGAGCACCAGGCCGATCATGGCGAACGATCCGCACCGGGTGGTTGCGGCGCCCTCGCTGCGCTATTGGGTCCACCTGGTGGCCCCGGGCTGGAACGTGATCGGCGGCGGCGAACCCGTGCTGCCGGGCGTGTCGATCGGCCACAACGAGCATGGCGCGTGGGGCCTGACCATTTTCGGCCAGGACACGGAAGACCTGTACGTCTACGACATCAATCCCGCCAACACCAACGAGTATCGCTACAGGGGGAACTGGGAGCCGATGCGGGTGATCGCCGACACCATTCCCGTGAAAGGCGCGAAGCCCCTTGCCGTGCAGTTGAAGTACACGCGCCATGGCCCGGTGGTGTTCGAAGACCGCGCCAACCGCAAGGCCTACGCCCTGCGCGCGGGCTGGATGGAACCGGGCAGTGCGCCCTACCTGGCCAGCCTCCGCATGAACCAGGCCCGCAACTGGGAGGAGTTCCTCGAAGCGTGCAGCCACAACCAGATGCCCTCGGAGAACATGGTGTGGGCGGATCGCAGCGGCACCATCGGCTGGCAGGCGTCGGGCATCCAGCCCATCCGCCGCAACTGGAGCGGCGTGCTCCCGGTGCCAGGCGATGGCCGGTATGAGTGGGACGGCTATTTGCCGATCAAGGCGCTGCCGTCCGAGACCAACCCAGCGCGCGGCTTCATTGCCACGGCCAACAACTACCTGCTGCCCGAGAACTACCCCTACAAGGACCTGCTGCACGTCACGAACTGGGCCGATGCGTTCCGCGCCTCGCGCATCACCGAAGTGCTGGGGTCAGGCCGGCTCTTCACGATTCCGGAGATGGCGCGGTTGCAGAACGACGATCTGTCGGTGGTGGCGCGGGCGCTGACGCCGCTGTTGAGGCGCGTGGCACTGTCGAACCCCGCGAGTGCGAAGGCGCGCGACCTCCTGGCCAGCTGGGACTTCGTCCTCGACCAGAATTCCGCCGCGGCCGGCGTCTACGCGATGTGGCAGAGACGCGTTCTTGCCAACACCCGCGACGTGGTCGTGCCGGAGGTACTCCGCAAGGCCGGAATCACGCCGGTCGCGACCAAGCGGATGATCGACTGGCTGCACGCGCCCGATGGCCGCTTCGGCGCCAACCCCATCGCCGGCCGGGACGCGCTGGTCGCGCGCAGCATGGATGAGGCCGTGGCCGAGCTGACGAAACGATTCGGCCCTGACATGCAGAAGTGGCAGTACGGACAGGAGCGGTATCACCACGCGCGGCTGACGCATCCGTTGTCGGAGGCGGTCAATGCCGCCACGCGCGCGAGGCTTGAAGTCGGTCCGCTGCCGAGGGGCGGCGACAGCATGACCGTGAGCGCGACCGGCGCCGGCGACAACCAGGCGGCCGGCGGGTCGCTCAAGATCATTGCCGACACGGACGACTGGGACAACTCGGTGGGCATCAATACGCCCGGGCAGTCGGGCGATCCCGACAGCCCGCACTACCGCGACCTGTTCGAGCTGTGGGCCGAGGGGTCGTACTTCCCCGTGGCCTACTCCCGCCAGAAGGTCGAGTCAGTCACAGGGACGGTGACCCGCCTGGCGCCGCAACAGTAGTCGCCGCAGGGCACCCCTGCCAGGGGTGCCGTTCACTGGACCCCGTACCGTTCGGCCAGGATGCCGAGGTGATGCTGGGCGTGGCCCGCGACGATCCAGCAGATGGCGCGAGCGGAGACCGGGTGGTTATTGGCCACGCCGACATTGCCAAGCGCGGTGTCGTCGAGCGATTCGACGAGCGTGATCGTGGCACGTCGGACTGCAATCAGGTCATCCACGACCTCGGCCAGCGTGCGCCGGGCGTGGGGCGCCACCTCGGCCCAGGCGTTTTCGTCGAAGCCGGCGAGCGGTGTCTTGTCGGCCCGGGCAATGCGCAGCAGCCGATAGGCGAACACGCGTTCGGCATCGGCGAGGTGCCCCAGCAATTCCTTCACGCTCCACTTGCCTTCGGCATAGCGATGGTCGCCTTTGACGTCGCCCAGGCCGCGAATTCGCTGGAGCTCGGCGATCTGGGCATTCAGAAAGGCCAACGGGCCGCGGTCGCCGACCGTGGCGACGTAGCCGGCATAGAAAGGCGCGAACTCGGTTTCGGCGGGGCGGGCGATGGTCATCGGGGCTCCAGGGGATTCGGGGATCAGGGATCAGGGTTCGGTGGAGGCAATCCTTCAGCGTTGCCTGGCAAGCGGCACGAGAATTTCTGACAGAGCTTCCAGCGTCCTCACGCCGTGGACGTCCGAGGCCAACTGCGGCACCTTCACGCGCGGCAACTTCGCGAAGCGGCGGTCGATCTCGTCGAGGTAGATCACTTCCTGCGCATGACGCGACTGCAGGAACGGATCCGGGCTCGTGGCCGGCAGAATGCGGTTCACCACCAGGCCGCCAATGGTGACGCCGGCCTCGTTCAGCTGTTCGATCGCGCGAGCGGTCTCTTCGATCGGCAGCCGCTCGGCGACCAGCACCAGCATGAAGGCGCTGATGCGGGGGCTCAGCAGCCGCGCCCGGAACTCGCGCAGGCCTTCGAGGCGCCCGCTGAGCGAGATCATCACCGGGTCGGTCTTGTCGTCCTGCGCGATGCCGAGCATGGCCTGTCGCGAGCGCGACAGCGCGCGGATCCACGCCTCCATCAATTCCGGCATGCGAATCAGCCGCAGCGTGTGACCGGTCGGCGCCGTGTCGAACACGATCAGGTCAAAGCGCGTGTCTTCGCCGCGGATCAAGCCGCCAATGCGATCGAACAGCGCCATCTCCTCGGCGCCGGGCATGCTCGCGGCCAGGTCGATCTGCTTGTTGGCTTCCTTCAGGATGTGATGCCCGAACAGCCCCTGGATGTTTTCCTTGACGTTGGCGACATAGCGTTGCGACTCGATCGCGCCGTCAATCTCCAGGCCCCACAGGTTTGGCAGCAGCTCGACCGGCTCGGGTCCGATCTCGCGCTCGAAGATGTCGGAGGTCGAGTGCGCCGGATCGGTGGATACGAGCAGCACGCGCTTGCCGGCATGACTCGCCGCCAGCGCCGTTGCCGACGCGCACGTCGTCTTGCCGACGCCGCCCTTGCCGCCGAAGAACAGGACCTTCTTGTCGAGGAGGTGGCGCATCGCTAGCAACAGGGAAGGTTGCCGAGTGGCGAGCGGTCCATGCCCATGCGCTTGTGCCAGAGGTGGAATTGCTCGAGGATGTAGGGATACACGTCGAGCAGGTAAAGCGTGGCCGGATTGGGCAGCCCAACCACTTCCATGTAGCAGAGCAGCAGGAACATGTCGTTCAGTTCCGCGGCCTGCATCCGCAGCTCGCGCTCGTAGGCGCCGTAGGCGGCGCCGTGGAAGAAGTCGCGGATGTTCTGCCTGACCGACATGGCTAGATCATAGTCGACGGGGTCCCCGGAGCTATCGCGGCCGGGCGAGCCCTGCCATCAGGGCCTTCGCGATCTCCCAGATCAGCTCTTCGCCGGCGTTGTCGGGCGAGTAGTCGATGGCCGGCATGTCGTCCACGGTGATGGCCATGGCGATGCGGCCGCCGCTGGTGTAGGCAATTCCCACGTCGCTCCGCAGCGCATCGAGCGCCCCAGACTTGCTCGCCACCTGCACGTCGCCGCCCACTCGGCGGCCGATGCCGGTCTTGAATTGCTGGCGCTTGAGAATGTCGATGACGTCCTTCGACGCGGCGGGGCTGACGGCCTTGCCCTGCTCGAGCAATTCGAGCAGCTTTACCATTTCGCGCGGCGTCGACGAACCGATGCCGAAGCGCTGGTTCTCCGGCAGTTTGCCGGCGCGGCTCCAGCCCTCGGCGGGCTTCAACGCGGTACCGTCTCCGCGCACCTTGCGCATGGCGCGCGTGGCGGTGAGACCGAGCGAGTCCAGGTAGTCGTTCACCGCGTCGGCCGTGATGCGATCGATCACCAGGTTCGTGGCGGTGTTGTCGCTGACGATGATCATCAGGGTGGCGACGTCGCGCAACGACAGCGTGGCGCCGGCGGTGAGTTCGCCAAGGACTCCCGAGCCCGACACCTGGTCCTCGGCGCGAACCGTGACCGGCGTGGTCCACGCGATTCGGCCCTTGGCCACCAGGTCTTCGAGCGCGCACAGGATGGGCAGCTTGATGGTGCTGGCGGTCCGCACCTTGGCGTCGGCGGCACGGGCGAACTCCTGGCCGGTGTCGAGGTTCCTGGCGTAAACCGACACCGTGCCCGTGAAGCCGCTGGTGAGCGCGGCAATTCGATCGGACAGCGTCTGCGCCGCTGTCGCCGGTTGGCCGGCCACTGCCAGCATCAGGCCCAGCGTCAGCGCTGCGAAACGTCGTTGTTGCATTTCTGGCCTCACGCGACCGCCTACTTCTTCCCCTCGGGCCGCCAATTCATCAATACCGTGATCGGCGGCGGCGTCTCGTCCACGATCGTGTTGATCAGGAAGCGCCCATCGCGCGTCACATCGTACTGGCGGTTTTGCAGCGCGTCCACGCCACCGCCGTAGATTCGCGTGGGAAACAGCACGATCGGTGCGCCCGGTTCAATGGTCGCGCCGGTGGCGGTGATCGGCACCGCCATCATCGCGCCGGCCGGATTGAGGTAGTAGACCTCCTTGCCGTCGGCACGCCAGGTGGGCATGATGCCGCCCGCCGTCGACACCTGCCACTGGGCGCCGGCGCCACTCGTGGTCGCTGCCGCAGAGGACTTGTCCGCTGAAGCGCTTCGCGATGGTGGCACAAACGGCCGCACGTAGATCTCCGGTCGCCCCGATTCGTCCGACTGGTAGGCGACCCAACGGCCATCGGGCGAGAACACGCCGTAGAGCTCGCGGAACCGGGTCTGCAGGAAGGCCCACGGCGTGCGATCTCCCTCCCTTGGCACAACCCAGCTGTCGGCGTTCACCGTCCCGCCGGCGTTGCTGATGTACATCAGGTAGCGGCCATCGGCCGCCAGCCCAGCGGTAGGACGTCAGGCCCACCGCCGGGATGCCGGTCTACGCTACCAGCGAACTCGCCACACCAGCTGAATGATGCGGGCCTGGTTGTCGCCGAGCAGGGCCGTCAGGCGATAGTTGTCGATGTTGGTGGCCGCCGTGGTGTTCGCGGTCGGTGTGCCACCAGTCGCCACGGGGCCACCCGGGCCCGTCGTGGTCGTCGTCAGACCGAGCGGCGTGCCGCCAGCCGAGGCCGGGTTGAAGTACGGCTCGTTGAAGGCGTTCAGCATCTCGCCGCGGAACTCGAACGTGACGCGTCCGACGACGTCGAACTTCTTCGACACACCCAGGTCGAACCGCACCAGGCCCGGGCCATTCACCACGAGGCTGCGCAGACCGCAATCGCCGTAGCCAGGGGCCGACTCGATGCAATCGGGGCCGTTGGCGGGCGCCAGGTAGCGGCCGGTGGGCGCCCCGAGGGCGCCGTAGCCGCTGGCCGACGTCGCACTGACCGAAAACGCCCGGATCGTGTTCTGCAGAATCTCGTCCGGCAGGATGAAGATCTGCCCGCCGGCGCCCTGGTGAATCTTGATCTCCTTCTGCAACTCCTTCTGGCTCATGCCGACCAGACGGACGTTGCCGAAGTCGAGCGTCTCGCCGGTCTGCACGCGGGCGACGCCGTCCATCGACCAGCCGCCGACCACCGCCTCGAGAATGCCTGGAAGGTTGGCGCCAAACCGCCGGTCCTTGCCCACCGGAATCTCGAAGATCCAGTTGCCCTTGACGGCATGCTGGACGTTGCCTACCTGGCCGGCTTGGTCGATCCACTCGAGCGGCTTGTTGAACGAGTAGCGCTGCCGGAGTTGCGCCTTGCTCCAGGTGTAGCTGGTGTTGAACGACAGTCCGTTCGAGTAGCGCTTGCGGAACTCGAATTGCATCGAGTGCGCCCGGGTCCCGGCTCCTGTATTCGTGGTGAGGTTGGCGCCACCCAGCATGTCGGGGTTGGCCACGAAGAAATTGGCCGGCAGGCCTGCCGCGACCGCGTTACTGCGGAGCGTCGTGTTGCCGACCAACCCGTTGGCGCCCGTGGCGGTAAAGCCCCACGGGTTGGGATTACGGGCGGCCAGGAAGCCGAGGTACGTCGCGCTGGTCCAGTTGGCGCCGGTGTAGAGCGCGGCGTTGCCGGCATTGGCGACCGGCTGGGCGTTGAAGTGCGCCAGCAGAATGGGCAGCGGCGACGTGCCGGCGCCGGTGTGGGCAAACGTCGCGCCGCGACCGGCGGCGATGTTGGCCTGCAGGTTGGCTTGCGCGAGGCGGAACTCGTTGAGGAAGCCGTTGCTGCCGAGATTCGGTTCGTTGAGGTTGACCGTGTCCCACGCGTTGTAGCCGCGGCTGCCGACGTACCGCACCTCGATCGCCGAGTCGCGCGTGACCTTCCGCTGCCAGCCGACCGACCACGTCTGCGTGTACGGAAGCTGGATGTCCGGATCGTACGCATTGACGCTGTTGGTCACAGCCGTCGGGAAGATTGGCAGCTGCACGGCGGGCGCCGGCTGCAGGCTCGGAGAGTTGCGCAGCAGGATGGGCAGCGGCGTGTTGTTCTGGTCGGTCTGGAGGCTGGCCTGGATGCCGAAGTTGGCGCCGAAGACACCGGTGAAGTCCGACATGCCCGGCCGCTGGAATGCCATGGCCCAGCCGCCGCGAATGACGGCGTCACCCTCCGTTGACCCCGTGAACCACCGCGCCATGGCCCCCGTCGAGGTCGGCACTTGCCAGGCAAAGCCCGCGCTTGGTGCCAGGTTGTTCCGATCGGGGTTGTAGGCGTAGGTGCCCGCCGGAAACGCGACATAGCCCGATCGGCTGCCGCTGCGCGTGTTGGGCATGAAGAGATTACCGACACCGGAGATGCCGTAGAGGCCTTCGGGGGTCACCCTCGTGTAGCTGTTGTTGGTCGGGTAGAACGGGTTCTGCAGGACGTAGCGCAGCCCGGCGCTCAGCGTCAGGCTCTTGAGGCGCCACGAATCAGAGACAAAGAAATTGAACTCGCGCATCTGGCCTTCGGCCCGCGACCGGCCGAGCGGCACGTAGCTGTCGCCCGCGGGATTGATGCGCGCGTCGCCGGTCAGCGTGGTGATGCGGCCGGTCAGCATCGCATACAGGTTCTTGGCTTGGGTGATGTCGGCCGCGGAGGCGCCGGGCAGGGTCGTGGCGTTGAAGATCGCGTCGGCCGCCTCGGTCGAGTTCAAACCGAAATTCGCCGTCGGCACCAACGTCTGGTTTTCCAGCCACACCATGGTCTGCACGAGCGACGCGCCGAAAGAAATGTTGTGGCTGCCCTTCAGCCAGGTGGTGGTGTTCTCCGCCACCCGCGTTGAAGCCTCACGCGCCGAGACGCCAGAGCCCAGGCTCCAGTTGGTCAGCGCGGCACCGGTACCGCAGCAGGCGCCGTTCAGGTTCAGCCGATAGCCGTTGGTATCGGCAAACATGTCCTTGTTGAACTCGGGCGAAAACTGCGTCGCGCCGCCCGAAGCGCCGACCCGGAGCTCGTTGAACAGGTTGGCCCCAAAGGTAGACCGCACCGACTCGGACGTCGTCCACCGCTTCGATTGTTGGCTGCCCGTCTGCAGCGCGTTGGGAAACGGCAGCTGGGCGTTGTTGGTGGTGTCTGGAGTCGAGTTGATGTTCCGGAAGTTGAAGGATCCCGTCAGCCGATGCGACTTCGTCACCTCGTAGTCGAGGCGCACGCTCGGCGAGGGATTGAAGTTCTTGGTAGGCATCGACCAGGTGTACTGCTGCACCAGAGGGTTGTTCAGCGCCGACACGCCTCCTGACTGCGTCGTCGCCGCCTGGATGTTGGCCAGCACCTTGGCCACGGTGGGATCGACGGTCGCCAGTTGCCCGTTGTTGGCGGCAATCTGCAGCAGGTTCTGTTGCTGGATCCCGTTTGCCGTGTTGTAGCTGAAGAGGCCGGACGCCGCGGCGGGCGTCAGAATCACCCGTTGCAAGGTGCTTGCGCTCGGCGAGCGCAGCTCTTCGTAGTTGAAGAAGAAGAAGGCCTTGTTCCTGACGATTGGTCCACCCTGGGCGACGCCGTGCTGGTACTGCCGCAGTTCGGCTTTGGGCGCCTTGCCGGTCTTGGGATCAGGCGGCAGGTCGCGGTTCCGGAACCATGTGTTCGCATTGAGCGCGTCATGGCGCAGGTATTCGTACGCGGTGCCGATCCACTGGTTGGTGCCCGACTTGGTCACAAAGCGAATCTGCACACCGCCCTGGCCGGTGGCGTCGGCCGTGGCGCCAGCCGTGGTGACCGTCACCTCTTCCACGGAATCGAGCAGCGGACTGAGGCGCGCGAAATAGCCGTCGGTCGTCTTCAGGTAGTTGTCCTGCACGCTCATGCCGTCGAGCGTGATGTTGATGGCGCTGCGCGGCAGGCCGCTGACCGTCGAGCTGCGCGCCGCGCCGGAGGTGTTGAAGCCCGCTAGCGACGTCAACGAGTCCAGGGCATTGCGGCTCGAGAGCGGCAGGCTCGTGATCTGCTGGCCGGTCAGGTTCGTGGAGATGGCTGGCGACTGCGACTGCACGATGGTCGCCGACTCGCCGACGACGGTGATGTTCTCGGACAACGTGCCGACCTGCAGCGTCACTCGTACCGTGGCCGGCACGGCCGCCATCACCGTCACCGAGCTCAACGTCGTCGTCCGGAATCCGGCGAGCTCGACGACGACCGAGTAGTTGCCGCCAGGAATGTTGAGCGCCTGGAACGTGCCATCCGACCCGGTGATGAGATCCACTTCCGAGCCGGTCCCGTTGTTCTTGACCTTGACGTTGGCGCCCGGAATTACCAGGCCCTCAGCGTCAACCACGGTGCCCGACAGCGATGAAAAGAAGCTGCCTTGCGCGGCAGCCGGGGGGGCGGTGACCAGTACGAGCGCGATCACGCACAGGACGATGCCCGTCATCGATTTCAGCCGATTCATCACAAGCTCCTGGTTGTTCGACACACCTTGCACTCAGCCAGTCTTACGGCTACGCCGTCGCCGGGTCAACCAGGAAACACGGCCTTCAGTCCGCAGGGACCGGGCGCCGCCTGGGGCGCCCGCCCTGGGAGATCGGGCCGGGAGTCATGCGTTACTGGCCCATCCACGCAGCCTGCCGGGCCTTCTGCTCGGCGGTCGCCGTCGGCGACACTTCCAGCCGCCAGGCACGGCCCGGCTCGGCGCCGAGCGTCACGTCAATCCGCGTGAGCTTCTCGCGGCGCGCCACGAGCACGGTCACCCTGTCGCCCGGCTTGTATTGATCGAGACGCGCCGCCAGCCCATCCGCACGCACGCGGACATCGTCAATGGCGAGGATCTCGTCGGCCACGTTGAGGCCGGCGTCGATGGCGGGCGTGCCGCGGGGCACGGTAGTCACGACCAGCCGGCCGGCATCGTTGCGCGTGCCGCCGCCGATGAAGGCGCGGGCATTGCGCGGGTCGGCGGGCCGGAAGCGCAGCCCGAAGTAGTCGAGCGCCTCGGAGTAATCCAGCTCGTCAGTGGATTCGGCCGTCCTGGCAAACCAGCCCTTGAGATCCGTGCCGGCCGCTTCGCTCATCACGTCGTAGAACTGGGCCGGGGTGTAACCCTTGTCGCCCGAGTAGCGCTGCATGGCCCACTGCATGCCGGTGTCGAGCGTGCGCGCGTCATTGCTCGACTTGCGGATCTTCGCATCCAGCAGGAACGCGATCACCGCGCCCTTGGGGTAGTAGTTGACGCTGGTGTTGGCGGTGTTCTCGTCGGGACGGTACTGCTTGATCCAGGTGTCGTACGACGACATGTCCACCGGCGTGACCAGCCGCCCGGGCGTGGTCTGCACCGCTTCGATCTGATTCGACAGGCCGTCCAGGAACTCCTCGCGCGTCGAGAGACCGGCCCGGCGGGGCAGCACGTCGGCGTAGTAATCGGTGAAGCCCTCGGCCACCCACAACGTCTTCACGTAATTCTCGTTCTCGTAATCGAACGGCCCCAGCTCCACCGGCCGCAGCCGCTTGACGTTCCAGGCGTGAAAGAACTCGTGCGCCACCAGGCCCAGCCAGCTCATGTAGGCGCGGTGC
>SXGQ01125745.1_pt1 | contig 43763 bp, 68 predicted proteins | sample 3178371 | NCBI WGS metagenome assembly SXGQ01 (sample SAMN11356859, study PRJNA531348) | freshwater metagenome | isolation source: freshwater sample F1-20 | place: China: Fuxian Lake, Yuxi | collected 2017-12-25
TCCCTTTGCAATATTTTTTGCATGGCGTGCTTTAAAAGATTCACGACGTTTACGATACGCAGCAGATTCACCTATTTTTTTAGGAGAACCAACAACACCCTGTTGACCAAAACGTATAAACTTTACAGTCTTACCTCTTTTAGCTAAAACAGCGTGACTTTTTGTAGGATGCTTCGGAGTAGCTTTTGGTTTATTATAACCAGAAAAAGTTTCTTTATATTTTTTTATTTTAGTCATGATTCGTTATACTTTACAGGCATTAAATTTTTAGAAGAATTAGCAAACAAACATGGTTCCGAAGAAGCCATAGCTTGTATTAAATTTTTAACCTGAACATTTATACTTTGTTGTTTTTGCACTACGCGACCCCGCTCTAATACTTCTTTATCTAAAAGCTTGGTCATATCTACTGTTGCCATTAAAGAATCTACACCTATACTCATTTTAATTTCCCCAATTTGCGTAGTGTTTTTTAATTTTATTTGTTTCTTCTTTTCTTTTTGCTTTTTGATACAAAACTGCTCCTGTTATCGCAATTGTCATAATTGTTATTCCATAAAGAAATAAATATGGTGTGTTCATTAAATCCCTAACTCTTCAAAAACAGCAAGAAGTTTTTTAATACTTTCAAGCTCTTCTTCTTTGGATGGACCTGGGCCGCCAGGACAATACTTGCTAACTTTATCATAAGAACACAAAATATGTTCAGAACTTAATCTGCCGCAAGCAGTACAAATTTTATCTTTCATAAATTCCTTTTTTGAGATACAGACATAGCTAAAGCGACTATCCAACCAATTAAAGTCCAACCTAAAAATAAGTTAACAACTATTACTGGTCCTACATTATGGGACTTTCTAGCCAAGACAACAATGCTTGGCACAAAGTACATAACTAACCAAAAAATACTAAACTCAAACATAATATCTCCTTAATTAATAATAATTATAGTGGGCCGTGTAGGGTTCGAACCTACGGCCAAGGCATTATGAGTGCCCTGCTCTAACCACTGAGCTAACGGCCCCAAATGTTTATTTTACTGCATTCTAACAATGATCTTCTAAACGTTGATCAAAATCTGGCAAACTAGAAACAATAGATTGTAAAGCATTTATATATCCGTTCCAATAATAATAATTGGAACTGCCATCAGCTTCAGCAAAATCTTTGTGTTCTTGAGCGTTTTCAATCATTTTTTCAACTTGTTTGACAGTAATCATAAATATTATAATTCTTCATACTTTGGTTCATTAAATGATTTTGTATGCTTATCATAAAACTCTAAAGCTTTAAGAAAACCATCATAACCATTAGTGTGATAAGAGCCGCGTGATTTATCAACAAAAACATTAAGAACATTATAAACAGAAAGTAAATAACTTGGATCATCTTCAGAATTAAAATTTTCAATTGTTGTTAAAAGCAATTGACAGATTTGTTTAATATCATTAAGAAGTTTATCTCTTTCAGAATCAAGAGATAAATTCCCAGTAGATAAAAGTGTATCATTTTTCATAAAACAACCTCAGAAAGTCTATAAAAAGATTTAATTTTTATTGCATTAATTACAAGCGAAGGTAGATCATCAGAACTGTTAATGGAAGTTGAACCAAAATTTAATTTATTCTCAAATTCATCCGTAATTAAAGCTAAAGCTTCATCATTAGTTTCACAATTATTGGAAATTTCCATAATCATTTCGAGATTAATTTTAACTCTCATATATCAATTTTTACTTTATGTTTAATAACATAAGAAAAATTGTGCAAAGAACAACACTGATTATAATTATAAATACTTAAAATTGTATTACAGTTTGGTTCAGCGCATACTCTCTGAGAGTTGCCATATTTTTTTTTAAATCTTCGTTCTCTCATGTATTGGGAACGAGTATTTTTTAAGCTCATTTTTGTGCTCATTTCTTAACTAATAATTTCTTTAGATTTAAAATAACCTTCTAAAGAAGAATAAACAGATTGCCAATCAGGGTCTATCGATGCTGTAAAAGTTTTAATTTCAAGCATTAATTTATCTTTAAGACCCAATTGAGCAAGTTCGTAAAATGCTTCAAAGAAAGCTGGATCTGTAACAGAATAAAGCTTATCTAAACCAGTAATAGGATTGCGTAGTCTGATATGCTCAGCTTTGTACATTGGTGTGCAAAGATTGTAATTAGAAGTCTTAGCAGAATCTATAGCAATTTCTTCAATAGAACGCTTGTCTTCAATTCTTTTTTGTTTTTTGCCAAATGGTGGCATAATTGCTCCTGTTATTATTTTTTAATAATTGAAAATATATGTCACAGCATATTATTATTTTCAATTAAAATAAGTAAAAATTATTCCCAATCATTGTGAAAATCATCTTTAAAGAAATCCCAATACTTAATAAGTATGGCAACTATTGAAACAATAATTATTAAAGTAACACCAATTATTGGTCTAAAATCAGCTTCATAAAAAGCAGGGCTTAGTATGGAAGAATTCATTAATTAAATTTTAAGAAATTTATTTGGCTGAATTTTTAAAACAGTTGACAAACGAATAATTGTATCAAGATTTGGAAAGAAATGTCCATTCTCAATACGGTTAATCGTTTTTCGATCAACGCCTGCAATTTCTCCCAAAAGCTGCTGAGAAATACCAAAATAAACTCTTTTGTTATAAATGGCTTTAGCAAATGCTATTTTAGCCTTTGCTACTTCAGATTTTTTTGGTTTCCGAAATATCTGTATTGCTGTCATTTTGTTCTCCTTGAGTGTATAAATTCATAATATATTTGTCCTTTTTAACTACCGCAAATACAAAGTGCAGTATTACATAAATAAAAACAAACATAAGAATGAATGATATTATAAAAGATAAAAAAAGTGTCATAATAAGTATATAGTAATGGGTAGTGCCCAAGACGGGAATTGAACCCGTACGGTTATTTCTAACCGAGGGGGTTTAAGCCCCTTGCGTCTACCAATTCCGCCACCTGGGCAGATTTAATTATTTAGGAACTAAATCAGTAGAAAAAGCTACATTATTATAAGATCCGCTTAGTACATCAATAGCATTGTTTATCAAATTCAGCGAATCCTTTACATCGTCAGATGAATCATCATTATGAAAATTTATAATTAACGATATAGTTTTTAACTGAGATAAATTCTCGGGGGTTAACATAAAAGCAATAGACATATCATACTCCTTAATTTCTCTGGGAAAAATCCCAATACTTTGAATTAATTTGGATTAATATCATTTTTAATACGAATTACAAGACAGGGTACACACAGGTTTAACTTATACAACAAAGAATAATAAACATCTTCAGAGTATAAAGAACAATCTTTACATTTTAAAGTTCTATTATGACGAGAATGGATACTGCTAGTTGTCATACTTGTATCTTTGCATAAGATTGGCAATTGTATCTATTAAATTATAAGATACAGAAATCTTATCTGTATCTTTATTCATTCCAACAACTAAAGCAGGACCGTGTATATTTATAGCATTAGCTGGTGAAAATAAATATAAAGATCTAATTAATGTTGTAGCAAGAAAATTAACTTTTGTAGAATCAGAAACATAATTAAGAGACATGATAAAACAAATATCATTATCAAAAGTTTTAGTATAAGTTTGTGAGTTATAAAAAATATAACTTTTCATGCTTGCAAATGAATCTTCAATAATAGAGGGAGGATCATACATCGGAATATATATTCCTCTTATTTTTGAAGAGTTTAATGTTTGATTATTCAAAAAATAATTTTCCTATTTGTTTGCTGGGTATATAAAAGAAAAAGCCGACGGAGATGATTCTTGACCATAAATTGAAACAGCTGTCATATGGCAACGATTAATAGTAGAAGCTGAAACTTCCAATTTATAAGTATCAATACTCCATCGAGTTTGGTGCGGAATTACATATTTGTTAATATTATCACAATATAAATTGTAATAAGCAACTATGTTTCTTCCGATAACTGGTACTCGATATTTTATATAAACAAAAGTCTTATATCCGCCATAAATATCTAAAAGTAAAGGCTTTGTTAGTGTAGTGCGGAAAGGAGGATTAGGTTGTGTAGTAGTGGGTGAAGGAATGGTGGTTGTGGTAACGGGAGAAGGAACTGTAGTCGTGGTTACGGGAACCGTTGTTGTGGTAACAGGAACTGTGGTAGTGGTTACGGGAACAGTTGTAGTAGTAACTACGGGAGTGCCATTACCAAAAAGAGTATTAAAATCTAAACGAGATATTTTAATCCCACTGTATGAATCAACAGCTTTTGGTGCATTAGAAACAAAATCTGAAATTACCGTAGACACATCTTTTCTTCCATACTTAGATGCATAAACAGCGAAAGCTCCAGCCACGTGCGGAGAAGCCATAGAAGTGCCTGAAGCATATCGATAAGCACCCATGAGAGCAGACGAATTAATATTGTTACCCGGTGCTGCGATTGTTGTATATTCACTAACATTTGAAAAAGAAGTCACAGCATCGACAGTAGACATGGTAGCGGCAACCGAAACAGCATAAGAAATGCATGCGGGAGCACTCATGCCTACTGCATAAGAATTGCCAGATGAAACAACTGTAGCAATCTTGTTTTCCCTAAGAGCTTTTACAGCATCTGTCATCGCTGGAATGTATCCATCGCAGGTGCTTCTAAAAACTTGGCTAGATCCAAGAGACATGTTAACGGCAACAATATTATAAGTAGAAGATATAGTATTAACCCAATTTAAAGCTTTAATAATATCAGCATCATAAGCTGCGCCGTAGATATCAAAAACATTTATAGCAATGATTTTTGCTCCAGGAGCAACTCCTTTAAAAGAAGAATTGCTACCTGCAACGATTCCGCTAACGTGTGTGCCATGCCAGTGAACTGGTTTGGCGGCTCCTGGTCCAATCATAGATGTAGAACCGTTTGGACATACAGCAGCAAAACAAGCCTCTAAAGCAATTTTGTCCTTGAGAAAAGGATGAGCTGCTTCTATGCCAGTATCCATAACTACAACATACTGATTAGTTCCAGTATAGCCTGTATCATAGGCTTTGTTAGCACCTATGTGTGCAATAGATTTATCTAGAGTTAACTTAAATTTAACAGAAGTTGTTGCAGCAGCTACGTCATTGTAACTAGTAGCCCGTGCAGAAACTTCTTTGTATGAAATTGAAGAAAAAACTATTGCAATTACCGTCATTATAGATATATAATATTTACGCACAATTACTCCATTTATTTATATTTGTATTTATTATCAATTTTATTTTGTAACCATTTAGGTTTAGGGTTGTTTTCATAATATCTAGAAATAATTTGAGAAGCCATCCCTTTAGTAAAATCAGATGTAATAGGTACACCAAGACGTTTAAGTACGCGCTTTTGTGCGTCAGTTGGTGAATCACTTCTCCAAGGAGAATCAGATTCAACAAGGTTCATAGATTGGGATCTGTTATTTTGTATCCATCTATCTGAACGAACAAAAGCTTCTCTTAAATCAAGAACAGAACCTAATGTTTTGATAAGTTTAGAATGTTTGTCGTGTAAACGGACAAGCCATCTGCCAAGAGCATCCTGATGTATGCTCATGGCTTCATTATTATTTAAACCAAGGTGAAAACTATTTTCTCCAACTTCAGCCCAAACAAGTTTAGAATATTCTTGAACAACAGGGTTTGGCGGTGGAGGCATAAATAGATCTATTCTTGCATAAGCAAGCTTTATATCGTCAGGACTAAGTACGCGAACTGCTTCACCAGGACAATAAGTTTCAAGCTCTTGAAACTCTTTTGCTACTTCAGTAAAAGAATTACCTTGTAAATCAAAATCTGGAGGCATACCCAACAAAGATGGAAGACCTATAGGTTTTTTACCTTTGGTTGTGTCAGATATATCAATAATAGTGCAATGAGGTTTGCCTTCATGCAAGCGAGTACCACGACCAACTATTTGTGTATATAACAAAGTTGATCTGGTAGGTTTAGCTATAATAATAGTTTGTAAAGAAGGCTCATCAAAACCTTCTGTTAAAACACCAACATTTACAATTACTTTAACTACACCTGAAGAAAAATCTTTAAGAGTTTGAGCTCTTTCTTCAGAGGAAGTAGTGCCTACGATCACTCGTACAGAGGTCCCGTCTTGCGCAAAGGATGCGGCCAGGTCTCTCGCGTGATCGACTCCACTGGCGAAAACAATGGCTTTCGTAGAATTAGCCAAATGGTTATAACTGGCAACAATATGAGCGTTGCGCTCAGGAGTATTAATGTGCTCTTCCAACTGCGATTGGTTGTAGTCTCCATTTTGAATCTCAACTTTCGTAATGTCAGTATTGGTTTTTACGCGATATCCTATAAGTGGGCAAAGATAACCTTCTTCAATTAAATCCTGAATAGATTTGTAATAAACAATCTCTTCAAAAACATCCGTTAACCTAGTGCTATCTGAACGTTGTGGAGTAGCGGTAACACCAAGTAAAAAAGGAGAGTTAAAATAATCAACAACACGACGATAAGTCGAGGCCGCTGCATGATGAGCTTCGTCAATAACTATGGAATTAAAATAATCTTTAGAATATTCTAATATTCGCGGAGTATTGTTTCGACCAAGTGTAGCAACAGAAGCTACAACAACATCTACTTTACCTGCTCTCTTTTCTGCTTGTTCTATTTCAACAACAAGATCAGGATTACTAGCCATGATTTTGGTTTTTGCTTGTTCAAGAAGCTCCGCCCTATGAGCAAGAACAAGCATAGGTAAAGTATTTTGTCTGGTTAAGGGTAAATGTGAAAATAAAATAGTTTTACCAGATCCAGTCGGCAAAACTACAAGCTGCTTAGTAATACCGTTTTTTTCACTATTTATAATAGAGTCCAAAGCTTCTTGTTGATATGGACGCAATGAAACAGTCATTATCAAAATCCAAATAAATCTATATCACCATAAAACGGTTCTAAATCCATTTTAGATTCTATATTATTAATATAATCATATTCAATCAAATAACCACAAATGCGAGTATTTGATTCATACCAACAAATTAAAGAATCATCTAATTCATTTTTATGTTTTATTATATCTTGTTTTGTTTTTGTTATCATATAAAATTTTTTTAAATAGCTAAAGGTAATGCAACATGGTTAGTAGACATATTTTTAGGATTTATAATTTCAAAATTAAAATTGTTTATCTTTAAGAAAGATAATACTTCGTGCGGAGAGAAAGGACCAGATGTTGAAGAGTGAGAAAATGTATAGAAAAGTTCTAACATATCTCCTCCTGAATTTTTTGCATCTTCATTAATGGATGAAATCCAAGAATTTTCATAAGAAAATACTACATCATTATCATTTGAAACAGTGTATGGAACTGTAAATACTATACAATCATCAGGTGTTACATAAGTCACAACAAGAGCTTCTATAGGTTGTTTAGATTGATCGGAGTCTTGAGACAAAGAATGAATTTTTGCATCTTGAGCTACAATAAATAAACTAGAATTTAAAGACATTGGAAAATACAGCATCTGAGCCATAGATTTATAAAGATCTTGTTTGTCTTGAACCAATCTTGAGGAAACAATTCCAACAAGTCTTTTAATTTGATTATAAACTACTAAAGTAGTGCTGAAAGAATCAGGACCATTTTGTTTTATTATGGAAGAAAACAAAGTAGACAATCTTTGAAACTCTCTGTAAGGTTCAGGATGAACCTCTGAACAAAGTTTGTTAAAGTCTTCTATAGTTGTAAATTTTTTTGTATTTTCGTTTTTATCTTGTTGCATTTCCAAGCATTTCTGAATAATAATTTATCATAGTATTTTTAATTATTGAAGAAACAGCTTCTTGTGTAGCGTTGGTGTATAAGGCAATCATAAGACCAAAGACTATAAAAGCAGTAAGTGTGCCGACTGCAAAAGAAGCTATAATCCAAGATGTAACGAAGAAAGCCCAAAAGAACATAAGGCTTACAACTTTAAGTTGAGGACTACGCATAAACTTAAAGAATCGAGAAGTAGTCTGTCCTAGTTTATAAGTTATATATTGACTTTTTGTGTGGTTTTCTTTATAAATTTTATCTACATTTTCAATAACAAAATTTATATTTTTATAAATATTATCTGCTGTAAAGGTTTGCATTTTCTGCCTTTGGGTTAATGAATAAAAAAGGGGGACTAGCCAGTAATGATTTACTGACTAGTCCCCTTTAATTTGAATTTACTAAAATTCCGCTTTCATTCTACGACCGACTGTTTGAGCAGTAGTTGTATGAACAACAGGGGAAAATTGTGCATGATATTTTTGATATTCAAAGACGTCGTTGAATTCAACCAAGTCACCTTTATCATCTGGATAACTCCAGTTGGTAGCAGTGCGCTCGATCAAATTAACTTCTCCGTCTTCAAAAGTCATAATTATTTTGTTACCAACTCCATAATGAATCAAGGCAGCTTCCAAATACGGATAAACCAAACGGTTCATCACAATTTGATCGGTTACCTTACCGTTGCTGGTAGGGTTCTTGATTGATGCGGAATATAGAGACAAAATAAAATCATGACGATCTTGAACGCGTTCATATGATAATATCTTTTCAACAATATTATTGTAAAGATATTCCCATTCGTTGCGTTTAATGCCGTTAGCCATTTGAACGGTATCAGCAGCATTTGCATTGAATATACTCATACGAAAGTTACGAAGAATCGGCAACGCGTGATAATATAAGCGTTGTCCAAGTTGATGTATAACTTCTGGTGGACGAATATTTTCTTGCGAATGTTGTATTACTCGTTGCACATAAAGATTGTAATAATCTGTGCACAACGAATTAAGCTGAGTAATCTTGCCTTCATAAGTCTCCACTTCAGGATGCTTACGGGCAAGAGAACGAAACCGACTGAACCAGAAATCGCGATCTATAGGCTTGTTTGCAGCAAGGACTTCGTCGATCATGATTTCAGCTTCTGTGTCAATGGCCTCGCGGTCATCTGAATCACTGGTTTGAGTACAACCATCGATTGCAGATTCTAGCGAACAAAGTTGTTTGGGTCGATGCTTGCCAATAACCATAGAATGGAGCATGGAAGCATTAACAAACCGACCAACATTGCCGCCGTTCATAGCAATTTTAACATCGTGCATTACGTCTTCAACGCAATACTGATCTGTTTCGGGGCGAGTACTGTCTTTCTTGTTATCACCTGGAAGTCCAAGGTATTGAACTTTGCCAGAAAAGATAGCTTGTGAAAGACGTTCGGGCCAACCGCGTCCGTTGATTGATGGAAAAGAAATCTTTTCTTTATCAGCCTTAGTCCAGGTTGGAAACCACTCACCTTCAACATAATCAAATATAGAATACTCACCATAACCGTTCGGAGAACGAGCAATGATGACTACTTTTCTATCTGGACGATCAGATGTTTCCAGTGTGCGATAAAAGCATTTGAAGAAATCGTCTTGATCATGACCACCATGAGATGCATACATCTCAAGCCAGTCATAATCGTTTACGACATGAACACCAAGATTATTTATTCTCTTGATTGTACCTTCTTCAACATTGATATCATAACCAGACATACGAGCCAAAGACTCTGGTATAACCTGTTCATAAACAGCACAAGGAATTGGAATACGTTTTTGAAGCGGTTTAGCATGTGATATTGCCAAAGTTTCAAAGAGCCAAGGCGAATGAGTAATTGAAAGACCCATGCTTACCCAACGATAACCGACATAGCTGATACGAGACTGAGCTTCGATATCTTCCATGTCTTGGTTTTCGCGTGAGAAATTACGCATGAATACGGACTTCCAATCGGTGATAAGATGTCCATCAATTGCTTTTTGGAACATTTTATCATACTCTTCTTTTAGCCACATTTCCATATCAGATTTACGAAACAACTTTGGTAAGTTGATTACCGTTTGATCATCTGTGATAACACGACTTTTAGGGCCCTGGGGTTCCGCCAAAAGACGAAATCCCTTGTGATAAGTAATTTCTTTCTTAAGATTATCACGAGTAGAGATAACATCGATCCATTCAGGAAGGTCATCTCGAACAAATAAGTTGCCCTTTAAGACGCCTTCAGAGGTAAGGATACGACCATTAAATACTTTAGATTTAAGTAAATACTGGGTAAGCTGTTGGCGAACAGTAGGATCAAAATAATACTCATTAGTATCAAGAGTATTCATTGGTTGATAGGTTGGAAGATTAGTAACAGCTTGTTGAACAAGACGGGAAGAAATAACAATACCGCCGTCCAAAAGACGAGGAATTGATTCCTTAACCCAACTTGACCAGTGAGCTTCTTCGCTAAAATTGTATTTAGTAAAGTCAGTGGGTTCAACCCATTGAATGCTAAGCTCATCAAAATGGGCGTTAAGTAAAGTAGCTCGATGAAAAGATTTCATACGTTTAGCGGTTTTTCCGCCACCTTTTACTTTAAAGCCCATATCATTAAGGACAGACATCCAACCATGTTGACCGTCAATAATTGTAATTACAATCTTATTTTTGTCAACAATAGCATATTGAACATTTTTATTGTTAATTAATTTTTCAAGATCAGCAAGATCGAAATCATTTGCTGGTATTGGAAGAGCTGCAACGCGATATTCAGGAGCGCCAGAATGCTCAAGAGCATGACGCAAAACACCAATATCATAAAATCCAAATTGATAATTATTGTTTGATCGCAATGGGCCATTGGCCATTGCTTTTAATCTAACGTTAGGACGATAAGTCTCAAACGACATTTGCTTTTCTCCTTTTCAAGTTTGTTTATCCCTTTTTTTCTTTACGAACTATACATTGATTGATTCTTAATTTGTGTTACAAATCAATTTGCATGATTCATTAGAATCGCATGTTACAAATCAAATCGCGTGATTCATTCCCGTTGAGTGATACAATCGTTGATCTTGATTCATTTACTACATCTGTTACAAATCCAATCTGTTGATTCATTCTCATGGTGTGTTACCAAATCTGATAACCTGATTCATTCGCTGTATTTGTAACAAATAACATTTTTTGATTCATTTCGGCGTATTGATACAAGTCGCGATGTCTGATTCATTCAGCTCTATTGATAAAATTTCACGGTTTCTGATTCATTTGCGATTCGTGTTACGAATTATCAATCTTGATTCATTTTAGATGTGTGATAAAATCTGGTGCTTTGATTTAATATTTAAAATAATAAAAGTGCGTTTTTAAACCAGACGCACCCCTGGTAATTTTATTACTTATCGAAATAACGAACAACAGAATCTACTACGCCAGTAATACCGACGATAGCAAAACCGCTGCCCAATACATCCACCCATTGTGCACCGTTGCCGATACCGTAAGTGCCGAGCACAGAAGTGTCGGTCAACCATACGGTGAGCATGGTGACAAGAATGAACATATTGTTTTCTTTGTTAAGAACAGGAATTTTGTTCAAAACAGGAAGAAAATCCACAACAAGATTTGTTACCTGAGCGGCAACAAATCCGATGAGGATTGCTAGTGCAAGTGTATACATATTGTATTCTTTCTCTTGATGTGGGTTTATATTATTTCTTCAATGCAGGAGCCACGCTACATTAAACTTTTGAAATTGGTGTATAATTAGGAATTGAAATCTCATGGACATGATCCATGTGAGCAATTGTGTAAGGCGTTGGTGCAGGCTTATTGTGATAATCTTCAAACCAAACGGCATGAAAATGTGACAAGAATATTTTAACTGCAAAACGCCTAGCCTGAGCATCTATTTGAGCAGGTGATAATAACCCCTGCTTTAAAAGAGAGCTGGTCTTGTTGTTTTTCCAATTCTTAACTTCCAATTGTTTCTTAGCTTTATCAGCAAAAGCGCCTGATTCATTAAGAGCAGTCCTACGTTCTTTGTCTTGTCGATAAAGTTTTCCATAAAAACATTCATCACGATTAGAAAACTTCATAAAACTTTGACCAATTTTCCAAGATAAAGTTTTTAGTTCAGCATTGAATGGACGTTTTTCGCCCTTGTTCCAAGCAATAGTTGGATCAAGTCCAGCATAACGCCATATAGACCCAGCAGTAGGTGCTTTGGTAATATCAATATGGGCTATCAAACCAGCAGTAATTACTGGTCCAATGCCATATTGAGAAAGTGACCAATTGCCAACAGCATAAGATTCTGCAAATCTTTGCAATGGATACTTCAAAGAAGATTCCATATAATTAAGATTAGATGCAAGAAACTCTACTAGTTCATGTGGTGAATTGGTTTTCTGCAATTCACGTGCTTGAGCAGCAAGTGCTATGCGGTCATCTTGAATCCGATAATAAGTTGAAACAAGTTCACGAACTGAACGTTGGTCAAAGGAAGTAGAAAGAGTACGAATATCTTTACTCATTTTACTCCAAAGAGGAATATCAAATTCAATTTCTACTAAATTTTCTAGATTATGATTTTGTAATTGAGTCATATGTAATGTCCTTTATAAATAAAAATAATGTTATGATTTTATATAACGATATACTTTTCGAGAAATCCAAATAGGAGATGTAATAACTTTACCAGTAACATAACCAACTTTGATCAAATCAGAACCAAGTTCTTTGCCTTTCTCAAGTTTAGGTTTAACTGTTTTCTTAGCGTACTTATAACGATTACCTTCTTGAGTTTTTGCTTTTTCAGTGTCATAATTCCAGTTAAGCATAGCGTAACCAGGAATAGTCAAGAATGTTGACAAAACGCCAGCAAACATAACGATAAGACCCTGAGCACCGAATGCAATACCAATAATATATGAAATAAACATGGAATTGACAAGATTAAATATCTTACTTCTGTGACTCCATTGACGCCACAAAGGTATTTGTGACGCAATCATTAATTCGAATGCAGCTGACATTATTGCTAACATAAAGGCCATGATTAACATTAAAAAATCCTTTCAAGAATTTAAAGTCTATTACTTTTAATGAACTACACATAAGCAAGAAGCTTACTTGATTGTATTAACTTATCGATACAGGAATCGCAAACGATTCCTTCGTACGTGTGGTTCTCAAAGTTAGAAGGCTGATGGGCTTGTATTGTAAGCCTACATGCGTTTTGTAAACGATGATTACTGCCTTTTACTTTAAGAACTGATTTTTCACACATAATACAAGGAGTTAGATTATATGTCATTTTGATCTGCTTGAACTTGTTTTGGTGTCCAAATAAGATTATTATCTTTGTCGCGTATAGCGGCAAGGATAGTGGTAAATCCATCTTGTCTTTTAATTGTCCAAGAATAATCACAACATGGAGTATCATTATCACATGGGTGATGACCAAATGATTTTTCAATTCCAACGTTGATAGCTAATTTTGGAAACAATTTAAATAACTTACAACAACAAGAATGACAGAAATAAGCTCTGTCACATTCGTCCCAATGTTGTTGAGATTTGACATCAAATGTATCAGTGAATCCAGCATAATAACCAGCAAAACCAGAAAGCTCTAGACCAAGGTCTAAACCATTTCTCGATGCTTCTACGCTGGATGATTTATTACATGCTGTACAAACCCATTGAGATAGTTCTGGATCTTGTTTTATAGATGGTATTTTTGAATAAGGTTTACGTTGATTAGTCATAGTTTTTTCCCTTTTTTTAGTACAAAGCGTAGTATCTACTTTTATTCTTTGTATGAACTTTTTTAAATAATTATTTTGTATGAACAAAAAAAGTTAGATAACCATCCTTTAACGCTGCTTGTTCGTTAAAGGATAGTTATTAAACCTGAATCTACCCTGGATCAATAGACACGAAGGGTTGGGAAACTTGTATTGACCCAGGGTAGAAAGCTTGAAATTAAATTAGCGATTGCTAAGAGAAACCCAAAGCTCAATAGTTTTGGTCTGCTCGTTGTTCATTGTTCGAGTAGACAAAGCAAGATTATCTTTTGCTGAACGATAAGTCAGAGAAGATATAATGCTATTGAGTTGTTTTTTGTTAGTAATTTGAATATTTATATGAGCCCACTTATTACGATTTGTAACTAATTGGGTATAAATATTGTTGATTACTGGGTTTGCCCGTTTGCCACGAAAGCCTGTTGGTGGCTCACCTTCAATGAAGGTAAGAACCTTACCGGCTTGCGTAATAGCAAACTTTTGTGGATTTGTAATTACACGTGTTTCATCACTAAGCTGAAGAGCCATGATAATACTCCTTATATATTGTTGTTACTTGGAAGAATTTTCCAAGTTTTCGCACGAACTATAAGTATGTAATATAAAGTATATAATTTAAAAAATTAAGGCTTACATCTGTGAGAGTAAGCAGGGCCCCATGCACATGGGTCCCATGGATCCCAACCAGCTTTTTGATACAGGACATATCCTGCAGTTAAATTGGTAAGAGGATCCAAGAGTTGTTCTTGAGTGCAGATATTATGTTCTGCACAGAGTAGTTGTCTGCCATCTCGTTTGGGGTCCCAGTTGACTCCATTAATCTGCAACAGTCCTGAATCGGACTTGTTGGTAGCACCCGTGTGCCCAATTATGTTGCAGTTTTTGTCAACTATGGAACCGCCAATTCGATTGGGGCATCCACCTGATTCACGGAGAATAATATTACCTAGTTTAGGCCACGTGTCACGCGGCCAACCAGCTTTTTTAGCTAATTTTGGCAACCAGGATATATCTCCATGTTTAAAATCTATTGATTTAACAGTAGTAACTTTAAAATCAATTCGTTCTTTAAAAACAGGATTTTTAAAAGAAACATGAGGTTTCTTAATCACTTTAGTTTCTTCTTTATTAAATTCGGCATAAGCCATTGTTGCACCAATTGATAAGTAAATACCAAATGTTGCGTATAATACAGATTTAAATATGCTTTTATGCATCAGTCTGCTCACTTTCGTCTTTGTTTGTCAAGTAAAATAAAACTTAACATTAGTATGGCGTGGTGAGAAACCGAAGATGAAAGGACTTACGAATGCCCTAACGTTTGGCAGTTATAGCCATCTCCGACTTCCTAGATACTAAACAGTATCTTCGTATTTCATTGATTCTATTTTCTGCCCGAACTAACGGGCAATACATTAATATTCATATATTAATTATATCACATTAAGAGTTAACAGATTAATTAGAGTATGTAAGTGCGGCTTTTACACCGCACCTACAAACACAGGATTCAATCACTAGACTATAAGTAACTCATATAAATAGTAACTAGTTAATCGAATTAACTTAACTTTTATATATGTTTATTTAAAATTAATTTGCCATCATACTGCTGGTGCCACCGTTGTTGACGGCGACAGAAGCTGAAGAAACAAGTGGATTAATTTGATATAAGCCTCGACGTACTTTAGTGAATCGAGTAGGATTTTTTCTAACGTAGATGTAAACGTTTTGAACAGTGCAACCAATTTCTGACGCAAGTTGGCTAATTGTAATTTCAACTCCGCTTGCGTACTTTCCATTAATAGTCTGTTCAATTGCATTTGATTTACCTCTTGGCATGTTATGTTACTCCTCTGGGAGGTTGTTTGGTTTAGTTTAACTATATCATATGTTATATAAAGATATATAACAATGGTAGAGTAAAACGGATATTTCTGTAAATATCTTAAGTTTTTCAAATACCATCATTACAAACATATATATTATATAGTATAAATAAATTATAACATATATAATTCAAGAGTGTTAACAAATATTTAAGATTTGACAACTATATTTTTGGCATAACACATCTCTTTGAATGCTTCAACAAGAGCTGAGTAACCAAGACTAAGACTGTACAAACCTTTGTAAAATTTGTCAACTTCATTTTGATTAGCAGAATTTATATTTAGAAATGGATATTGACTAATATAAGTTTGAAGCAATTCGACATAAGATTGAAGACCCAATAATATATCAGAATCAAGCTTCATTAGATTAAGATCTGCTTCTATAGTCATATTAAAACTCTGCTTTTCTTGTAAGGATAGAATTGTTATTAGACCATACTACTGCTTTACCTAAACTGTCATATATTTCGATGACACCAAATATTAACTCACCGTTTGAATCACGGTTAGTTAAAATATTGGTACGGTATTTAAATGTGCCATTGTTGCTGTCAACAATCCAGGTAATTCTGTGATCATTTCCTAGCTCTTTTTCGTGCGCAATGGCTAATGTACCGTAGGTAGATTTATGCAAATTTTGAGTAATCCAAAGGAAATTTTTTCCTTCAGGATTAGGCAAAAGTACGGATGCATATCCTTTATGCGGGGGTATATTAATGCTATAAGACTTGTCTTTGTATATGAGCGTTCTATTGCTTGTAGACTCGCTATAAACTGCGTTCCACAACGAGTCATGAACCGCTATTATTTCTAATGCTTGGTTTTCTGTAATGAGCATATTTCCAACTTTCTAATGCCTTTTGAAAAAAAGTGTCCCCCACAAACCAGAAAAGGATGGTTTGCAGGGGCACACAATTTTATATACAATAATGTCCAATGAGGGGATTACTACTTATTCAAAAGAGAAAAGGTTAAGTAGACATTGGTTTCATCAAAGTATTAGACCAGTGGTCTGTATTTTTTAAGAAACTATACCTCCAACCAGATCTCAATGTATTTCTAGAATGTTTTTAATGTTAAGTCAGAGCTTAACCGAACATATCTTTACGAAAATCGCGGCCAATTATTTTTTTTATTTTAGTATACTGATACCTTTTACAAGATACCAGCAGACTGGAAAACAAGTAATATTAAATATACAGATAGAGTGGTTAGAAGTATTTTTTGAGGGGTAGAGAACATAGGGGGATTTCCTTTCGCCGCACACATAGATTGCTATGGTGCTGTAGGAGTAGATAGATAGGGTAATAGTGTAGGGGGGAACCAATATCAGGGTGAACCAGGATTCTTTCCCATTGTATCCAAGACGTGATTAGGCATTGTGGGGGTGGGTAACAGTGGGGCAATATGGTAGAGTGTGGGGAGTATATGCAGATTTATATATCTTTTATACTGGGTCCCCACTTGAAAAAGGTGGTATTGTTATATTTGGTTAACAAATTTTTACAAGACGATCCTTTATATTATAATAATAATAAAAGGTATTTGTGTGTAGGTTAATTGAGTGTATGGTTTTTCGGCAGTTTTGAATCTAAAATAAAAAATATATTTTTAGTTAGATTTGTGCCGGTAAAATAAAAAGACTGGCATGGGCTCAACCACTAAACCCATACCAGCCATCAGGTAGTGCTACACATGGAGCTCTACATTGTACATGCGCTTGAAGTCCCGTCTCATTGGATGCAGAGCGGACTCTGTTCCATGAGTCGTATAAGTAGGTCCTTGGATTGTTGAAGGGGGAACAATCCTATAGGTACCAGACTTATTTCTTGTGACGTCAAAGCCTAACCGCTTTAGTTCGGTTAGAACCTTCTTCATTTTAGAAGATTGATGTTGGCGAGGCATACTCGTATTCTCCTTTTATATGTGTGGCTACTATCTGACGTATGTATGATATCACATAAGTCCTTCAGTTGCAACACATGAAGGAAAATATTTCGCGTCAACCAGACCGACCTGAAAGTTCGGCGGTTGCCGCTCTAATTTTAAATAATATATCTATACTCTTGATGCTCTATAGATAGAGTAATACCAAGGGTATAGATAAGTTATTATTTTTTGTACGAAATTAAAGAATAAAAGTCCGTTTTTTAACAGAACGGACAAACTGTTATTTTGATTGAGATGCCTAGAAGGGCATATCTTCATCATCTTTACCAGATGATACGGCTGTTGCTGAGGTATTAGCGTTGGCTTGAGCCGAGTTTGACCAGAGGTCACACGCGACTTCGTTACCTTTAACAATCATTGTGAAGCGACCCGAAGGTGCGTTTACTGGGTCATAGATATCTTTCTTGTCGAAAGCACCAGCAGGCGTAACTTCAATACGTTGCTGTGAGCCAGACCAGTTGGATACCCATTGACGCGACAACTGCTTGAGTTTGTCGATACGCTCTTGGGTTTCTTTGATTTTAGCTTGTGGAAGGTTTTCCAACTTTGTGCTAAGGACATGTGCTTGAAGGCGCAATCCGTATACACGTTGGAAGGTATCAACCGATGAATCAACAAGATTCAAGAAGCCTTGCTTTGTGCGAGACTTGTCACGATCAGTGGTGCCCAACTCAAAGGCAGACACTGGAACGCCAGTTTTGTGTTGATAAGCAGCAATGATGCGACCTGGGTTTTCGATACGACCAGTTACATCCACTGCGCCAGCTTCCTTGAAAGCATTGATCGCGTGCTTGAAGCCATCTTCATTGGCACCGAACTGGTGGAAGAACAGTGGCATACCGTCTGTGAAGTTCATGCCAAGACCCTTGAGGGATCCAATGAACTTGTCACGGTCAACTGTTTTACCAGAGTCGATGACGAATTTGTGCAATAAGTCTACGATGTTGATTTCTGCACCGTCAACTGTTACATTGAGTTCCATTTTAACTGGGTTCATTACACCAGTTACAAGGTAGTACTCTTTGCCAGTGTACGGACTTTGCTGACGAAGAACCGAAATGCGGCTCAACGATGCTTCTCGGAGTGTTGCCGAAGCAGGGATTTCAACTCCATTGATTGAACCTTTGAAGTTGACCTTCTTGCCGATTGAAAGCATTTGAGTCCGAGCAGTTGACTGCAGGTTATCAATGTTTTCAGCAATTTGATCAAACAACGAGGTATCAAGATTGAATTTCTCGGTGAATGTGGACATTATTTTTACCTAACTTTCTGTGTTTTATGTTTTATTATGATTTTTGTGTATACAGGGGTGTTAGCCCCTTCTTTTTCATGTGCTATTAGTATTAGATTTGTGGAACTTGTAACTCGTCTTGCTTGTCTGAGTTCAAGCCTTCAACAAATGCTTCTTTGAATTCTTTTGTTTTGCTAACAGTTGCTTTTGGCGTGTTTTTAACCACTTTGACTGTTGTGCCTGTGAGTTTGCCAAGCCCACGAATTGTGTTGTTGATAATTGACATTACGTTTCTCCTTGTGTTTGTGTGATCTATATTTATTTTTTTATTTCTATGTTTATTTTTTTTATTATGTTTCATCTTCTGTTGTGAATATGTAAAATATTTGTTCTAGAAGATCGAAGAACCAGTTCAGCATGTGTCACCCCCTATGCCCTTCTTTTTTGTATGGACATTGGGGGGTAACACTTATGCTTTGAATCACCAATTTGTTGGATGATTGTTGCGACCATTGTTTCTCCTGAGCTTTTGATCGTACAGGTAGATATATACAGTCACCATTAATGCGTAAGCCGTGACAAATCCGAGTAAGAATGCTAACATTATTTACTCCTTTTGCTTAGCTTGCCCAACAACCATGCGCCGGCAAAAGCCATGGTTGTAATCAGTGTTCCAATTGTTACTTTCTTATTCATACTACCTCCAATGGCAGTTTGTTGTAAGTTTCAAGCATGTATTTAACAGAATTGAAGTGTTGATCAACAATCCATTTTGCTTGATTCCACGAATTGCATGGAATTGTGTAATTGAAGTGATCCGATGAATCACCTGTTGGTGATTGGATGCTGTATTCAATGTGAGTTTTGTCACCATCTACATAATGATGAGCGTAATACGAAGTTATAAAGCCTTTTGGCATTGAGTACCCGTTTGAGCGGTATGCCGAAAAGCCGTACATTTTTGTATGTTTGTCTTCATTTGTATTTAGTTCCAAGTTGAATGTGTCATTTATTGAAATTTTCATTTCTTTTTTAGTCCTTCTTTCTTGTCTGAGAATAGGATTACACTTAGAGCACCTGCTCCAACTATTGCTACCCAAATTAAATTACTAATTAAATTACTTAGAATTATTTTCTTCATATTGTTCCCCTTCTTCTAGTTTTAGAAGACGTTGATGTGATAATTTATGGATATTTCCATGTTTCTTAATTATGTCTGTGATTTGTGCCACAGCTTTAATTAATTCTTCGATTATTTTATCTTGTTTATCTTCTCTTGCGTTCATGAGTTTCCTTTATTGATCAAGTTACGGACATATCGCATACAAGCATAAAAGCCAAATGCGAATGATATTGCAATGGTTATTATTGTATTCATATTTTCCTTTACTCGTGTTGTGATCTATGTGGTGAAAACATTTCAATCCAGCATTTTGGATGAGTGCCCGAAATGATTTGCTCTCTTTGATCTGCAGACAAACTTGGAAACGCTTCTTGGATGAAAGCGCCTTCATTGTATGCAGTAATACCTTTGTTGTATTCATCTTCTGACATTTCGATAGAACCTTCTTCACCGCAATGCAAGCAGATATTAGTGTTGATTTTAATTGTTGACATTATATCTCCGTTTCGTATGAGTCTAGTGAAATAATTTTTCCGCAAATATCGCAAAATGTTCCACGTCCAAATTCGTCTTCCCAATATAATTGGTTACGTTTGCACAAATGTGGTCTATGTTTTGATTTTATAACTTTAATAGTCAATCCTGAAACTATTAAAAACATTATTATTAATATTGTTATTGTCATAGTTTTTCCTTTTGGTTGTAGTTCTAAAGTTAAAATAAGAAGGGCCACTCATTGGCGCAACCATGTGCCAACAAGTGACCCTTCTTTTCCAGGAGGGATGCACGATCTTATTAAATCATTTAGCCCAAGGGGACATTCTTGCCCTTCTTAATCCTTCGTGATGTGAACAACCGTGGTACCATCGTTCCATCACGTATTCGTTTGCTTGTTCTCTAGTTAAACCATCTTTGTCCATAACGGATTTGATGATCAACTCTTTTTGTTCTTGATTCATTGTCACCGCCAATTTTGTTCGAGTTTGATTTGCATGATAGCTTCTGGTTTATCGTAGTACACATCACCAATTGGGCTGATCCACTCGATAAACATTTCTGCTTCCTTGAATTTGTTCTGCGCAAATAGCAACAGTTCAAATGCTTTTTCTATTCCCGTTTTGTTTTTGGTCATAATAGCTCCTAACTATGTGATTGACCCTTTTTTTCCGATTAACAATTCATGTTCTAATAATAAAAAAATCAAGTAGCCCATGTGTACTGGTATCTGCAGGATCAGCTACACATGGGACTACCTTAGTCAGCAAAGCAGTTATTGTGATGCGGGCATACTGACTTGCCCCACAAACTAATGGCCCCCCGCTGACAAAGGTTGGAGTTTGTTGTCCAACCGCAGGGGATTGTTTGTGCACTTAAAAAAAGTAGAACTAGCTAAAGTTCTAACACAAAGGGGGGTACCCCCCCACCGAGTTTAATCTCGGTGAGGGGGCAAGTTTTGCGGACGGTTGAACCCGTCAGAATGGCTCGTTAAAGCCTTCTGCTGGATCAACCATCTCGCGGACTTTCTTTGCTGCGACATTCTCAGCAAACTTCTTGGCCGCATCAGTGATGACGACCGTACCTTGTTCAGGTAGCGCTTCAGCGTCAGGCGCATCAAAGGTGGCATTACCACCCCAGAAGATCTGACGCTTTGGGAACTTGTTCTCCTGAACGAAGCCTGCTTTGTCGACATAAGTCGTTTGGACTTTGCCGAAGCTGACTTGGTCAAATGTGACCCGCATTCCCGCAACGACACCTGCTACGAGGGCGTTGGAAATCCAAGCCCAATAACGGATGTCGTCTTCTCCGTCAAGGCTCCTGAGCCCGACGCTTGTGCTCTTCGGGCCTGGGCTGTTGAGCCCTACCACCGCGAAGGTATTCTTGTTTGTAGACACGATATGTGTCCTTTCTGCCAGTTGACTGGCGTTGGTTGCAGGGGCAACGGATGTCACCCCCTTCTTTTCCAGCCCAAGCCTTTTAGAAGACTTGAACCGTGAAAACCCTTCTTTGAACGCACCAAACAACACCCGTGCGCGTGGGTATAACAAACGACAAGATTTAGAAGGTCTAACAGACCCGCCCGCAGGGTTTAGAAGCAGGCTAAAAGTTTTATTATAATCTTACAGGCTAGTGTAGGCTCGGATGAACCAGTCGATAGGAAGTTGGTTGATTTCAGCATCAACGGCAAACAACCATTTGTCCCAGTTGGCCCTTGGATTTGACCTCTTGGCGATAAAGCTCTGACGGTACAACTTAAGAACTTTTCGGTTAGTTACTTCTTGACCATATAGCTCATCTGATTTCTTGAGCATATTGACCAATTTGCTAGCCCAAAGCTTGGATGGGTTAGTATTTCGCATCAACTCCATGATAGTATTGAATTCACCTGGAGCAGCCTTAAGTTCTTCAGGGGTAAATACTATTGCAGCGATAGCATCTGGCATGACTGCTTCAGCGTTGCACCAAGTCATAAGTTCTGCATATGCTCTTCGTACAATTGTCTCACGGGTAAGCATGAGTTCCATCATCATAGACTCATTCTTTGGTAACACATGCGTAAAGGTCTTGCTTGTGTAGCCATACCGTTGTGCAGTTGCTGGATTTATTCTGGTTTGTGCCCAGTAGTAATCGATTGTTCCTTTGTTATCGACCAACCAGTGTTTGATGTTTCGATAGTATTCGTCATTGGACTGAGCAATAAGTGCCATGTCACTGCCATTTGCAAGCCCCTGTTGAACAGCATCAATGATCTGCTCGTTTGAAACAAGCTGATTCTCGATATACATGTCAGTGATTGCATAGGTAAGCATTTTCGGCAATACTGTAGCACCAGTTCCACCAGGGAGTTGTTCAATTGACAAACGAACTCGTTCCTCATCATCAATGCTGTATTGATCAGAGATTTTAAGACTGGCAACACCAGGCAATTCTTTGAACTTGTAACTGATCATTTTGTTTTTGATCATATCACTAAGCTGTGGCACAATTGTGTTGAGCATTGCCTCATTGACTTCTGGGATTTTCCCATAGGTATGAAATGCATTTTTGATCTCTTTGTCAGAGACCGGAATTGTACTCCACTCACCAAAGTCATTCGGATTGCGCAATAAGAATGCCTTAAGCGTTACTTTGCCATCGCTGTCTACAAAGTTACGAATCATAACGTTGATTGTATCGTCAAGGTCAAAGCCACCGTGGTTGGTGTAGTTCTCGATAAAGAACTTAGTTGGAACTACAAAGCAGTGAGTCTTGTGATGGTAAAATCCTTGATTGTTATTTTTTGGTAATTGATACCCAAATATCGACAAAGCATCGCGTGTCATGATATGTGCACGATATGCATAAGGAATTGGGAACCAGGTGCCATTGTTTGTTGCTTTAAACACTTCTCCAAGTGATACTACCTTGTTGAGGTTGTTGACAACACCAAACATTAAACCAAAGCTATTTGCCTTGAAGTACATGAGCAGTTGACTAACATTGATTCCAAGACCAGCCTCATGCAAACGCTTGCTCAATTGATCAATTGTTTTAATCATAGATGGTTTGTTTTTGATGTCTTCATCCGAGTGTTCAATTGCTCCGGTATTGTCAATCAATACTTGAACCCAGTCAGAATTTGACTTAGCATTTGCTTTAATGTCTGCAACCGTGTGATTGACTACCTCTTGCATTGTAGCCAGAAGTAATGCAGGATCAACTAAGCCAACAACATTCTTGTAGATGGACATAGTAAGATCGTCTGACTTCAATGGCAAACGACCATAGCTTGGCTCAATCGTTGCCCAGTAATAACCATTTGTTTTGATTTCAGGTTTTACGTTTGGCGTAAAGGTTCTGATATCATAACCATGCATTTGATTGTCTGGAGTAATAATGGCATTGCCCTTAATTAAACCATGTGGTGTCAACACACGAATTTGAACAATAACCATCTTGCCTTTCTCAATTTGATCAACCTTGTCTTGCATCCAGTCCATGGAAGCACTTGGGTTATTCAAGAACATTTGCATCGCCATGCTGCGACTAATAGCACTGATGCCATCAACCGCTTTCTCATCCACACGAATCTGTTTTGGATCCATGATTTGAACCCTAAGTTCGTCGGTGTGCATGAACGCACTGGTCATACGTACAAATTCTTGTGCACGCTTGATGAACTTCTTGCTGTTGCCAATGATCAACTTACCATCATTCATCAATGAGTCCAGCCAAGCATTGTTGTTTGCAATTATTAAGTTGTATTGATGAGTCGCATTAGACCAACGAATAGCAACGTTTTGATCTTGACCATCATTGTACCAGTCAGGATCGTATGTGCTTAGCGGTCCTTCATGACCAACTTTCTTAGTCATGACACTACGTACTTCCAAACGATATCCTGTTGGGAAGAACGTGTCCAAGAACGCAAAGCTGTAAACTCCACCCTTGTATTCCTCAACTACTATGTCCGTATCCTTCAGAGGCATGTTTGTTGCAAGCCTCATGTTATCCGTACTCGCTGTCCTGATCATTCCATGAAACATGGATGTGACCTCCTTTGTGTTGTTTGTTATTATTGGTTCCATATTATTACCTCCTGTTGTTGGTGTTGGTGGTGGTGGTATACTTACTGTTATTGCATTGTTCATGGGTTTTACCTCCCCATTTGTTGTTGGTTTATGTTTATTAATAAATTCTGCAACCTGAGGATTTTTGTCCAACATAGTCTGCAGTCTTTGATTAACATTTGCATTGCGTGCTGCGTTTGTATTCGCGATTGCCCACACATTAATTGCCCATCTATTTGGAGCCACGTTTGCTACTGAGTGAACGTGTTTGCAATTAAACTTAAACACTTCACCACCTTTTAGTTCCATTAGATAATTTGGTTTTGCTAAATCGCGACTAGAGGCAATTCCCCAATTGCACTCGCCAAGATTTATAGCAAATGACCATTCGGCTGCATATGTTGTGTCTCTGTGTGGTTTAATTGATCCACCTTTTGATGCAAGAGCAACTTGCGCTGTAAATCCATGTTTTGCACAAAGATTAACAATAAACTGCCAAAGCTCACCATGCAATAGTCCAGGAATAAACGGACGATCAAATGATTGTGAACTATCCAAAGGTGCTTCGTATGGCAACCACACGCGCATGCGACCTTTTGCATAATTGCTCACGTCAGCTTGCAGATTAGGAAGGATATCCTTTTCAAGCAAACCTACAATGTGATTAATTGTTTCTGGCTTTAGCTGTTCTAACTTTATTAATGCCTCAGCTGGTGCTGGTGGCGTTATTGCCTTTTTCATGGGTTTTACCTCCCCATTTGTTGGTTTATCTTTCATGGCTACTTTCCTTCCTTTTCTATGTTGATAATGTATGTTTTAATGTTATTTTTCTTGCAGTATTCATAGCACTGTTTGGTACCTCTTGTGCTTGGATTGTATACCCACATAATGTTTGCGCGATCTGCCATCCAATCATTACGGTCAAAGTTTGCTCCACCCGCAAACGAATGCTTAATGCCAAAATGACTTGGGCATACGTTAACAATTTCTAGAGCTTGAGATACCAATTCATTTGCAGCCGCAGAACGGTTTGTCTTTAACAAACTACTCTTACCCCAATAATAGTCAAGATAACTAGGATTCGGAATAGCTGCTATGAATGGGACGCCTGCTTGCACAGCTGCACGAGCAAGAGCTTCATCATAGCCCTCTGCCATGCCGCTGATAACAATCAGGTTGTCTCCATGTTTTGCTTTTGCCTGAATGAGAAGAGCAACAAGATAATCACGTACCTTGCGACGCTTCTCAACGTCAAGTATTAATTCTCGTGACCCAGTACCTGCAATCACGAACTTACCTTTTAATTCTGTTTTCATTATTTTTCTCCTTTTGTTTTTAATAGTTCTTTCAGAGGTCTTCCCTCTAACCATAAAAAAGAAACCCCCAGGAGCGTTAGCTCCCAGGGGAATCTTTTTATCTCTGTTGATAGTGAGTAGGCCTTTACTCGGTATCAACTCTTAGAGAATGACCGTGTAGGTCTTCTCTTCTTTGGCCTCGTACTTCATCGTCTCCTTGTTGAAGACGTTGATGCGCTTGACCTTAACTGTTCCCGTCAAACGAGAACCTGGGTTGTTCGAAATGAACTCCTCAGCTTCTTGCTTGGTTGGGAAGGTCTGAACCGGGACAGGTGTGTGCCTGACCTTTTCGGTTTGGACCTTTGCTTGCACCTTGGCCGGAGCCTTGGTGTCTTCAACGAACGCCTTGTTCTGCATGTGGCAGAACTTGACCTCGTTGATTGTTGGGTGCGTGCCTTTGCAGACGACGCACTTGATGTTTTGTGCCATGATTCCTCCTAGAAACCATGTGATGGTAATACTTTGATATGCGGGATTACCATTTGCCGCTTGAGCCAAAGGCCTGACTACTTGACATATGTTTTACAACCTTGTGACCATCGGTTGGATCACGGAAATTTAGCGTCGATCCGATCAGACGAAATAGAGGTTCTCCCTCTAATCATAAAAAAAATACTCCAAAGGTGTTAACCTCTGGAGTATTATCTTTTTATAAAATAAATTAATTAAAATAAACTAAAACCGTTATTTTTCTTCATTTGCTTCTTCATTTTCTTAATTTGATTATTTGCGGCAACTTTGTTTTCACTGTTATCTTTGCATGTTGTGCACCATTTCCTTTTCACTGGATGCCATGACTGCCATACTTGATCCTTGTAGAAATCATGATGACAGTAATCGCATGTGATGAATTTGATGTAATGAGATTCATACTCCCGTAAACGAGAGCAATTCTTCCAATTTAACTTACTCATTTGTTTTCTCCTTTTGTTTTGTTTTTGTTGATAGGTTTTTATTCATCCAATTAATAATTGGCATTGCTATTTCTTTATCTATAACCCTATTGTATGAAGCTAAAAACTCATTAATGGTCATTTGATTATTGTGATACGATATTCTGGCATGTCCGATCCATTCTTGAGTTTGTTTGTTCATAAATCCAAAGATAAATGTTTGCCTTTCTGCAACACGATCGGAATAATTTGTTCCAATACAGTTATTTTGCTCATTACCCCATTGTTGTAGGTCTTCAGTAGTTTGCGGCGCCACAAACACTACACCTGGTATGATTTCTTGCTTATGGAACGAATTGATAACAGGTGTATTTGGGGTTTTCTTTATTGCACCTACGTACTTGCGAGCTTCATTTACAACATAGTCATGAATTTCTTCATATGTAAGCTTTTGTCGTTTAATTTGATTTATGACCGCTTTTCGATTACTGCCACTAGGAATCATTTTTAGCGCAGTGATTGCGTCAGCAATGATGCCATGAGGTGGCATGTAACCACTATTTATAACATCTTGCGTTTCTTGTATCATTTTGCTGTTTATGCCAAAGTAATTAAAGAATATCTTGTAAGTATTAATAGTGTCGTTCCCAAGTCTAACTACGGGATGTATTGTCCTATCAATAGAATATGGAGGCTCAATCTCACGCACTTGATTTTCATACCAATCTTCCGAAGATATATCGTCATCTTCTGGTATATCAGTAACGCTAGTAACATTTGCTGGCTTCTTCCTGATAACCCATTTTAATTTGATGTTATCAAAGAACTCTCTAGGGAATGGTTTAAGCATACGAATTATCACAACTGCAGCTTGTAGTTCTTCAAAATGCTCCAATGCTTGAGCACCGCCAAAAGCATTCTTTGTCAAACCATTGTTTGCAGTTTTACCATAAGCCTTATTAAATACATCTTTAAGATTCTTTGCTTCACTAAAATAATACAAATCACGTTGAGTAAACTCGTGCAATTGTGTGCTTTCACCGTTCTTTTTTGCAATAAACACTGGATAGCTTTCAGTTAACCTGATAACGTCTTTTGCTGCATACATTTCTTCAAGTTGTCCCATAATGAAATAGTTAACTTTACTAAGACCTATTGCAAACAGATTATTATTTCCTTTGACTGTAGAAATTGTTTGACCCCAATAAACTGCTTTAGTTTTAGTGTTTTTAACAAGTAAACGAACACCGTTTTTAGTTTCACTAACAATAACTATTTGCTTATATTTTTGTCGATGAGTTTTAATAAGAACGTTTTTAACATTTTGTTTTCCAACAGGCCTGTATTCGTACTCAGTACCTCTGCTTGGGACTGGAGTGTAATTTGCAATCCGATTGTATTCAATAAACCATCCAGACTCATTAGAGTTTGGCATAAGTCGAGCCTCGATTGCAAAATGCCAAACGCCCATTTTTGTATGTCTTGACTCAATTGCATAAACATAATATCCAAACTTATCCCATCGGTCAACTACTTCATGGTTATATAGTGCTGCAACGCGATAATTAACCTTTTGATGATTCTTAAGATTGATATCTAAAGACTTAAAGCTTTCGGTTCGAATACAATCGTCAAGAAAATTCTTCACTTCTTGCAACTGTTGCAATTCATCAACAATTTCAAATGCACTCATAGTTTCAACTGCTTTGTTGCCAATCGTAAAGTTGACAATTGAATCATTCTTTAATATAAAAGAAGCAACTTCGTTTTCTGGTTGCATTGGGAACAGATCATTTATTTCGTTCATTGTGGGTTCTCCTTGTTGTTCTTCGGTTTCTGGTGTAACTTCCATGATTTCGTTCATTGTGGGTTCTCCTTGTTGTTGTTTGGTTTCTGGTGTAACTTCAATGACTGTAATTTCCTTCTTGTTATTGTTATTGTTGTTGTCAATTTCATTATTCACACTCATTACCTTGCCTCCTCATAATAATTTTTGCCTGTTGCTTTGCGATAACCGTCATTGATTAACGCACGTATTTGCTGCCTTGTAAGCTCAACTTGAGGTTCCCTAACTTCTTTCAATGGGAGTTCCATAATTCGAGCATTGTCTGCCCTGTGATGAGGGCAGTTTATTGATCGCAGGCAACGCTGAGTTCCAAGGTCGCCCTGAACCTCAACGTACCTGATCAGACCGCTGTTGGTCTGATATTTCTTGCGTGGCTTAACACGGCCAACGCATCGTGGCTTTTTACGCATGTTCCCTCCTTATGGAAACATAGTGGAGTCGGTCCACAAACCTAACTAAAGGCTTTTCCTCTAATCATAAAAAGAAAACCCCAGGGGTGTTAACCCCCAGGGTATCTTTTTATTCTTGTTTAGCGCAATGATTTACGCATTGTGTGTTGAAGTATCTTCTACTTGCAACTTAGCTTTTTCGCGTTGAATTCTTTCGCGATTTTGATAAGCTTCGATAAGGCGTTGAGTTACCCATTCGCCATCACGAAGATTGTCATTTGCTTGTTGTGCGTTCATTGTTTCCTATCCTTTCTCCTATACATAATTGTTTAATTTATCATGCATGGGATATTCAAGCGTTGGACTTAACTTTCCAACGAGCAATGCCACCCAGTGACAGTTCGCCTACCCCCTGCGAGATTATTACCCCGCATCGAGTGGTACCCTGACAGATATAGTCTGCTGACTAGACTAAAGATCTTTCCTCTAATCATAAAAAGAAAACCCCCAGGGATGTAATCCCCAGGGGTAATCTAGTTTATTACCTAACTGATTTGTTACTTAACTAGCAGTTAGTGCCACACATTGCTTTGATGTATTCTGGTGCATCCTCTATGCCCTGTTCCCACAGGTTGACAGGATGTACGGTCCAGCTATAGCCCCACATGTTCGACCTGCCATCCCATGAGCGCCTGCCTACAAGACGTATCAGTTTACCACTGTACATCTCGTCGACAAACTCAGGACTATGATGCCTGTGTGTGAAGTCATGGTTATCAGATGCACCGCATCCATCCAACTTAAGCCACACCGCTTGACCATCATGGCATGTATACCGGCCAATTATTTCAGCGTATGGCATATGTTGTTTATATATATTGCCCATTTGTTCACACGTTGTTAGTGTAATTGATTGTATTTTTAAAGCAGCGATAAGCTACCTCCTTAGTACACTTTTTATTATAGAGAGATAGTGTCTCTCTGATTACGTTGTTTAACCTGGGTAATCAATAACCAGGGATCACGGACATTTAACGTCGATCCGATCAGACGGTTTTACTTAAATCTAGTGCCACACCTTAGCATCGACAACAATGATGCCGTGGTTCTTCATTACTTCTGCATTTGCGTCTTCGTCTTCAATTGCATAAACAAAGTCATATTGATGGCTCAACATTTTGATTGCGGCCTTTTTCCAAACAAAGCTTTTGGCTCCTTCATACTTTGTGGTCCTGAGCATAAGCGCATCTACCAATTCAAGTACGCCAATTTCTTCCAACTTTTTAATTGTGTTCTTTTTGCAGCTTTTACCTCTTGCAGTTACAACTACAATCTTATAACCCATTTTCTTATATTTCTTCACCAACTCAATTGCAAACTTATATCCTACTGCATTCAATGTTTCCTCTACCCACTCTGCATCCCGTTCGGCACTCCAATTTTCTGTGATACTTACCAAAGTGCCATCAATATCTACCAATACAGCTTTTTCTTTCATGTTTTTCTCCTTTTTATGGTTCTTCATTATTTCCTCCCACAATAACTTTTATTATTCTTACTCCTAATGCATCCGCATTCCTCATACCTTTCTCTTACTTTTTCATAATGCCTTTTATCACCAATAACTCTTACATACTCTTTACCAACCAAACCACCAATTAACCTACCTACACCCCAACACATATCACTTACTTCATCCAATATCTCTTCTTTATCCATCTTCTTAATTGCATTAATCAACTCAAACACTTCACCACTTCTTTCACCATTCTTCTTCTTCTCCATTCCAAACATATCCAACCATGCATTCTTAAGTTCTCTTACACTCCAACAATTACAAAATTCATAATTCCTTTTAACCTTATTCATTTTTTCTTTCATGTTTTTCTCCTTTTTTATTGATTGATGAATAAGCCTTTTAACGACATGCTTAGGTCGTTTAATTAATTACCTTGTGGGAAATAAATCACTTGCCCATGACGAATCATTGATGATCCACCATTAAGTTCAATGATTGCATTTACCCTGTCTTGCTTATCCAAACCACCCGTGCATTTTGCATCATGCTCAAGGTTCCAGTACGTATCACCGTACACGGCTACAGTCTCAACTGGTTCGCAGTTGACTGCAGGTGGATTGATGAATTGATTGATTCGCACAGCAACAACTGCTGTTGAAACAATCACCATGATGATGATGAGAATCTTCTTCATGGTTTCTCCTTTCTTGCTTGTGGTTGATATTGCATGCATAAATAGGCCCCTCCTAGAGCCTTGAGTAGAGATCTTTTCTCTAACCATAAAAAGAAAACCCTTGGGGATGCTAACTCCCAAGGGTACTTCTTTTATGATAGCTTCTGTTGCCAGGCGCTATTCATCTGCCCCGACTCTTAGTCAGTTACTTCTCCAATTAGCTAAAGAAATCGTACGTGTTTTGCACGTTCGATTCATCAGCGTCGTTGGTCCGCAGTACCCTGTGAGCAAGGTAGCCCAAAGCGATTAATATCGCAATGAACATGCCCAAAAGGTTAACCTGGGCCAAGATGAAGCCGATGATGCTAAAAAGCATCCCGACGATCTTGAAGACCAGGCTGACTGCAGGTGTGAAGACAAGAATGATCGCTGCAACGATCAAACCGTATCTTCCACGAAGCCAGTTTATCTTTATTCTACCTCCTTTCTGAGGCTTAGGCTAGAGGCCTTTCCTCTAACCATAAAAAAAATACCCCAGGGGTGTTAACCCCCAGGGTATCTTTTTGTTACTTACTTATATGCTGTCTTCCTGTCTTCTTCTAACTCTTCTTCTAACAGAGCAATAAATTCCGCTCTGTGCTTGGGGCAATGACGCCACGAACGATCATTGCATTTGCTGTCCATGATGCTGTTGAGCAGCATCCACGAGTAATGACTAATAGCAGGATATACTTTTCCTGTTATCTTGTCTTTTAATATAACTGACATGATTACTCCCCTCCCAGAGAGCATTGACTAGTGATCTGTTGTCTAGTCATAAAAAGAAAACCCCTAGGGATGCCAACCCCCAGGGGTATTTCTTCCATGATAGTTTCTGTTGCCAGGCACTATTCATCTGCCCCGAGTCTTAGTCAGTTGTCAGGCGAACAAAACTACTTAGTAAGTAGTTTTATTCTTGCGGCCGCGCTTAGCTACCAAGCCACGACGCGCAGCAACCTTGTGGTTACCAACGCATTTGTCGCTATGGCAGCAGCCGAAATTCTTCGTATTGAAGAACTTCTTAGCCTTCCTGATGACCTCTGTTGACTCATACGAGTCTTGGAGATCATAGTATTCCTCGAACATCATCCTCCTTGAATGATATAACTAGAGGCCTTTCCTCTAATCATAAAAAAAATACCCCAGGGGTGTTAACCCCCAGGGTATGTTTTTATTACTTACTTATTGCAAGAACTGTTGTCGAAGTTGCAATCATCATTATCTTTGATAACAACCACACAGCCCCATTGGTCCCTTGCGGTGCCATAAGAGTCATTGCTCCAAACGGAGAAAAACTCTGACACTTCACTGCCAATTGCTTTCACTTCATACGACCCTAAGATCGTTTGTGACGCAGCAAGTTGGACACCTACTATTACGTAAGTGAACCAATCTGTTGGCCTATTCGGATTTGGCCAACCAATTCTCACCAAATCACCTTTCCTGAATGTCATTGCGTCTTCCATTGCTACCCCTCCTTTGGAGTACTGTTAGAGGCCTTTCCTCTAATCATAAAAAGAAAACCCCTGAGGATGCTAACCCCCAGGGGTGTTTCTTTCATGATGGTTTCTGTTGCCGAGCCCATTCATCTGCTCCGAGTCTTACTCAGGTAGGAGACTTAACTACCGCTTGCAGCAGTCGAGGTGGTGAACCTCGTAGCCGTTTGCGGAGTTTCCTTCAACCCTGCAGAAGCCGAGTTCATAAGGATTTGCATCCCCGTTGAATTCGACTGTCTTGCCACAGATGAAGCAGTCTTTGACTGCCGTCTGGGCCCACAGGCGTGGAAAGAGTCCAAGGATGTTATCCAAGGAGCTCCCCTTTCCCCCACCATTTGTAGGTGGGATATTCAGGCGTTGGATTTAACTTTCCAACGGGCAATGCCACTTAGTGACAGTTCGCCTACCCCCTGCGAGATTATTATCCCGCATCGGGTGGTACCCTAACAGATATAGTCTGTTGACTAGACTAGAGATCTTTCCTCTAATCATAAAAAGAAAACCCCTGAGGATGCTAACCCCCAGGGGTAATCTAGTTGGTGATTGTTCTGTTGCCAAGCGTCACCACTGCTCCGAATCTAATTCAGCTGATAGCATGAACGTATCCTTAAGAGATACGTTTACAGCCTGCCTGCTCAAGAGCATTGCAGATTGCTACCAAAACAAACAAGGACTCATCCTCGCTTGCTTCGGCATGCTGCTCTTCGGTCCGTGCGCCGGTCAAACCGATCTTAAGACCAGTCACCAGTGCCGAGCCGAAAAGGCTAGCTTGCTGCGCGATTTTAACCACCTCCTTTCTTAGGTGTAAAATAGCCGATAGGTATGTCCTACCCACAAGATAGTTTAAAGACATGTCTAGGTCATAGCAACCCAGAGAGGGTATCCCTGGGTGGGCTACTTAAAATCTTTTGATGATGATAAATATCCCATAGAACCACCTTACAAATTTTACCTATTTTTAAACCTTTAAAATTTTATATATGTTTATAGAAGGTCTTTTGGTCTCAAAATTTTTTCCTAAAAAAAATCCCTATTAGGAGTTGCTTATCCACGAAAGACCTGCTAGGGTAATGCCCGCAAGACAATAACCATACAAAACAAGGAGAAACCACAATGCCAAATACAAAATACTTTGAATCACCAGAAGAGTTCTTTGACAGTGTTCAAAATAAACAAGAAATTGAAGAGTACATTGAAGCCTACCAAATAGGTGGATTTGATATTGATAACAAATATTCCTCAGATGAGTATAATTTCTATGACGTAGACAATTACGCTTTTGAGGATGATGAATATGACGCCTGATAAAATTATTATTTTAATTACAAATCACAATCACGCATACAACAAAAGAAAGTAGACAAAACAATATGACAATGCCTAATAACTTCGTGTTAGGTTCAGACAAGCTCTTTGGAACAAAAGCTCCATGGAAACTTAATGACAGCTTGTTGGGACAATTAAAAAATGATCATCACATACATACGTTCTCTACGCAAGATAATAATTTTGTGAAGGAAGGACAAAGAATACATCGCGGGATTCGTAAAACACTTAAGGACAATGCTTTTGAGCACAAGGTGTTTATCGGCTATGGCAAAGATTGCGTATTTGCGTCAGCGCTATATCTACAATACGGTATTGAATTTGATACTATATTTTTGGTCAATAATTTAAACTCACCACAAGTATATGAACCGGTAATTAAATTTGCGGCCTTATACAATATCTACACTAAACCAGGGTTGTCAAATAAGATCGTACCTTGGGCCGAATGCAATCAATACATAAGGACCACACAACCTGCGTACATGTCAAATAGGGTGGCTCTAGAAATAACCGGGCTATTGATGTACGATAGGTACAATGTGGATTATTTCACCAATAATCAATCGATACTAACAGAAATTTAAAAAGTAAAATCATCCTTATTAAAGGTGACTATATTTGGAGAGTTAATATCCAATGAGCGAACCACTTCTTCGACGTTCTTAGAGGTGAGTTCGCTTATGTCCTGAATCATTGACCATTGATCGATGTCAAATACAGCCATGGTGTAGTTTAATTCATCTTCAGTGTGAATACATACTATTACGTTATTTGAACCAAACGGATCAGTTTCATCAAATTCAAACAAACTAGGATTTCCAGATTTGTTTATCTTGTCAATAAACCTGTTTATAAGCCTTAGGAAGAAATCCACTTTAGCTCTCCTATGTTATTTTAAAAAAAAATAATTGCGTCGAAAATTTTTGGCGGCGCGTTTTTTCTATAGTAATTCTAAATTAGAACAACCTACTCCTGATTCTTCAATCTTCTATCCTCAAGAAAGATCAATAAATCTTCAATTGTATTAAGAAGAGAAATTAAACCTCGCTCCAAACGATATGTGTTAAAGTTTGACTTAACGGATTTGGCATGTTTTTCTTCGTCAATGGATTTTACGTATTTTTTATACTCATTAAAGAAATCATCAAAATTGGGTTTATTTATTTTTGGTTCTTTATTTACTTTTGGTTCTTTATTTATTTTTGGTTCAAATACTTTTTTTTCATTTGTAGAATCAAAAGTATTCTTAAAAAGATAATACAGATTATCGTCATCTTTATTCATAAGAATATTCCTTTCGCTAAAAGTTAATTTTTATTAAGAAATAGATTTAATTTTTTCTTTGATATTATTAAATACAACTTCATTTTCTCTTAGTTGAGAAATTGCGTTTTCTCTACCTTGAGAGAAAAGTTCTCCATCATAATAAATCCAAGCACCTTTTTGGGTCAAAATACCAGCATCTAAAGCAACGTCCAAAACACACCCATGCTCATCAATACCTTTACCGTACATAATAGAAAACTCTGTTACTTTCATTGGTGGAGCCATTTTATTTTTAATGACTTTAACTTTTGAAACAATTCCAATTGAATTGCCACTCTTGTCTTTGATGTCTTCCTTTTTTCTGATATCAATTCGCACCGATGCCGCATACTTTAAAGCCATGCCACCAGGAGTAGTTTCGGGATTGCCAAACATTATACCAATCTTGCTTCTTAGTTGATTAATAAAAACAAGAAGTGTTTTATGTTGATTGGCTTGACCGACAAGCTTACGCATAGCTTTCGCCATCATTCTGGCTTGAAGACCCATTTGAGCAGACTCCATATCCCCTTCTAATTCCGCCTTAGGGATTAAGGAAGCAACTGAGTCAATAACAATAACTCCAAGCTCTCCTGTAGCGACAAGTTTATCCACAATCTCAAGAGCTTCTTCTCCGTAAGAAGGTTGTGCAAAAACTAATTCGTTCACATCAACGCCAACGGCGTTCATATAGACGGGATCAAGAGCGTGTTCAGCATCTACGTAAGCACAAGTAATCCCTTGTTTTTGGGCTTGAGCGACTATAGAAAGTGCAAGTGTCGACTTGCCTGAGGATTCAGGTCCATAAACTTCGACTACTCTTCCTCTTGGAAGACCCCCAATTCCAAGAATTCTGTCCAATGACAAAGCTCCTGTTGGAATAGACGGCCATGGTTCAAAATTCAATGAACCCAATTTCATTACTGAGCCAGAACCAAATTGTCTTTCAATTTGAGCAATGGCTAATTCTAGTTGTTTTGAATCGCTCATCAAAATATTATACCATTTTTATTATTTTGTTTGAGTTCATTTTCTAATGTTTTTATTTTTTCAACCACTTTCTTTTTTAAATGAGTGTATTCTTTTCTGCTTTGAGGATCAGATCCCAAAATTAAACTTGAAATTTTTTCAAGTATTTTGTACAATTTTTTTAATTCTTCATTCATATTTTTCCTTAAGTTTGATGGTATAATTGTTGCGCAAAGTATACACTATCGAAAGAGAAAAAATGAATCGAAAAATAGATTTAAATCCAGATTATTTACGTGCAGTTCATTTGTTAAAGAACAAGGTTCGATCACCAGGCGATCTAATTAACATTTGGGCAGCATTTGGTCCCTGTATAGAAAAACATCCTGATATTGAAAAAATTGTTAAGTAGTTTGACACGATTTGACAACATGTGTATACTGGGTATTAGAGAGCTTAGGGGAAAATCAACTCTTATATTAAATAATAAACATACCTTATTGGATTGTGCAATTCTACTTTTAACTTGATTTAAGTAGTACTATAATCAATGTTAATAGAATTGAGGGCGCATGAAAATATATCAAATATATGTTCCCGAACTTGCGACGTATGCAAAGTTTAAGGTTTTTGAAGCGCCTCAAATTGAAGATTTTATAGCGTCTTATAAAAAAGAATACGTACAGCCTGATATTATTTCTTTTAGAAAAAAAGTTATTGATACTTTTATTTTTAATTTAAAATCAGATATAATTGATGCATTACGAAAAATGTCTAGACAATCTGCAGAGTCGTGCACCGATGCATTGTTTAAACGGATGTGTGATGCTCAATCCAGGTTTGGATATTGATCTTTGGTTAAATATTGCGTATACCGGCATTTCAGATCTATCGGATGATTTTGACGATTTAGAGATTTCAAGTGCATTTATAGACTCGCTTAAAAAAATGGGTCCTCAATTTTCAAAAACAGATATGAGTGATTATCCTTTTGATATTAAGAAAAAAATACAGCCTAAAATAAAACAAATTTCTAAACAAAAATATTTGGGTCTAAAAAACTATCTTGAATCAAATGTCATCGGACAAGATTTTGCTATAGAGTCTGTAGTTTCTTCACTTAGAAGATCTCAAGCTGGTTTATCCGATAACGATAGACCATTAGGTGTTTTTCTATTTGCCGGTTCATCTGGAGTGGGAAAAACGCATCTTGCAAACGTATTGCATAAGTACTTATTTGGTAATGAATATCCAATGCTAAGAATTGACTGTGGCGAATATCAACATAAACATGAAAATCAAAAACTCATAGGTTCTCCGCCAGGATATGTTGGCCACGATGAAGGTGGTCAATTAGTTAATGTTATAAAACAATATCCTAGCATTGTAGTCTTATTGGATGAAGTTGAAAAAGCTCATCCTGACCTTTGGCATACTTTTTTAAGAGTATTTGATAACGGAGTTTTAACAGACAGCAAAGGTGAACTTGTAAATTTTAAAAACACAATTATTATTATGACTACAAATTTAGGAAATGACAAAACAACTGAACACCTACTCGGTTCAGGCACTGGTTTTAATAAAGATGTTAATTATAAGGTGGGAACTAAAAAAATCCCTGAAAGAAGTGTTTTAGAAAGAAATACAAATGATTCAATTAAAAAACATTTTAAACCAGAGTTTTTAAATAGACTAGATAAAATTGTTATTTTTAATTATTTATCAAACGAAGATTGCGAAACAATTGCAAAATTAGAAATGTCAATAGTTTCAGAAAAAATGAGAAAAAAAGGATTTGCTTTTGAATATAATCATTCAGTTATAGATGGCTTAATAGATAAAGGTATAGATAGCGTTAAGGGAGCAAGAGGATTGTCTCAAATTAGAAGGGAACAAATAGAATCTCCGTTAGCAGACAGCATAATTAATGCCTGTATCCCAAGAGGTAGTATTTTTAATCTTTATTATGAAAATAATATTTTTAAATTTGATATTAAAAAACCGGTTAAAAAATCAGGGTTATTAAAGCAAGTGTAGTGTACTATACTGTATTGAAACATGCAAAATAGGAGATTTTCAAATGCCAATGCCAACAAAAAGTTCTTTAAGAGGTTTAAAAAGTAGAGTAGGTACAGCAATACCGGGTGGAATGAAAGGCGCAGCAAGCATTGGCAAAAAACCAGCCATGATGGGTGGCGCAGCCTTTTTGGGCGGTTCAGCTTTATTGAAGAGAAGAAGATCAGGCTTAGACAAAACTACAGGTAGACCAACCGGAATGTACAATTACTAAGGAGCTTAAATGCCAGCAGGAATAGGTAGAAAATATGTAGGCGACATGTTTGCCAAAATTGGCAGCATGACACCCACTGGACGCAGATTATCAAGTGCGGCAGCAGCGGCTCCACCAGGAATGGTAACAGCCGATGCATTAAGAATGGTGCACATGAAATCTGGAAAAAGTGCTGTTGGATATGGAGCAATGGGAGCATCAGGAATTTCAATGCTTTCAACAAGTAGATCTACAGGAAATTATAAGCCAGCTCCAATGACATCGGCTCCTGCCGGCATAGGGAGATATGCTTAGGCTATAATATAATTATGAATAATTGGAAAATGTTTATAAATGAAAACGATGACTTTGAGCTGCCCAATTTTTTGTATCGAACAATAATGGATTTAATGAAACAGTCTTTAGATATGGGCACACTGCTTTCAAACGATCAACAAAAATTAAGAGCTTATAAAGAACAAACAAAAAAATTGTTTAAAAACAAATGGTACGAAATTGCAGAATCATTAGAGTTTTTTTCAATTATAGATCCGTGCATTTGCTCAAGTCAAGAAAAGGAAATATATTGCGAAATTTGTAAAGGAGCTAGATATATCATTAATTCGACTCTTACGGCCGATGAAATGAGGGAAGTTGCGCTATTTACTAATGCGGGTATAAATTCGGAAATAATAGGAAAACTACAAAAAAGCTTAAATAAAATCATTTCAGAATATCCATAGACAGGTGTAATATGTCAGAAATTGAAAAAAAAGATAAAATGTCTTTTATGAAAGATTTTGAATCAATTAGACCTGATTTATTTTTTCCAGAACATTGGACAGATGATCAAATAGGCAAAGCAGTAGATTTAATTAAACCACAAAAAACAAGAACTACAATGTTTTCATCTATTCCAATGAATTGCGAAGCAGAACGTTGCCTATTTGCGTCAACATGTCCATTACTAAAAGAAAATCTTGCTCCAAAGGGCAAACCATGCCCTATTGAGATGTCTATAGTTTCTCAATTTACGGCAGAATACTTGCAACAGTTGGAAGTTAATCCAAACAATTTGGTAGAAGTTTCTATGGTTAGAGATTTAGTTGATCAAGAAGTTCAATATTTAAGAAAAACTAAACTTTTAGCAAAAGAACATTTTGTTCAAGAAAATATTATTGGTATAGATTCAGATGGGAATCCAATAATGAGAAAAGAATTACACTTAGCTGTTGAACTTGAGGATAAGCTTCACAAAAGAAGAAAAGATTTAAGAAATCAACTTCTTGCAACTAGAGAAGCAAAAGCTAAAGTTGGTCAAGTTCAACTTGACACAGCTCAAGCTATATCCGAAATTATTGGAAAAGTCCAATCTATTGAAACGCAAAGAGAAAAATTAATTAAACAAAAACTTGGAACAATAGAAATGGATGATTACATAATTGATTCAGAAATTGTTGAAAAAAAGGATTAATAAACACAAATGGCAAAACCTGTAAAACCTGTAAAGCCTATTATAGGCCCATACAAAGGTCCAAGTGATTTTGTAGACTTTCCAAAACCAGGTCCTGTTGATATTCCAACAAATGGAATTTTAGAAAAACTCCAACGCATGTATTTAAGTTTTAGTCATAGTTTATTTCCCGATTATCATGAAGGTGAAGCTCCTTTTGATCAGGCCTTAGTAAGAAACCTGCAAGAACCAATTAATCCAAGTTCTAGTATGTTTCAACAAATATACGGAACAAGCGCAGAGCAACTAAAACAATATGGTTTGTTTGAGCAAAATTATAGAAGAGCTATAGCAAATGAATTAAGTTCTGAACTTACAATTTCTCCCGAAAGAAGAAGGGCACTTCAAGCAGCTTCAAAGGATACCGGAAGTATAGATTTAAGTTTGATTACTTCATATAATGAAAGAAAACGTTTAATGTTAAACTTGAAACAAGATGTGCTTCAAGTTGACAAGATGGTAAGGGGTCATGGTTTTCCTGGATTATATCTTCCATCTTCAAATCCATTTAGAGAAACTGCAAGGATGGTTGCCGAACAAACTCCGGGAGAGTACAGTCCTGTTATTGGACTTCTGCAGCAAGCAACATTTTCTGTAGATCCACTTGTAACTGAACAATCACTAGAAGATGGTTTAAATATTGGCACTAGCTCTTTACCTTCTTTGAAGGAAATGGAAGCAAGGGTTGCAAGAGGTGGACATCTTTCTTTAAAAGATATTGCACCGGGAACTAGGCTTTTTTTAGGAGACACTGAAACAACAGGTGTTACAAACATAGATATTGTTAGGTCAATATCTATGGGTGAAGGAATTTTAAAAGACACTGCTGGAGTTAGAACAATAGAAATGGATCCAGCAGTAGATCTAGGAGCAAGATTTGACACAGCTCAAATGTCTGGATATGTTTCTGCCGATCCTTATGATCTAAGAAGGGTAACTGGTTTGGGAACTTCTGTAATAGAAAAAGAAACTCGTTTTCCTGGCGCACCAACACAATTAGCAGGAAAAATATTTGATTTAAGAACAGAAGCAGGAAGAGCTGAGGCAAAAGATTATTTGGGACCTACATTAAAAACGCTTTCCGAAGATGACGCAATGTTTGCTCTATTTAATGGTCAATTTGACGTTAGATTAATATCAGCAACGGCAAGATCTCTCGGAGTTGATGATGAAATCGTAACAGGATTTGAAGAAAGAATGGCGAACGGTGGTCTTATTGATATTTTGGGATTGGCAAGAGAAAAATTAAGTAACAAACTTGCAAAAAGGTTAGCAGCAGCAAAAGGAACTCCAGAACAAAAAGCAATTACAGGACTACAGTCATTATTGTCAGATTCTGCCCTGCAGCAAGCAAGAGTAGCTGGAGAGGCAGTCAAGCCATTTGGACTTGAAAATATATTGCAATCAACAAACTTTTTAGAAATTTTAGCAGCACAAGCAAATGACAAAAATAAAGCAGCAGGAGACTTGTTAGACTTACTTTCCACAAGTCAAGCATCTCACGTTGATTACACCGACAGAAAAGTCTCAGAAAAAGTTTTAGAATATTTAGATTCAGATAAATTAGATTTTTTAGATCAAAGTTCTGCATTAGGATTAACTCCTGAAAATATTCAGAAGATTGCAGCGGCAAGATTAAACGTTGCTTCTTCAAGGGCAATTGTTGCAACAACTAATTTAGCAGATCCAAGATATTTACCTCAAATGGTTTTTGATAATTTACTAGAAACAGATGCGATCAACAGAGTACAAATAGATACTCCAATTTCTGAAATTATACCTGGTGGTTCAAGTGATGTAGCAAGACTAAAGTTTGACACAGACACAAAATCTTTTAAATTATTTACTCCAGATCCAACAAATCCAATAGGCGAATCTAAAACTATAGATATTCCGTCCGGCATTGATCCAAAAGATTTTATAAAATCTCAAATAAATAGAATTAGAAACCTCGGACCAAGAGAGCCATTGGAAATGGGTAAACCAGTTATTCAAACTCTTGGAATGAGCCCAATAAATATAACGAATATCCATGCAACAAATCAAATATTAATGTCTGGTATGTCACCAAAAATTGATGCATTTGGTAGAAATTTAGCAGCAAGCGAAGATGCCTTAATTAAGGGTTTAACCGCCACGAGTAATGTTGGTTTTTATCCAATCCCAGAAACAACAGGTTTTGACCCAAGTATTACGAGATTAATCAGAGGATTTCACGATCAAGTACAAGATGCAGCAAAGCTTAATTATAGACAATCATTATACGAATCTGGAATAGCAAGTGCATCAATGGACTCAGATGTTAGATCGGCATTAGTTGGAATGTCAGAAGTGACCAGTCCAGAAATGGTAAAGAATAGAACATTTTTGCAATCAGTTGTTAAAGAACATGGTTTTTCTCCAGGCTTGTCTCCAAGTCCGTCTTCAACTTTATCTGAAAAACATATTACGGGAAAAGTAGATGATATAGCTAATCAAATTGCAAAGAAAGGACGATACTTAAGAGAATTGGGAGCAATAACCGCAAAAACTCAAAAAGAAATTGTCGTTAGCGAGTCGTCACCTTTTCTCATGCCAAAAGTAATTTTAGAAAAAGCATCTACGTTAGATGATAAGGGTAAAACTGTTGGATTTTTAAGTGAAGCTGCATTTGAATCTAGAGGAAACGCATTTAGATTTTCTGTAGCAACAAGAGAAACCGTAAGTGAAACAGGACCAACCGTTAACTTAATATATGGTGGAAAATTAGTTCCAGGACAAAATCTTAAAAGACAAATGGTTGAAGCAGAAAGTATTTATAGGGAAACAACTTCTTATTTAGATTCATTTGGCTCAGACGCAAAAAAAATAATTGACAGTGGATTAGCTAGCAGTGAAAGTCAAGTAAAAAGAATCTTAGAAACTTTTGTCACAGGAGATACAGCTGTTGATGGACCAGCTAAAAAAGCCTTAGAAAGGTTTAAAAACCTTTATGCTGAAAGAGGTGTGGGAATTGCTCAAATAGGAGAAGGAGCAGGACAAGTTAAAAGTTTAATAGATGGTTTGGTCAGCGGAATAAATAGTGATACACTTAGTGTCCAAAAAGGCCTTGTTGTTTCAATGGCTGACATTAATGAAACTCACGCTACATTTGTTCCAAGAATTTCAGACGAAGCCTTATCAGAAGCAAGTAGAATAGGCGGAGTTGCAGGAGATGATTTAATTAAAAGAGCTTCTCCCGGAGCACAAAAGGGTTTTCTAGAATCAGTTCTTAAAAGAGGCATGGAAGACGGAGGCTTTTTTGAAAGAATAGCAAAATCTTTTTCTAGTGAAAGAATGGACACCGGAATAGGTGGAACAAGCATACTTGCAGATAGGCTAAAGAGAAATAGACATTTACTTCAACAAGTGTCAAAAATTAAACCTGAAGTTTACAAAGGTTTTGGGGCTGTAGCTGCGATAGGTGCTGGTTACTATTTGGGTAGAAGAAGTCAAAAAGAAGATTTGTTTGAAGACGTCATGAGTCAGCAGCCCACGGAGCCAAATATTGGCCCAATGGGTATAGCTGATTTTAATAAAGTAGATCAACAGATGGCTGAACAATATTCTTCAAGAAGAGATCCTTTAGTAACCGCAGGTGTAGTTGGTAATTTAGATAGAAATAAAATATCTCATACTCGTATGGGATCAGATAAATATAATCATCTTTTTGGAGCATAAAAAATGCCAGTGGGAAGACTAATAAGTAAATATGGACCATCTGTTGCAA
>SXGQ01175358.1_pt1 | contig 43746 bp, 28 predicted proteins | sample 3178371 | NCBI WGS metagenome assembly SXGQ01 (sample SAMN11356859, study PRJNA531348) | freshwater metagenome | isolation source: freshwater sample F1-20 | place: China: Fuxian Lake, Yuxi | collected 2017-12-25
CACCCTTTCTATCCGGAAGTCCGCAGCAAGAACGCCTACCTCAGCAAGAAAGATGCCGAGTTCCGCGCCGAGCTCGCATCTTTCTATGAAAAGACCTTAGCCGAACAGAAGGACCTGACCGAGATCTCCGCCTGGCAGAAAGGTATCGCAGCCTTCTTATCCGAAAATCCGACCGGACTGACCGCTCCTGCAGGCACCTCCTTCCTTAAGACCGCTCCCGCAGCCGCACCTGCCAAGAAAGCCGCCAAGGCACCCGCCAAGAACACCGACGCGGCTACGGCCGCCAAGAAGCCAGCTGCCAAGAAGGCAGTCGACGCTGTCCCCGCCCCCGTAGCTTTCGCGGCCGGCGCCTCCATCAAGATGCCCAAGGGCGTCGCTAAAGGCGAAGACTTCGTCATCACGCTCAACGCCAGCAACCCGCCCATCGCCTCGGTCCGTATCGACCTGCCCAAGGGCTCCCTGACGGCCGGCTCCGCCGCCAACATCAACGTCCGCTTCGGCATCCTCGACGCCAAGGGCAAGGAACGTCCGGTCGGCTTCCACCTAGCCGACGCCACGCATCGTGAACCACGCTACAAGAGCTCCGTCGAAGCGACCGACATCAACGCAGGCTGGTCCCTGAAGATGCCTGACGCCGACGTCCATGCGGTCTGGCTGCTCGACTCGCCGGTCGCGGTGAAGGCAGATGAGAAGTTCGTGGTCCATCTCGAAAGCAACGCCGCTCTGACTCTCAAAGTGTCCGTCTCGCCGGTCGCCCATGACAACCCGTTGAAGGCGACTTCCCCGGAGACCCTCGCCATCCTTAAGGAATCCCCCCTCACGCCGGCCAGCATGGGGCTCTACCTAAACTCCCGCGGCACCGACCGTGCCACGCTCGCGAAGTCCCGGGCGATTGTCGGCAATATCCGCCGCCAGCGCGACGGCTACGCGTGGTCAATGGTCACCCAGGCCGCCAAGCCGCTCACGGTCCGCATCTTGCCTCGCGGCAACTTCCTCGACGAGACTGGTCCGATCGTCCTCCCGACGACGCCTTCGTTCCTCCCCGGACTGCGCACGAGCACCGAAGAAAAGCGCCTCACCCGCCTCGATCTCGCCAACTGGATCACCTCCAAGGATAATCCGATCACCGGCCGCACGGTCATGAACCGGCTTTGGCAGATCTTCCATGGCACCGGCCTCAGCGCTGGTCTCGATGACCTTGGCTCGCAAGGCGAACTGCCCTCGCATCCGGAGCTGCTTGAATGGTTATCCGTGGAGTTCCGCGACAAGGGCTGGGACATGAAGAAGATGGTCCGGCTGATGGTCACGAGCCGCACCTACCGTCAGAGCAGCAGCCTACGCCCCGACCTCAAGGAGCTCGATCCGAATAACCGCTTGCTCGCCTCGCAGAATCCCCGTCGCCTCGACGCCGAATTCGTCCGCGACAACGCCCTCTTCATCGCCGGACTCCTCAATGTCGCCGATGTCGGCGGGCCCAGCGTGATGCCTTACCAGCCCGAAGGCTATTACGAGCCGATTCAATTCCCCAACCGCACCTATGTCGCGAGCAAGGACTCCGACCAATGGCGCCGTGGACTTTACATGCACTGGCAACGCATGTTCCTGCATCCGATGCTGATCAACTTCGACGCCCCCTCCCGCGACGAATGCACCGCGCTTCGTAATTACAGCAACACCCCGCAGCAGGCCCTGACCCTCCTCAACGATCCGACCTTCGTGGAAGCCGCCCGCGCCATGGCCGCCCGCCTGCTGGCGCAGCCTTCCGCCGATCGCCTCAGCCACGGCTTCCGCCTCGCGATGGGTCGCGACATGAAGCCCGCCGAGCGCCCGTCGCTGGAGAAGCTGATCGCCGAGCAGACGGCTTATTACAAGGCCAACCCCGCCGAAGCCGCCAAGCTGATCAAGGTCGGCTTCAGCCAGTCGATCGCCGACGATCCGGCCGAACTCGCCGCCTGGACGCAGGCCTGCCGCGTCCTCCTCAATTCCCACGAAGCGATCACCCGCTACTAAGCCCATGCGCCCTTACGACCCCGTCGCCCATGCCCTGTCGATCAACCGACGGAGCTTCCTCACCAAGAGCGCCTACGGCCTCGGCAGCGCGGCTTTCGCCATGCTCGCCGCGAAGTCGGGTTTCGGCGACCTGCACGCCGCCCCTTTCTCCAAGGGCGCGCTCAAGGTGGCGCACCTGCCGGTGAAGGCCAAGCGGGTCATCTTCCTTTGCATGGCGGGCGGGCCCCCGCACCTCGAGCTCTTCGATGACAAGCCGGTCCTCAAGAAACTCCACGATCAGCCGTTCCCGGAATCGTTCACCAAAGGCAAGCAGATCGCCCAGCTCCAGAACGCGGTGCTCAAGGCCCGTGGCGGCTCCTTCGAGTTCAAGAAGTGGGGCAAGTCGGGCATGGAACTCACCGACATCTTCCCGCACATCGGCTCCGTCGCCGACGACCTCTGCGTCGTGCGCTCGCTGAAGACGGAACAGATCAATCACGACACGGCCCACGCGTTCTTCAACACCGGTTCGATCATCAAGGGCCGACCGAGCATGGGCTCTTGGCTGCTCTACGGCCTTGGCTCGGAGACCGAGAACCTGCCGGGCTACATCGTGCTGACCTCCACCGGTCGCACGGGCCAGCAGCCGATCTCCTCCCGCCAGTGGTCCAGCGGCGTCCTGCCCAGCAAGTATCAGGGCATCCAGTTCCAATCCAAGGGCGAAGCGGTCCACTATATCGGCAACCCCGAAGGCGTCTGCCAGAGCACCCAACGTCAAGTCATCGACGAAATCCGCCGCCTCAACGGCCAGCTCGCTGAAGAGACCGTCGATCCCGAGATCGCCACGCGCGTCGCGCAGTATGAGATGGCCTTCAAGATGCAGTCGAGCGTGCCCGAGCTCCTCGACTTCAAGGCCGAGTCGGCGAAGACGCTCGAAAACTACGGCATCAAGGAAGTCGGCGATGGCTCTTTCGCCTCGAACTGCCTCATGGCCCGACGCCTCGCGGAACGTGGCGTGCGCATGATCCAGCTCTACCACCGCGCCTGGGATCTCCACGGCAACCTCGACAACGGGATGAAGATGGGCGCCGAAGACGTCGACAAGGCCACGGGCGCCCTCATCCGCGACCTGAAGGAACGCGGCATGCTCGACGATACGCTGATCCTTTGGGGGGGAGAATTCGGCCGCACCCCGATGGGCCAAGGCACGGGCCGCGACCACCACATCGCCGGCTACTCAGTCTTCCTCGCCGGTGGCGGCATCAAGGCCGGCACGACCTACGGAGCCACCGACGAGCTCGGTTACAATGCCGTCGAGAATGTCGTCGATGTCCATGACCTGCACGCCACCATGCTCGCCTTGATGGGCATCGATCACCATCGCCTGAACGTGAAATACCAAGGCCTCGACGTCCGCCTCACCGGCGTCGCGGGCAAGGTGGTCAAGGGCATCATGGCCTAGCGGTAAACGACACTTAAACGCCGTTAAAATTCGGCGTTTAGACTTCAATGGTCAGGGGGGTATTCATAAGGTCGAACCATGCCCCTCCACCGCCTCACCCTGACGGTCGCCCTACTGTCGTCCGCCTTCGTCAACGCCTTCGCCGCCGACGCGATCACGCCGGCCGCGAAGACCGAACTCTTCAATGGCAAAGACACCGTCGGATGGGTCGTTCACCCGGCCGAGACCTCCAAGGAAACCTGGTCGATCAAGGACGGCATTCTTGCCTGCACGGGCAAGCCGAGCGGTTTCCTCCGCACGGAGAAAAGCTACAGGCAATATCGCTTCACGGTCGAATGGCGCTTCACGAAGACCGGCAACACGGGCGTGGTCGTCCACATGACGCCTCCCGACGCCGTCTGGCCGAAGAGCATCGAATGCCAAGGCATGCACAAGAACCAAGGCGACTTCTACTTCTGGAATGGCGCCACGCTCACAGGTGGCACCGAGCTCAAGGACAAGAAGAGCGGCAAGATCCGCGGCTACCGTCTGGGCAAGCAGGCCGATGCCGAAAAGCCGGCCGGCGAATGGAACACCTTCACCACGGTCTGCGACGGCAATACGGTCACGATCCTCGTCAACGGCAAGGAAGTGAACAAGGCCACCGGCACGAATCTCTCCGAAGGCTTCATCGGCCTCCAAGTCGAAGGTGGCGCCTTCGAAGTCAAGCGCTGCACCCTCGAGCCCCTGTAATCCCACTAACCCTACCCCAACCCCTACCCCTCTTTAGTGATGCGTCTCCTCGCCACCCTCCTCGCCCTCGCGGCTTCCGCGCTCTTCGCCGACGCTCCTCCTGGCTTCACCCCGCTCTTCAACGGCAAGGACCTTGCTGGCTGGCATGGCTACAATCCTCACTCCGTCACCAAGCTGACGGGCGAAAAGAAAGACGCGATGCTCAAGAAGATGCGTGAGGAATTCCCGCAGCACTGGTCCGTGAAGGACGGCGAAATCCTCAACCCCGGCACCGGCGCCTACGCGACGACCGACAAGGACTACGGCGACTTCGAACTGGTCCTCGAGTACAACATGGCACCGAAGGGCGACTCCGGCGTCTACCTCCGCGGCGTGCCGCAGGTCCAGATCTGGGACCCGACCGACGAGAAAGCCTTCAAGCATGGTGCCCAGCTCGGCTCCGGCGCCCTTTGGAACAACTCTCCCGGCAAGCCGGGCAAGGACCCGCTGGTCCTGGCCGATAAGCCCGCTGGCGAATGGAACTCGATGCGCATCCTGATGGTCGGCGCTCGCGTCAGCATCTGGCTCAATGGCAAGCAGACCGTCGACCACGCCACGCTGGAGAACTACTACGACCGCAAGGCCGCCATCCCCGCCAAGGGACCGATCTCCCTCCAGACGCACGGCGCCCCGATCCGCTGGCGCAATATCGCCGTACGCGAAATCGCGGGTGACGAAGCCAATCGTATCCTGGCCTCGCACGGCAAGGCTGGCTTCAAGTCGATCTTCAACGGCAAGGACTTCACGGGTTGGGCCGGTCCGGTCGAGAACTACGAGATCGTCGACGGCTCCATCCGCTGCAAGACAGGCAAAGGCGGCACGCCCTACTACGACCAGGACCTGACCGACTTCGCCAACCGGCTTGAGTTCAAGCTCCCGGTCGGCGGCAACAACGGCCTCGCCCTCCGCTACCCGGGCACGGGCAACACGGCCTATGTCGGCATGTGCGAACTCCAGGTGCTCGACGACAACTACGACAAAGTGAAGGGTAAGCTCGACCCCCGCCAGGTCCACGGCTCGGCCTACGGCATGGTCGCCGCCCAGCGCGGCTTCCAGCGCCCGATCGGCGAATGGAACTTCCAGGAAACCACCGTCGTCGGCTCGACGATCAAGGTCGAACTCAACGGCTTCATCATCCTCGACGCCGACCTCTCGAAGGTCGACATGGCCACGGTGATGGCGAAGAGCCCGCACCCGGGCAAGGATCGCAAGAACGGGTTCTTCGGTTTCGCGGGCCACAACGACGCCGCGGCTTTCCGGAACATCGAGATCAAGGAACTGGCCGCCAAGTAAGCGCCCCTTCAGGCCTCCATCAAAACCCCTCGAAAGAGGGGTTTTTTTATTAACTGCACATTGCTATGCCCCAGCAAGGGTCTTAACTGACCTCCATCGCAAGCCCCATGCGCCCTCACCACCCCCTTCTTGCCGTCGCCGTCGCCCTGCTCGTCGCAACATCGGCCTCGGCCGAACGCATCCAGTTCAACCGCGACATCCGTCCGATCTTCTCCGATACTTGTTACGCCTGCCACGGACCCGACGAGAATAAGATCAAGGGCAAGCTCCGCCTCGATTCCCTCGAAGCGGCGCGCAAAGGCGGTAAGTCCGGTGAACCGGCCATCATGCCAGGTCATCCGGAGAAAAGCGAAGTGATGAAGCGCCTGCTGACGACCGACGCCGACGACCACATGCCTCCGGCGGAGTTCCACAAGGTGCTCAGCAAGGCGCAGATCGCCCTCGTCGAACAATGGATCAAGGAAGGCGCCGAGTACCAAGGTCACTGGGCTTTCCAGATTCCCGTCAAGCCCGCCGTCCCCCCGATCCCGGCCGGCGGCAACGCGATCGATGCCTTCCTCGCCCAAGGCTTCGCCGCCAAAGGACTCAAGCCTAACGGCGAAGCCCCCAAGGCCACCCTGCTCCGCCGCGCCGCCCTCGACCTGACCGGCCTGCCTCCTTCCGACGCCGACCTGCAGGCTTACCTAGCCGACTCCTCGCCTGTAGCCTGGTCCAAGGCCCTCGACCGCCTCATGGCCTCGCCCCACTACGGCGAGAACATGGCGATGCAGTGGCTCGACTTCGCCCGCTACGCCGATTCGAACGGCTTCCAGAGCGACACGCAGCGGACGATGTGGCCCTACCGCGATTGGGTGATCAAGGCCTTCAATGACAACAAGCCGTTCGACGCCTTCACGGTCGAGCAGCTTGCGGGCGACCTGCTCCCGAACGCCACCCGCGATCAGATCGTCGCCACCGCCTTCCATCGCAACCATCGCCTCAACGGAGAAGGAGGTCGCATCGTGGAGGAATGGTTCGCCGAAAACGTCATCGATCGCATCGAGACCACCGGCTCCACCTGGATGGGTCTGACGATGAACTGCTGCCGCTGTCACGACCATAAATACGACCCGATCTCGCAGAAGGAATTCTACCAATTCTTTGCTTACTTCAATTCGAACAACGAATCAGGCGTGCTCGGCGAATTCGGCGGTTCCGGTCGCACCCGTGCCGGCGGCAACACCGCCCCGATTCTTTCCCTCCCGACCGAGGAGCAACAAAAGCAGATCGACGCCACCAGCGCCGCCCTCGCCGCCGCGGAAGCCGCGCTGAAGGGCATCCCTTCCTCCCAGCCCGAACTCTTCGCGAAGTGGCTGGGTCGTCAGCGTGCGGCCTTCTCCAAAGAAGGCGTGGCTTGGCAGCCCCTGCCCGACGAAAAAGTGACGGCTAAAGAAAATGCCGAGTTCAAACGCCTCGACGACGGCTCCTGGCTCGTCTCGGGCGGTACCGCCGACAAGGAAACCTACGTGGTCGAAGCCTCGCCTGCGCCAGGCCTGCTGACCGCCGTCCGCCTCGAAGCCCTGCCCGACGACTCCCATCCAGGCAAGAGCCTCGGCCGCGCCTTCAACGGTAACTTCGTGCTCAGCGCCTTCGAGGTCCGCCTGAAAACTTCCGACGGCAAGACGACCAACCTTCCGCTGGTGAAAGCGGAGACGGACTACGATCAAGCCGGCTGGAGCATCGCCAAGCTCGCCCCCGCCCCGCTGACCAAGGGCAAGGCGAAGAAAGCCGATAACAACAAAGCAGGCTGGGCGATCGGCGGTAACCTTCCGGAGAACCGCGTCCCGCGTAAGGCGATCTTCACCATCGCGCCGACGACCATCCCCACCGGCGCCAAGCTGGTCGTGGTGATGCGCCACGAGTCGACCTCTAACCATAGCATCGGACGCTTCCGCCTCAACATCTCCGGCCAAGACCCTAAATTGCTCTCGCTGAAGACCGACGCGGCGTCTGAAGCCGCTCGCCGACTCATGGCGAAGCCCGTCGACCAAATCACGCCAGCCGACCGCAAGTCGCTCGAGAAACTCTTCACCGACAGTCCCGAACACCCGCGCTTCGCCGCGACCGCCAAGGTCGCCGCCGCGAAGACGGCCTTCGAGACGGCCAATAACGCGCCGGTCACGGTGATGGTGATGAACGAACTCCCCAAGCCGCGCGATGCCTTCGTGCTGCTCCGTGGCGAATACGATAAGATCGGCCCCAAGGTGGAACGCGCCCTCTTCCGCGCCTTGCCGCCGATGCCCGCCGGCGAACCCAATAACCGCCTCGGCTTCGCCCGCTGGTTGGTCAGCGGCACGCACCCGCTCACGGGTCGCATCTGGGTCAATCGCGCCTGGGAACGTTTCTTCGGCATCGGCATCGTGAAGACGTCCGAAGATTTCGGCTCTCAGGCCGAATGGCCGAGCAACCCCGAACTGCTCGACTGGCTCGCAGTCGAATTCGTCGAACGCAAATGGGATATGAAGGCGATGCAGAAACTCATCATGTCCAGTTCGGCCTATCGCCGCAGCGCCGCGGTCACGCCGGAGATGCTCGAGAAGGACCCCGATAATCGCCTGGTCGCCCGCGGCCCGCGCTTCCGCCTTCCCGCCGAAGTCATCCGTGACCAAGCCCTCTGGACGGCCGGCCTGCTCGTCGACAAGCAAGGCGGTCCCAGCGTGAAGCCTTACATGCCTGAAGCCGTCTGGGACGAGACCAGCGTCTACGGCGACATGCGCAACTACAAGGCCGATACGGGCGAGGGACTCTGGCGCCGTTCCCTCTATACGATTTGGAAACGGACCGCGGCTCCGCCCACGATGCTGCTCTTCGATTCCGCCGGCCGCGAAGTGTGCACGGTGAAGCGCTCCCGCTCGAACACGCCGATGCAGGCGCTCTCCCTGCTCAACGAAGTCACCTTCGTCGAAGCCGCGCGCAAGCTCGCCGAGCAATCCCTCCGTCAACCCGGTGATAACGACGCGAAGTTAGCTTGGACCTTCCGCAAGGTCGTCCGCCGCGACGCGACACCGGCGGAACTATCGGTGCTGCGCAAGGGTCTCGATAAGCGCCTGGCGACTTATGCCGCCGACCCGACGCTCGCGCCCAAGCTCCTCGCCACTGGCGTGAGCCCGGCCGCCACCGACCTCGACCGTAACCAGCTGGCCGCTTGGACCGCCACCGCCAACATCCTCCTCAACCTCGACGAAACTGTCACCCGCGAATGAACTGCAACGATCGTCAATTCCTCGGACTCGACGCGGCCACGAAGATGGCCCTGTCCCGCCGCACGTTCATCAAGGGCTCCGCGGGGGGTATCGGCCTCGCCGCGCTAGGTTCACTGATCGGCGCTCCCGCCTTCGCCGCCAACCCGGGACTGGGCTTCCCGAACTTCCAACCGAAGGCGAAGCGCATCATCTACCTCTTCCAGTCCGGTGCGCCGTCCCAGATGGACCTCTTCGACCCGAAGCCCCAGCTGGAAGCGATGCGCGGCAAGGATCTGCCAGATTCCATTCGCAAGGGACAGCGCCTGACGACGATGTCCTCGGGCCAGAAGAACTTCCCGGTCGCCCCATCGATCTTCAAGTTCAACCAACACGGGCAGTCGGGCAACTGGTTCAGCGAGCTGATGCCGCACATCGCCTCGAAGTCCGACGAATGGTGCGTGGTCCGCGCCATGCACACGGAAGCCATCAACCATGACCCGGCGATCACGTTCATGCAGACGGGCAGTCAGCTCGCCGGCCGGCCGAGCATCGGCGCCTGGTCCGCCTACGGCCTCGGCAGCGAAAACGCCGACCTCCCCGCCTACGTGGTGATGACGTCCTTCGGCAGCGGCCGTCCTGACGACCAGCCGCTCTATGACCGCCTCTGGGGCGCGGGCTTCCTGCCCTCCAAACTCCAAGGGGTGAAGCTCCGCAATAAAGGCGAACGCGTCCTCTACCTGAAGGATCCCGAAGGCATCCCGCGGGAAGTGCGTCGCGAACAGCTCGATGAACTGGCCGCACTTAACAACCAACGCCACGGCCTCTTGGGCGACCCCGAAATCCAGACCCGTATCGCGCAATACGAGATGGCCTTCCGCATGCAGACAAGCGTGCCCGACCTGCTCGACCTCTCGAAGGAACCACAGCACGTGCTCGACCTCTACGGGCCTGACGTGAAGCGCCCGGGCTCCTACGCCTCGAACTGCCTCCTGGCGCGACGCCTCTGCGAACGCGATGTCCGCTTCATCCAGCTCTTCCACATGGGCTGGGATCACCACGGCGGCCTGCCCAAGGCCATCAAGGGTCAGTGTAACGACACCGACCAAGCCACGGCCGGCCTGCTCACCGACCTCAAACAACGCGGACTGCTCGATGATACGCTCATCGTCTGGGGCGGCGAATTCGGTCGTACGACCTACTCGCAGGGCGCCCTCTCGGAGACCAACTACGGCCGCGACCACCATCCGCGCTGCTTCACGGTCCTGATGGCCGGCGCCGGCGTCAACAAGGGCACGACCTACGGCGAGACCGACGACTTCAGCTACAACATCGTCAAGGACGGCGTGCACGTGCACGACCTCAACGCGACCATCCTGCACCTGATGGGCGTCGAACACACCCGCCTGACCTACCGTCACCAAGGCCGCGACTTCCGCCTCACCGATATCCACGGCGAAGTCGTCAAAAAGCTGCTGGCCTAATCCTCAGGCCCTCGTGTCCTCAGGCCCTCCGGCCCTCGGGTCCTCGGGTCCTCCGGTCCTCGCTTACTTCCCCGTCTGCTCCCGATACATAACCTTAAACGGATTCTCGGCCGGGCCGGCGACGTTCTCGTTGACCATGAGCGGGCGGCATTCCTTCCACCAAGCATCGTGCTTGGCGATCAGGTCGGCGACGACCTCGGGATGCTGGGCGGCGACGTCGGTGGTCTCACCATAGTCCACGGAGAGATCGAAAAGCTGCCAATTGGCCAGGGCCGGCTTGATGTCGGCCGGTGACTGCGGCGCCGGGGCGACAGACTTGGGGGTCTTGACTTTCTTGCCTACCGCTTTCTGGCCAGGTTGCGGGATCGGGGCGGCGGAGACGAGATGCCAGCGCGTGGTGCGCACGCTCGTCTGGGCGAACTTACCGACCTCAGGATCCACGCCCTTGACCATGTTACCCCAGCGGCCGACATGCGTGAAGAGCGCGCGATCCGGCCAGGCGATATTTTGACCTGGTTTCGCGGTCAGGAACGGCATGAGGCTACGGCCTTCGATCTGCGCCCTCATCTGCTCGGAAGCCGGCGCACCGGTCAGTTCGAGGATCGTCGGCGAGAAATCGATATGAGCGGTCAGAGCCTTGACGTCGGCGGGCTGGAACCGTCCGGGCAGACGCCAGAAAGACATGGCGCGAATGCCACCCATGTAAGGTGTGCCCTTCTGGGCGCGCATGCCGGCGTTGAAGACCTTGGTGCCGGCGGTGCCGCCATTGTCGTTCATGAAGACCACCAAGGTGTCCTTCGCGATGCCGAGGGCCTCGAGCTTGGCCAGGATCTTGCCGAGGTTCTGGTCGATATTATGGAGCATGCCGAAGAAGTTCTCGGTGTCCTTGCCCAGTCCTTTGCCTTCGTAAAGGGCTGCATCCTCCGGCCGGGCATTGTAGGGTCCGTGCGGGGCATTGGTCGCGATATAAGCATAGAAGGGACGCTTGGCCGCGGCTTCGCCTTCAATCCAGCGGGTCGCCTGCGCGAAGAACTCATCGGTACAGTAGCCGTCCGTCTTCACGAACTTGCCGTTATGCAGGACCGTCGGACCGTAGTAGGAATTCTTGGGCACGTCACCGCAGCTCCCCGGGTAGCTCTGGCCGATACCGCCGGCTCCGTGGATGAAGACTTCGTCGAAGCCGCGCTTGTTCGGCCGATACTCCGCCTCGTCGCCGAGGTGCCACTTGCCAAAGATGCCGGTGCGATAACCGGCCTTCTGCAGCTGCTCGGTCAGCGTGGCGGCGCCAAGGGCCAGTCGCTCGCGCTCGAGGATGGTGTGCGTGACGCCGTTCTTGAATTCATGGCGACCAGTCAGCAAAGCGCTCCGCGTCGGGGAACAGGTCGGAGAGACCTGGAAATCCGTGAAGCGGACGCTCTCGGCGTGCAGCCTGTCGAGGTTCGGGGTCTTGAGCACGGGGTTACCGTGCGCGCCGACATCGCCGTACCCTTGGTCGTCCGTGAGGATGAACAGGATGTTCGGACGCTCGGCGGCGAACGTCGTCAGGGTTCCGAGGAGCAGTCCGGCGAGTAATCTCATGGGGGTGGGGCTAACATGGGCCCGGGCCCAAGGAACGCAACCCCTCAGCCCTGGCGTTTGGTCAACTTAAACGAGCGATAGCTCATTTCGCCGCTGAGGGCGTCACGATGGAGCCTGGACCCTTTCACGCCGGCGAAGTCCAAGGCCAAACCGTGGAGGAACTTCGGCAGAGCCTGCTTTACCATAGCGACATACCGCGGGGTGTTCAGTTCCATTCCGCGGATCACCTCAGGATTGATCAGGCGCATCTCATCCAGCCTCAGCCGTGGGTGCTTGGCCAAGGCGGCGACCCATTCTTCGATCCCGGCCTGATATCGGAGATCCGCATGACAAAACCTTCCGCCAGGCTTGAGCACGCGTGCGACCTCATCCACGAATCCGGGAAAATCAGGGTAACAATGCGAAGCCTCGACGTTGATCACGACGTCGAAGCTGGCCTCCGGAAACGGGAGCTTCTGGGCATCACCGACCTGGAAACGAAGCCCGGCGAACTGATGGCGGGCTTCGCAATGCCGGATGGCCTCAGGGTTCAGATCCAAACCGACATATTCCGCCGGCTGATACGTCCGGGTGAAATACGACGCGCCGCCGCCATGGCCGCAACTCACCTCAAGCACGCGCACCCCGCGCAGGTCGACGCCGCCGTGGACATGCTCGTAGAGCTGGATGTTCGGACGATTCGGTTCGTCCACAGGAGAGAACGTCAAACGCGCCGACGCTTCTTCCTGGAAAGCGTAGTTCAGGAAATCGATACCCTGCTCCCGGACCCGTCGGGTAAAGAACGGATACCACCAGGCCCAGAGCTTCTGACGGAGCTTGGGTCGGACGAGAATCTCCTCGATGAGTCCCATCAGGCCCAGACTCCTTGCTCGACCAAAGCCTTCGTCGCCGCCGCCGACCAGCCACGGTTGGCGACGGGGTTGGCCGGACTCGGGTGCGGCACCTTGGCGTAATTGACCAGCAGACCATCCAAGGCCTCTCGGGCGCGCGTCTCGGCATAACCGCCGACGCCGACGACGGTGCTCACGCCGAGCGTCTCGACCATGACACGCAACAGCTTGTCGCATTCCTTGTTCACGGGAGCCATGACCTCATTCGGGAGTTCTTCCGGGATGACGTTTCGTCCTTGCTTGGTGTTCTCGAGGAAGAGCAACGGGCAGTAATTATGGACGAGGTGCTCGGCGAAGAAGGCCTCGGCCTTGCCGAAGCGCTCCTGGAACAAGCCCCAGAGACGACGACCGCTCACCTCGGAGCGATGGCAGGCGAAACCGGTCACCTTCTTGCCAGGATGCTCCTTGTCGGGTCGACCGACCGGCCTCTCGAGACCCATCCAGTCGCGGACGGCGGCGATCTCGCCGAACGGCACGCCGGTCTGGGCCATGCCGAACGGTCCGGGATTCATGCCGAGGAAGAGGACCTTCTTCGGACCGGAAGCCGCAAAGCGACGCAGGTAGGCCTCGTGCGAGGCCCACGCATAGTCCAACGGCTGGTAGACGAAATCCGCCGGCGTGGGAAAGGAACGGCCATCCAGGGCCTTCCGTAACGCGATCGTCGCTCGGATGACGGGTTCGGCGGACATGAGGCCAGACAATCGCCCGCCCCCGCCGGGTCGAGCCGTAAGCCGTCCGCGGAGGCGAGATTTCCCCTTGCGCTTCCCCCCGCACGATAAAAAGTCCAACTCCCTACCGACGTGAGCAAACCGCAGCCCTGGACTACCAAAGACGCCGAAGAATACTACGGCTTCAAACGATGGGGAGGTAACAACTTCTCCGTGGACCCACAGGGTCACCTCTGCGTGCACCCGAAAGGTGACCACCGCAAGATCCGCATCACGGACATCGTCAAGGAAGTCGAAGCCTCCGGCCTGAAGCCCCCGCTCACGATCCGCGTCCAAGACCTGCTCCGCAATCGCGTGACGCAGATCAACGAAGCCTTCCGTAACGCCATCAAGGAAGAGGACTACGATGGCCGCTACCGCGGCGTCTTCCCGATCAAGGTCAACCAGCTCCGCGAAGTGGTCGAGGAGATCCTCGACGCCGGCGAAGAATATGATTTCGGCCTCGAAGCCGGCTCGAAGCCCGAGCTCATCATCGCCCTCGCCCTGCTCGAGAACCGCAAGGCCCTCCTGGTCTGCAACGGCTACAAGGACGAAGAATACATCGAGCTCGCCCTGATGGGCCGCCGCCTCGGCAAGCAGACCATCATCGTCGTCGAACAGCTCTCCGAGATCGACGCCATCATCCGCATCGCCCGCCGCATGGGCGTGCAGCCCCACATCGGCCTGCGCGTCAAGCTCACCACGGCCGGCGAAGGCAAGTGGGCCGACAGCACCGGCGAGAACGCGAAGTTCGGCCTGACGGCCTCCGAGATCGTCGAAGTCACCGGCCGTCTCGCCAAGGCGAAGATGAAGGACTCCCTTCGCCTCGTCCACTTCCACATCGGCTCCCAGGTCCCGAACATCGGCACGATCAAGAAGGCCGTGGTCGAAGCCACCCGCTTCTACTGCGAGCTGAAACGGATGGGCTTCCCGATGGGCCTCCTCGACGTCGGCGGCGGCCTGGGCATCGACTACGATGGCAGCCGCTCGGCCTACGAATCTTCCATGAACTACAGCATGGAAGTCTACGCCCGCGACGTGGTCGCGAACGTCAAGCAGATCTGCGAAGAGAGCAAGGTGGAGCTACCGGACATCGTCTCGGAATCCGGCCGCGCCCTCGTCGCCCCCCACTCGATCCTCATCTTCGAAGCAGTCGACCGCATCACCCGCGACGACGGCAAGGTCGACACCTCGAAGGGCAAGCCCCACCAGCTGGTCAAAGAACTCGAATCCATCCGCAAGAACAAGCGGAAGTTCGACCCGCTCGAACGCTACCACGACGCCAAAGAAAAGCGCGAAGAAGCCCACGCCCGTTTCAGCCTCGGCAACCTCCGCCTCGAAGAACGCGCCGCCGCCGACCGTCTGTTCTGGGACATCTGCCGCCAGATCCGCGATGACCTCAAGGACTCCTCCGACGTCCCGGATGAGCTCGCCCGCCTCGACTCGATGCTGGCTGAACAGTACGTCTGCAACTTCTCGGTCTTCCAGTCCCTGCTCGACCACTGGGCCCTCGACCAGCTCTTCCCGATCGCTCCGATCCATCGCCTCAACGAACGTCCGACGGTCCAGGCGACGCTCGTCGACATCACCTGCGACTCCGACGGCAAGGTCGACGACTTCATCGACCTCGAGGACGTCCGCAAGACGCTCGCGCTCCATACGCTCAAGGAAGGCCAGCCCTACTACGTCGGCGCCTTCATGGTCGGCGCCTACCAGGACATCATGGGGGACCTGCATAACCTCTTCGGCCGCGTCAACGAAGCCCACGTCTTCCTTGAGGATGACGAAGCCGACGGCTTCTACATCGAGGAAAGCATCCCGGGTTACTCCGTCGAACGCATCCTCGGCATGATCCAGTACAACGCCGAAGACCTCTGCCGCATGTTGAAGCGTCAGGTCGATCGCGCGACGAAGGCCGACTCGGTCCGTCCCCGCGAAGGCGTGGCGATGGTCGACCTCTACGAACGCCTCATCCGCGGCCGCACGTACCTGATCCCGCACCGCGAAGAGCTGAAGTCGAAGAAAGCTTCGAAGAAGAAGTAAGCGACCTGAGAGCCGGACTTAGTCCGGCTCTTCTTTTGCCTTACATTATCCCCGTGTCCCCATGCCCACGTGCCAGCGTGTCCCCTTCTGGCCTTCAGGCCAGAATGAGCTTCAACTTCTTCAACTCGTCCAACGTCAGCGGAGGGGCTTCGCGCAAGTTCTCGTAGGAGTCGACGTGCGCAAGCCAGGCCCAGTGATCACCGCAATCGATGCGCTCCATGAATTTCAAGCGTAGTGTCGCGATCGCGCCTTTGAGCATGAAAAGGCCTTCACCGACATGTTCGATCTGGTCGCCCAACTGGGAGATCTTGTCCGTCGAATTGCCGGACTTCTTCCCCAGCAGCTTGATATGATTGGCCTGATCCTTGGCCATGTAGTTGAGCAAGCCGATGGGATTGATCTCCAGATTGGCCAAGGTCTTGGTGTCCTTGTAAACGCCGATGATGAAACGCTTCGGCTTCATCGAGATCGGCGTCACGTAACTGCAGATATTCAGGTTACCCTTACCGTTCGCCGTGGTGGCGAGGCTATAGATAGGTCCGTCCACACGGTTCCATGGTTTGACGCGGATGCCAGGCATAGTCGGGGGTGATACTTCTACCCTAAAATAAGACGCTTGTTCCCTATTTATTCTGTCCCCCGGGACCGCCCTAGCCTACAACCTCGCCATGGCCAACCCGGGCAGCCTGCCGCCTTCCCTATGAACCCAATCGTCGCCCTCCATGGGTTCACCGGCCAAGGGGCAGATTTCGACCCGCTTCGCGCCACCCTGCCCCCGGGCACGAGCCTTTCGGCCCCGGATCTGCCCGGACATGGGTCCAAAGGCCTGCTCAGGGACCTCCCCGCTTATTCCCTGCCCGCCCACCTGGATATCATCTCCCAGGCCGCCTCAGCCCCTCAGATCACCCTCATGGGTTACTCGATGGGCGGCCGCCTCGCCCTCCACTGGGCCATCGCCCACCCGGAACGTATCCGGCGCCTGATCCTGATCGGTGCCAGCCCCGGCTTGGCCACCCCGGAGGAACGCGACGAACGGCGACTCGGCGACGCCACTCTGGCGGAGTTCGTCCGCACCCGCGGACTAGCAGCCTTCTTCAAGTATTGGCACAACCAGACGTTCTTCCAACCGATGCTGCGCCTACCCAAGGAACGTCTCGATCCCATCCTCGCCCGTCGCGCCCAAAACGACCCGGAAGGTCTGGCGCTCAGCTTGGAGAATATCGGCACCGGGACACTCCCCTCGCTCTGGCATCGCCTGAAGGAGATCCGCTTCCCGGTCGACCTCGTCTCCGGCGAACACGACGTGAAGTTCACGCGCCTCGCCCATGAGATGGGCGCTCATCTCCCGAAGGCGCGCCATAGCCTGATCGAAGGCGCCGGCCACGCGGTGCACCTGGAAAAGCCGTCCGACCTCGCGATGCTCCTTCAATAAAAAAGCCGCCCATCAGGCGGCTTTCGAAGGAGTCGTTCGGAACGCTCAGGCGAAGACGCCCGTCTGCGGAGCCGCCTTGTTGCCGACCTGCATCGGACGTCCGGCCGGGGTGATGATGTCCGTCTGCACCGGCAGTCCGGCGGCGTGCGCGATGGTCGCATGCAGGCTGCCCGGCGAGACGCCGTTCTCCTTGGGCGCATAGCCTTTCTCGTCGCTGGCGCCGAAGACGAAACCTCGCTTGACGCCTCCTCCCGCGAGGACTGTCGAGAAGACGAGCGGATGGTGACCGCGACCGCCGCCCTCGAAGGTCGGCTTACGGCCGAACTCGGAGGCGACGACGACCAAGGTGGTGTCCAGGAGTCCTTTAGCATCGAGATCCTGGATCAAGGCGGCGTACACGCGGTCGAAGTCGCCGCCGACCTCTTCCATACGGTCATCCAACGTGGCGTGCATGTCCCAGCCGCCGCTGGCCACCTCGACGAAGCGGACGCCGTTCTCGATCAGGCGACGGGCCAGCAGACAGCCTTGGCCGAACTTGCTCTTGCCGTAGCGCGCCTTCGTCTCGGCTGACTCCGCCGCGAGGTCGAAGGCCTTCAGGTCCTTGCTCTTCATGAGCTGGAAGGTCGATTCGTAGAATTCGTTGTAGGACTTGACGCTCTCGTCCGACGCCTTGCCGCCGAAACCTGCATCGAGTTCGGCGAGCAAGCCCGTGCGCTTGGCCACGACGGCTTCGGAGACCGGGCTCTTGGTGTCCATGAGACCATCGGTGGGATTAAGGATGGGCAGCGGCGAGTAAGCCGCCGGGAACCAGCCGTTACCGTGGTTCGACGAGCGATTGACGGTGACGGAGGACGGCAGGGTCTTGTGGCTGGAACCGAGGAAATGCTGAGCCCAGGCCCCGAGGGTCGGGTGCTGGACGGCGCCGCGCTGCTCGAAGCCGGTGCGCATGAGGTAGGCCGCCGAGGCATGGACGCCGACCTTGGCGGTCATGGAGCGGATGACGGTGATCTTGTCGCTGATCTTGGCCGTCTCGGGGAGATAGGAAGTCAACTGCATGTCGCCCTTGGCGGAGACGATCGAGCCGGGGCCCTTGGAGGAGCCGGTCTTGGGATCGAAGGTGTCGATGTGCGACATGCCTCCGTTGAGCTGCAGGAAGATCACGCGTTTGGCCTTGCCGAAACCAGGCAGGCCGGCGTTGGGCGCCTTCACGGCTCCCGGCGCTTCGGCGGCCTCGGCGATCCGGGTGAAGAACGGGAGGACGCTCAGGCCGAACGAGACCTTGGCGCACTTCTCGATGAAGCTGCGGCGGTCCTCGGGATGACGGAGGAGATTAGCGGAATGGAGGATGCTCATTGGACGAAGAGGAATTCGCGGGTGTTGGCGAGGACCCAGGCCAGGTCCGTCAGGGCGAGACCGTCCGACAGCGACTGGCGCGCGGCGCTCAGTTCCTTGGCGGTCGGATTGCGGGAAAGATAAGATAGATAGAGCGACGTGACCTGCGCATCCGGGGCCTTCTCCTTCATGGCGTCGATGACGGCGGCGGAACGGACGTCGGCGACGAGCTTGCCGACGGCACCGTTCATCATCTGCAGGACCTGCGGGACGCTGCCGTCGTTGGTGGCGGAATCCGCCAGCAACCGGTCCCCCTGCCCCCACAGCCGGAGGAAGTGCGTTTCGGATGAGGGCTGCGGAAGTTCGCTCGCCCGGGCCAGCATGAGCGAGAAGCGGCTGACGGGCTTGTCGCCTTCGTAACCATTGGCGAGGCCGAGGGCCGAACCGCCGGCGGCCTTCTTGCCGCCCGCTGCCTTGCCGCCGCCGGAAAAGGCCTTGGTGGTGCGACTGACGGCGTTCTTCAGTTCAGCCAAGGTGACCTTGCCGGCCGGCAACGCCATGGCCTTGAGGTCGTCTCCGCGACGAAGCAGCACGTTGTCCGCATAGGTGCCGACGGCGGTGACGATGAGGCTGTCCCAGACCTGTTCGGCGCTCAGGCGGCGGACGACCGGGCCGTTGAAGAGATACTTGGCCTTGCCGAGATCAGGCGTGGCGCTGGCCGAAGCCTGGTAGGTCTTGGAATTATAGATGACGCGCTGCACCTCGCGCAGGTCGAACTTGGCGGCCTTCATGACGAAGGTGAGGTGGGCCATGAGCTCGGGGCTGCTCGCCTCGGCGAGGTCGTCGATATCGTTGACGGGCTCGATCACACCCAGCCCGAAGGCTTTCTTCCAGATCCGGTTGGCGATGTTGGTCGCGAAGCGCGGGTTCTGCGGGCTCGTCAGCCAGCGGGCGAACTCGTCGCGCAACTGGGAGGGGGTCTTGGTGTTGACGTTGTATACCGGCAGGGATTTCTCGCCCTTGCTCCAGGCGATCAGCGCAGGGGTCACGGGATCGCCGGCCTTGGCGTCCTTGTACTTATAATCCTTGGGGAAGGTCAGCTTCTGCTTCTCGCCATCTTCGAGGCGGAAGGCGTTCATGTCCGCAATCCTGGTCGTGGCGGCCTTCGGCAGGCTGGCGTCGCCCTTGATGGCCTTCTTGATGGCGCCGAGGATGGCTTCGTCTTTCCCGTCGGTGGCTCCGAAGAACGCCGCCATCTGGTAGAAGTCGCGCTGGGTCCATTCGGCCAACGGATGGTCATGGCACTGGGCGCAGGCCATATTGGTGCCCAGGAAGGTGGTCATGAGGTTGGAGACGCCGTCCAAGGGCATCTCGGCATCGAAGAGCATGAAACCGGTGGCTCCGTTGTCGCTGAGGCGACCGTCCGCGGTGATCATCTCGGAGACCAACTTATCCCAAGGAGTGCCGGCGGAGAGGCGCGCCTTGAGCCAATCCTCGAAGCTGAACGCCGGGACGCCCTTGGCGAAGGTGTCCTTGACGCGCAGAAGGTCCGCCATCCAGTTGAACATCTGCATGGTGTAGCCCGGCGAGTAGAGCAGTTCATCGATCAGCTTGGCCCGCTTATCCGGCGCATTGCTGGCCAGGAACGCGTTCGCTTCCGCGGCGGTCGGCACGCGACCGGCGGCGTCGAGGTAGATGCGGCGCAAGAACTGCTCATCGGTTGATGGCGCATTGAGCTTCTGCTTGTTGGCGACGAGGACGGCGCTGACGAGGCGATCGATATCGGCCGCCGCGGAGGCGATCACGGCCGGACTGAAGCTATTGCGACGCGCGAGATCGACGCAGCTCTTGGCGAAAACAATGTCCTCGGCGGAAAGCAGCTCGGTCTTGAAATGGAAGGTCCGTCCGTCCCGCGACTGCAAGGTGATGAAATCACCGGCGAGCCCGCAGAAACGCGCCTCCAGCTTCTGGCCTGCATTATCGGTCCAGACATGCCAGATCGGGGCGCGCTCACCCAGCGCAGCGATGGGGGCGGCTGGCGGGGTCACGGCTTTGATGACAGGTTCGGACCTCTTGACCTCCCTCTTGGCTTCCTTCTTAGGGGCGGCGTGGACGATCAGGCCCAGGCAAAGGCAGGCAAACAAGGCAAGGGGGCGCATGGGGGTGTTCACTGACTATAGAACCCCACCGGCGCATTGATAGTTTCATCTCATCTTAAGGTTTACCCCATAGCCACCTATCCTAGATTGCTTAAGGTTTGACCCATTTTATTACCCCTTCCTACGCCCGATGAACCCTCTGCCTCATCTCCGTCCCCCCGGCGCCACCCTCCGCCCTCGCCTCAAGGCCTGCCGGGTCTTGGGCATCGACCTCGGCACGACGAATTCCTCCGTGGCCGAGCTACGCTGGTCGCCTACGAATCCCGACGAGATCACCATGGCCGAGTGCCTCGAGGTCGCGCAGCCGACGCTCAGCGGCGAATTCACCTCGGTGCTGCTGCCCTCCGTGGTCAGCCACTTCTCCGATCGCCAGCTGATCGGCGAAGGCGCGCGTCGCTGTCTTTCGCGGTCGGTCGAACTCGGCCTGCGACCCAACGCCAACTATCTTGCGGAAGCGAAGAATGAGATGGGCATCGGCCGGCTCTACCCGCAGGCGAAGGCCGGCTGCCGCACCCCGGCCGAAGTCTCCGGCCAGATCCTCCGCTTCCTCCGCGACCAGGTTACCGGCCCCGTCGCCCGCTCGGTCGTGACGGTCCCCGCGTCCTTCCAGATCTCGCAACGCGAAGACACCTTGCTGGCCGCGGATCTCGGCGGTCTCACGCTCGGCCACGGCGACCTGCTCGACGAACCGCTGGCCGCCTTCCTTGATTTCATCGCCCGCCAAGGCCAGTCGGCGCTCGACGGCATCAGCGAGGAGACGGAGACGATGATCATCGATTTCGGCGGCGGTACGTGCGACGTCGCGATCTTCACCCTCCGCCGCCAAGCCGACGGCACCCTGGGCGTCAGCCCGCGCGCCGTCTCTCGCTACCACCGCCTCGGCGGCGCCGACATCGACCGCGCCATCGTGCATGCGGTGCTCATCCCCGAGCTGGCCCGCCAGAATGAGGTCGATCCGCGCGACTGGGAATACGAAGTCCGCAAGGAGCAGCTCGAACCCCAGCTCCTGGCCACGGCCGAACAACTGAAGACGGGGCTCTGCGAACTGCTCGCCCATCGCCAGTCCCACGGTGCCGACCTCCGCGCGATCCTGCCCGACACGATCAAGACCTATCCCGGCATCCAGACCCTCCGCCTCGCCGACGGCAAGCTGCTCAAGCTCACGACCCCGACGCTCGACGGCGTCCGCTTCGCCGAACTGATGGAGCCGTTCCTCGACGACGAAAGCCTGCAGGCGCACGAAGACGAATACACGCTCAGTTGCTCGGTCTTCGCTCCGATCGCCGACGCCCTCGAACGCGCCAAGCTCCGCCCGGACCAAGTCGGCTTCCTGCTCGCCGTCGGCGGGAGCTCCCTCAACCCGCTGGTCATCCGCGCCCTTCAGGACTACTTCGGCGAGTTCCTGGTTCACCGCTTTGATTCAGCCTTGGATATGCAGGTCGCCGTCGCCCGCGGCGCGGCCTATCACGCGCTCCTTCTGCATCTCTACGGCCGCAGCCTCCTCACGCCCGTCGCGAGCGACGTCCTGCGCCTCGAAACCGACCAAGGGATGTTCGAGATCGTCGCCCGCGGGCAACCCCTTCCGGTCGCAGGTGACCTGCGACCTTCCGACCAGCACCGCATCGTCGCCCCAGGCGGCCCGATCCGCATCGCTTTCTGGGCCGGCTTCGGTGCTGACGCGCGACCGGTCTTCGCCGGCCTCACGCCGCCCATCCCGGCAGGGATGGCGTTGACGCTTTCCTACGACCTGGACGCCAACCAACGTTTCACCTTCGGGCTGACGCCGGCCGACGGGGGTGAGACGTTCGAAGGTCGCATCGAATCGCCGCTCCATAACGTGGTCAACCCCGGCAAGGATCGCGAGACGATCCTCCGCATCGAGCGCGGCATCCGCGCCGGCGAGTTCTCTCCCGAATCGATTCCCGCCCGCCTCCTGGAACTCGCGCTCCTCCACAGCAAGGTCGGCATGCATGACAAGGCCATCGCCCTGCTCAAACGCCTGATCCGCCAACAGCCCGAATACCGGCAAAGCGGCCTCTGTCATCTGGCCAATATCTACGGACGCAAAGGTGACGCGTATCGGCAAGAGAAATGCTTCCTTGATGCGGTCATCGCGGGCAGCGCGATGGCCCTGCTCAACTTGGCCAACCTTTATTCCCGCACCGGCCGCTGGGCCGATGCCGAAGAGATGTGCCGCCGCTTCGAAGCCGAGGAACCTAGCGCGATCGGACTGGTCCTGCTCTCCCGCTGCCTCCGCGCCCAAGGGCGGAAAGAAGAAGCCGATGAGACGCTCGACGATGCTTTCACCCGCTTCGGTCAAGACCTGACCGCCCTCGACGACGTGTCTTTCTCTTGGTACCAGACGGCGGTGACGATGCGCGACGACCCGCGACGCCGCCTGCAAGCGGACAAAGAAGAACTTCGCCGCAAACAGGTCGCCACCAATGTCCCGCGGCCGATGCGGGATGGCGAATTGCCCCACCTCGAGTCGGACTCCGATCGACCGACCCCGTGACCTGGCTCCCTCCGCTTGACCGGCTGACCCAGGTTCAGTCGGCTTCCGTCACGGCGGAGACCAACCGCCCGCTGATTCTCCGTGGCGGCCCCGGCTCCGGCAAGACGGTCGTCCTCCTCCACCGCGCCAAGCGGCTCGGGCTCGCCTCGGGTCACCCGTCGAAGGTCGCTCTTCTGGTCTACACGAACGTCCTCCGCGACTTCATCCGCTCCGCGACGCACGAGTTGGGACTATCCGAGGAGACCGTCCTGACGTTCGACCACTGGTGCCGCCTACGCTACGTCGAACTCGTCGGCCCACCGCCGGTCGATAAACAAGGGCACCCTGATTTCAGCCTGATCCGCAAAGGACTGCTGGCCCGGCTGAGCGACGGCAGGTCGACGCCCCTCCTGGACGTCGCGCTCGTCGACGAAGGTCAGGACCTCGACGAGGAGTGCTACTCTTTGCTTCGCCTTTCCGCCCGCCACGTCACGGTAGCCTTCGACCTGAAGCAGTCCCTCTACCGTGAGTCCGGGGAATCCTCGATCCGCCACGCCCTCGGCGCTCCTGCGCGCGAGCTCGACCTTCAGGCGACCTACCGCGCCTGTCCTTACGTCGTCGACCTGGCCTGCGAGTTCATCGCGGATGAAGCCGAGAAGGAGGCCTTCCGCGCCCAGGCCGCCACGACTCAGACCGAACGTCAGACCCCCCTGCTCTATCTGGCCGCAGACGAAGCCGACGAGCGTCACCGTCTCGTCGAAATCCTCCGTGAACGCCTCCTCCGCAACGAACGGGTCGCCATCCTCTTCCCGACCCTCCCTCAGGTGAGCCTGTTCGCCGACTTCCTTCGCGCCCAAGGCATCCTGGCCGACCGACAGCCGCAGACCGACTTCCAAGGTCGGCGCACCCCCCTTGATTTCTCTTCCGGGCGACCGGCCGTCTTGACCTACCACAGCGCCAAAGGATTGACCTTCGATTCGGTCCTGATGCCCGGCGTCACGAGAACGGCGATCCGCGCCCGCCATTCCTCCGCCCGCCGCATGCTTTTCGTCGCGATCACCCGCGCGACCCACTGGGTCTACGTCAGCGCCCTCGCCAGAGAATGCAACGAGTCGATGCACGCCGCGATGAAGGCCTTGCAAACTCGCCGACGTGCCCTGCTGCAGACCAAGGCCGACCTTCCCCGTAAGACCTCGCCCCTCACGCCGCCTACGCGCGGCGACTGGACGGACATCTAGAGGTCAGGCACTCTCTTGCAACGCCTCGGTGAAGAACGCGATGCCGAGCACGAGGCCGGTAAGGATGTCGCTCAGGCTGCCGAGGTAACTCAGGATGCCGGGCTCGACGGTGGGGCTGAAGAGGAGCTGCAAGGAGAAGAGCGCCAGGACGAACACCATCATCCACGCAGCCCAGCGCTGATAGAAGAACAAGCCACCCATGCTGACGAGGAATAACAAGACGCCGGCACCCCAGAACAGCAGAGTCAGCAGGTCGGTAAACTCGAAGTCGCCGGCAGAATCGGCCCGATACCATTCCGCCAGAGTCTCCGGCAACAGCTTGTCCGCCACGAAAGCCAGCCCGATGGACAACGCGAGAAGCGCGAACAGGGCGACGAGCGCGAAGCGCAGGACGATACGAGCCTTGGATTTTTCCATTGGCTTATTGTCGAAAGCAACCCCACCCCCGCAACGCCAAAGGTCACCCGCCTTTCCGACCCAACCACCTGCGACCCGCATCGGATGAATCTGACTTTTGCACCTTTGCACAGGCCGCAGGCCGATTTGCACTTTTGCACGGTCTCCTGTCTCTCTGGCCAACTGGCCATCTGGTCAACCGATCAACAAGCTATGGCCCCCAACGCGAGTCCGCCGCGCCCGCTTCGCAGCCGTTCACCATGCCAGCAGTTCCCCGCGTGCGCCTAGCGCACGCTCATTTCCCAACATGCTTCATCACCGCATTGGTCATCCCCTCACGGGCCGCCGGCGAGTGACTATGGCCGCTGGGGATATCGTTATAGATCTCCTTGGGGATGGTGAGCTGATTATAGGTGGCGTAGATGCTGGTCGGCGGGCAGGTGGTGTCGATGAAGCCGACGGTGAAGTAACAGCCGGCCGCCTTGGTCCGGGTGGCGAAGTTCATGCAGTCGAGATAACGATAGGCCTCCAAGACGGCCATGTCCGGCTTACCGTCGACGACCGGCACGATCTTCGGCCAGCCGGCGATCCGGTTCACCAGCATGCCGCTGTGGTCGCAACCGGCAGGCACGCCGGCGGCGAAGAAAGTGACGCGCCCGTCGATCCCGGCCGCCGCGATGGCCTGATACCCGCCCTGGCTGGCGCCGGAGACGACCACATGCCTGCCGTCCCACTCGGGCTGGGCGGTGAGCACATCGATGGCGCGGACCAGTCGCAGCATCATGCCGGTGAAATAGGCTTTCTCCCGGTCGCTCTTATGCTCGTAACGATAGTCCTTCATCGCGCCGACCTTGAGGTCCGCATAGAACTGCTTGGGTTTGCCGTTCGGCAGACCGTGCGCGTTCATGTCCATGGCGAGGAAGCCCTTTCTCGCCCAGTTGGCCGAGCCACCGAGAGAGCTATCGCTCACGCCGGCCCCATGGACGGTCAGGATGATCGGCAAGCTCTTAGGCTTGGCGCCGACGGGCTTGGACATGTAACCGGAGATCTGGAGACCATGCGCCGGGGCAGTGACGTCGAAGGATTCGACGCCCGGAAGCGGCGCCTGGACGGAGACGAGCTTGGGCGCGACCGGCACGGCGGCGAGCTTCTGCTTCATGCCAGCCCAGAACGCATCGAAGTCCTCCGGCACGGGCAGGCTGCGCGGGATCTTGGTCGGCTCGACGGCGGCACCGGCCATGGCTGAGACGGCCAAGGGCTTGCTGCGGGCGTCGAGACGATGGGCGGTGACCTTGAGCTGCAGGAAACCGGGTTCGTCCAACGAGCCGACGACGGTCGCCTTGCCGTCGACGACCGGAGCGAAGCCCTTCTGCGTCGTCGGCAGTCCGTCCTTCAAGATGACCCAGTCGATCAGGCCGCCGGCGGCGGGCTGACCTTTCGCTTCGACGGATACGATGAACGTGACCTTCTCGCCGACCCGGTAGGTGGCGTCGGCACGTTCGGCACGGGCAGCGACCGTCAGGGCAGGCGTCGCGGCGACCTGGCTCGGAGCTTGGGCGAACAGCGGCGCGCACAGCAGCGCCACGACGAGGGGTAACAGTCGGTGCATATCATTTTAATGACACCACCCCGGCGCCCCGTCAAATCCGCATGCCTGGCTGCTCAGCGCAAAGGATGCTGGCGGTCGGCCAGCGGCAGCGTGACCTTCTTGCCGTCCGCGGCGAACGACGCGAAGACGGCGAGGGTCAGCTCGACGGTCTCCCGACCAGCTTCCGGACCACAGAGGGGCTCGCGCTTGTCGGCGATGGCAGCGAGCAAATCACGAATGGCGCCATGGTGTCCGCCGTTGACGAGCTTGATGTCCTTGATGGGTTCGGGTTTACCGACGCCGGCGGTGGTGATGGGCGTCTTCTGTCCATCGCGCTCGAGGATCGCCAGCGGCTCCTCGTCGATCTGGAGCGAGATGATGCCCTTGGTGCCGATCAAGCGCGCCCCGAACGGCGTGCCTTTGGTCCAGCTGCCTTTCTTGGAATCGAAATAAAGCGGAGTACCGCTCTTGGTCTCATAGCGGGCATGGACCTCATCGCCGACGATGAGCCCGACGCCTTCGTCACCGGGCCGGACGTCCGCCTTGGTCGCCGGCCGGCCTTCGACGAGGATGGTCGCCTCGCAGGAGACAGCAGGACCGGTGAAGAGGGTCGCGAGGTTGAAGCCATGCCCGCCGAGCACCCAAAGGTCCAGTCCGCCGCCGCGCTGGTCCTGTTTGCCACGCACGCGCACTTCCTTGAGCTCGCCGATCTCACCGGATGCGACGAGCTGCTTCACGACATCGACGACGGGGTGGTAACGGTTGCGATGGGCGATGGCGAGCCGCACGCCCTTTTCGGCGCACAGCTTCACGATCTCATCGGCCTCGGCTAAGGTACGCACAAAGGGTTTCTCGATATAGATTCCCTTCACGCCCGCTTCGATGGCGGCGATGACCATGTCGCGATGCTCATGGATATGCCGTGGGCAGATGGCCGCGATGTCGGGCTTGGCCTTAGCCAGCATAACCTTGTAGTCGGCAAAGGCCTCCACGCCGCCGAGCCGCTCGGCCGCGTCCGCCGATCCCTTGGGGTCGGCATCGGCGACAGCGATGATCTTGGTCTGCGGAATCTTCAGCCAGACGGTGTCCTCGCCATGCCCGTAGTTGCCCTGGCCGGTGTGGCCGATGACGCCGACGGTCAGGGGACGCTCGGCCGTCTGGGCGCCCAGGAGGACGGTGGACAGCGCTAAGGCTGAGGTGACGAGGAAATGGAAGCGTTTCATGTTACTTGGATGAGCGAGGGTTCCTGAGGAAATAGAATTTGCCGTCTTCGGCACCGCCGAGGAAATCCGGCACGCCGTCAGCGTCGAAGTCGACGGTGGTCGGGCTGACGTCGTGGCCTTCGATGTTCTGCTTCACGAGCGGGCCTTCATCCTTGAACAGCCAGTTGCCGTCCTTGAAGCCGACCTGATGCAGGAAATTAGCGCTCGATGAATTGAGCAGGAAGTCGGCCTTGCCGTCGCCATCCCAGTCGGTGACGCATAGCTTACGGCGGCCACTCTTGCCAGCGGTGCCTTTGGTCAACTGCAGGGGTTTGCCGTTTTCATCGCAGAAGGCCCGACGGGGCGAAAGAAGCACCAGCTTGTCGTCGACCTTGGCGCGTTCGAAGAACGCGAGGTAGCCTTCCTGGTCCAGCATGACGAGATCCATGAGTCCGTCCTTGTTCCAGTCGACGGCAACCGGCGTCGTGCGCCACTGGGTCAACAAGGCCTTGCCCTGCGGCTTCATCCAACCCCAGGCGAGCGCGGGCTGCGGGCCGTTCCATTCGACTTCGATGGGCTGAGCTGCGGCGAGCTTGGGTTCTTTACGGGTGCCGACGTTTCGATACCAGACGACCTTACCGAGGATGGAATTGACGAGGAGGTCCGGGAGTCCGTCGCCGTCCCAATCGGCCACGGTCTGCGTGGTGTATCCCCACTTGGCCTCCGCCGGACCCTGGATGCTGCCGTTGCGGCCTGCCATGATGCGCAGGGTCTTGCCGTCCGCCTGCAGGAGCTTAGGCCCCGCGAACTTGGGTTTAGCGACGCCGGCTCCGCTGAGGTTCTCAAAGAAAGCGACGTACCCAGCGGTGTTGCCGCTGATGAGGTCGATGTCGCCGTCACCGTCCCAATCGAAGCCGACGGGGGTAGCGAGCGCGCCGAACTTCATCTCATCCGCCTGCTGCTTGAAATACTTCGGCGGCAGGAACAGCGGCGTACGGTCGTCGGTGAACTTCCCGGTGTTCTCGAGGTAAGCCACGCGTCCGTCTTCATCCCCGACGACGAGATCGAGCTTGCCGTCCTTGTTCCAATCGAACGCCACGGGCGTGATCATCTCAAGGTCCATGGTCAGCGGACGCGGCGACCCGGGCAGCTGCCTGGCCTCAAGCGACGCCTTCCAAGCCGCCGAACGTGCGCCGGTGGTCACGCTCGCGGGTACGGTCAACCGACGTCCGGCGGCATACTTGGGTTCGCTCCGCGATCCGATATTTTCGAAATAGGTGAAGCCGTCCAAGAACTCGCCGCAAATAAGGTCGAGGTCGCCGTCGCCATCGAAGTCGGCGAAGTTCGGTGAAGGCCAGCCGAAGACTTCAAGGTCTTTGCCGGCGGACTGCACACGTGCGGGGGCCAAGTACCTGGGCTTATCGTTCGTGCCCTCGTTACGGATGAAATACACGAAGCCGCGTAGGGGGCCTTTAACCCACACGCCCTTTTCATTATAACCGTTGTCCCATCCGTAGTCGGTCCAGTCGCCGACGCCAACGATGACATCGATCTTCCCGTCGCCATCATAGTCGGCGAACTTCCACATGTTCGCGCGGACCTTGTTCGGATGCACGTTCGACGGCAGCGGGAGCTTCTTACCAAACTCCAATCCGGTCTTCGCGAAGTCAGGATACTCGACACCCGGCGACAATACCCGCGGCTTGCCGTCGGCATCCCAGCTGAGCGCGACGTTCTGCATGCCTTTACTGATGCGCACACCGGGCTTGAACACGGGCATAGCGTTCTTGGCGGTGTCGGCATCGGCGCGGAAGACATACACGCCGTTCGAAGGCTTATCGGGGCAGTTGACGACGAGCTCGAATTTACCGTCACCTTTGAGGTCCATGGGTAAGGGCCAGGCCCAGAGTCCGACGCCGAGATCTACGACGAGGCCAGGGTTGTTATACTTGAGACGCTCGAGGCCGGCCTGACCGGATGCTTCAGTCGCCTTCGGCCAAGCGGCTCCCTCCATAGGCCGGGCAATGATCTTCGCGGGGTCGATGACGGCATGCTTCACCAGCTTGCGCTTCCAGGTATAGGTCACGTGGACGAGACCATCGGCGGATTGGATGATGGCGGGATAGCTGAACTCGGCCTTAGGCTCGTCCTCCAGCACCAACGCGGCCTCCCAGGTGATACCATCCTTACTCACGGCAAGGTTGAGCGGACTGCGTCCCTTGGCGGTGTGGTTATAAATCAGGAGATGGCGTCCGTCCTTCAAGGTCACGGCATCAGTCCCGGAATTCGGGTTAGGCAGTTCAGTGAGGTCCACCTTCGACCAGGTCATGCCTTGGTCGTTGGAAACCGTGCTGAAGACCTTGGCGTTCCTGGTGCGGCCGACCGACATGAGGCCGCCGTCCTTCAGGAACAGGATGCTCGGTTGGATCGACGCAGGACCAGTGGCTGGCTGCTCGACGGCGACCTTCTCCCAAGTCGCTCCATTGTCCCGACTCCGCTCGAAATGGATCTGCCACGAAGGGCCGACCTTCAGCCCCTCGGCGCTACTACCGGAAAGAATGGTGCCATCCTTCAGCTGCAAGGGCTTGTTCTTAATGGGTCCGAGGATGCCGTCAGGCAAGCGACGCGCTTCGCCCCAAGTCTTACCGTTATCATCGCTCAGACGGAGTAAGCCCCACCATTCCACAGGATTGGGTCCGACTTTGTAATAAAGCTGCAGCGGTCCTTCCTTGGGTTGGAAGAGCACGGGGTTCCAACAGGGGAATCGCTTGCCGTCCGGCTGCGTGCCTTCGGCCACCTTGACGGGGGCTGACCATTTGCCATCGACGAGCCTGGCCGTCCAGATGGAGACATCCGGCTTACCCTCAGCCTCCCCGGCGAACCACGCCGCCACCAACGCGCCGTCCTTCGCCTCGACGATCGTCGTCGCATGGCAACTGGGCACTGGGTTCATCTCGAAGATGAACTCCGAGCGGACCAAACCTGGCTCGGCAGCGATCAGTCCGGCGGTCGTGAGTAATAGGCAGAGTAGGCTTTTCATGGTCACTTCTTCTTATTCTGCTTCTTGCCGTTGCCGGCCTGCCAGACGGGCTGCCAATCCGCAGACTCGGTGCGCGCCGTGCTCAGGTATTCGCCGAGTCGCTTGGCGATCTCGGGATGCTCGGTGGCGACGTCCTTCTGCTCGGCTACGTCGTTCCTCAGGTCATGCAATCGAACCCTCCGGTCAGGTCCACCGCTACGGATACCCTTCCAGCGCCCGTCGAGGAGCGCGGCCTGCCGGAAACCACCTTCATGGAACTCCCAATATAGATACTCGTGCCTCGCTTGGAGTCCTTCGCCGAGCAAGGTCGGGGCGAAGCTGACCGAATCCAGGTCGGCGGGAGCCGGCTGGCCCGCCAACTGCGCAGCCGTGGCGAAGAAATCTCCCGCGTACGCGACGTGGCCCGTTTCGGACCCGGCCGCGATCCGTCCTGGCCACCAGGCGATGAAGGGCACCCGGATCCCGCCATCGGTCAGCGAACGCTTGATGCCGCTGAAGGGGCCGCTCGGATTGAAGCGCGTGAGGTCGTGCCGGGCTTCATCGTGCGGTCCGTTGTCGCTCGTGAAGACGACCAGGGTGTCCTTTTCGAGGCCGAGTTCCTTGAGCTTCGCCAGCATACGTCCGACGTAGCCGTCGAGCCGCGTGATCATCGCGGCCTGGCCCTTGTCGGGCTTCGGCCAATCGGCTTCAGCATAGGGCCCGTAATCGGGGACGTCCGCGCCGTCGCCCAGCGCGACGCTCCGCTCGTTGTTGGCGTGCGGGACGATCATCGACCAATAGAGGAAGAACGGCCGGTCCTTGTTCCGCTCGACGAATCGCAGCGACTCTTCGGCGAAAAGATCGTCCGCGAATTTCTCCATCTTGGTCGCATAGCCCCCGCCATGCTCGCCCACAGGGGTGACGACGTTGGGCAAGGCCTCCTTGGTCTCGTTCCGCCAGAGGTAATCAGGGAAGTGATTATGCGCATGGTGTTGGTTCAGGAAACCATAGAACTCATCGAAGCCCTGCTTGCGGGGCAGGCCGGACTCGGCGGCACCGACGTCACCGAGACCCCACTTGCCGATGAGGGCGGTCTTATATCCGGCCGACTGGAGGAACTTGGCTACCGTCAGGTCGCCTTCCCGCAGGGCTTGGGCGGCGGGATTCTTCTGTCCGGCGTTCCCCCTCACCCGCGTATGTCCGTGATGTAGCCCGGTCATGAGCACGCTACGCGAAGGCGCGCACACGGTGGCGCCGGCATAGAACTGGGTGAAGCGCAGCCCCTCCTTCGCCATGCGATCCAACTCCGGGGTGACGATCACCTTCTGACCATAGCAACCGAGGTCGGCGTAACCGAGGTCATCGGCCAAGATGTAGATGACGTTGGGCCGGCGATCGGCGGCATGAGCGGGGCGCAGCGCCGCAGAGACGAGACAAAGAATCGAAAGCAGTCGGACTAGGGGCATACGGTGAGATAAACAGGACGGAGGACTGAGTCGAGTGCTGGGTCGATGACAGAGGACTGAATCGATTATTACAGCCAACCCGCCACCCGGACAATTCATGGCTCAAAGGGAAACCGGAAACCGGGATTAATGCTGCGGTCATATATCCCCAGCCAATCATCCGGTCTCCCTATGCTGCCCCCTTTGAGTTCTGTATCTCTCTGGCCCTCCAGCCCTCGGACCCTCCTGTCCTCTATCATGCCTCCCTGGCCAACTGATCAACGGGTCAACTATCGCGCCTGTCTCGTCTGATCAACCGAGCCTCTGAGCCTCTTACTTTCCTACCCCTACCCCTGCCCCAACCCCTTATCAGAATCCATCCTTCATCTTTCATCCCATATCTGCCATCTGTCCTCCGTCATCTGTCCTCTATCCTAATGCCCCCCACCCGCCACATCGCCGTCCTCGGCGGAGGAGCCGCCGGCTTCTTCGCGGCGATCACGTGCGCGGAGGCCCTCGGCAAAGCGGGCTCAGTCACCCTTTTCGAAGCGACACCTCACCTGCTCGCCAAGGTCCGCATCTCGGGCGGTGGTCGCTGCAACGTCACCCATTCCTGCTTCGAACCGGCCGAACTGGTGAAGAAATACCCGCGCGGCGGTCGCGAGCTGCTCGGCGCGTTCCACCGTTTCCAGCCGCGCGACACGATTGAATGGTTCGCTGGGCGTGGCGTGGCCACGAAGACCGAAGAAGACGGACGCATGTTCCCGACGACCGATGACTCCGCGACGATCGTCGACTGCCTGATGTCCGCCGCCGCCCGCGCGGGCGTGAGCATCCGCCTCTCCACCGCCGTCCGTTCCGCCGTCAAACAAGGCGAGACCTTCCAGCTGACACTTGGTACTGGCACCGTCGAGGAATTCGGCCGCGTCATCATTGCCACCGGCGGCAATAAGTCCTCCGGCGGGCTGACCATCGCGGAATCCTTCGGCCACTCGATCGTCCCGCCGGTCCCGTCGCTCTTCACCTTCCATATCACCGATACCCGACTGTCCGACCTCTCTGGCATCTCGGTCGAGAGCGCGGCGGTGACGGCCCCCGGCACGAAACTGAAGACCGATGGCCCCGTGCTCATCACCCATGCTGGACTCAGCGGACCGGGTATCCTCAAACTCTCCGCCTGGGGCGCCCGTGAATTCGCCGAGCAGAACTACGCTTTCCCGATTTCCCTCAACTGGGTCCCGCCCCACACCCGCGACAGCTTGATCAAAGCCCTCTCCGTCGTCCGGGAACAGAACGCCCGCAAGCAAGTGACTACCTTTAGCCCGGTAGCCATGCCCCAGCGCCTCTGGGAGCGCTTCGTCATCGCCGCCGGCATCCCGACCACCACGCCCTGGGCCCACGTCAGCAACCCCTCGCTCCAAGCCCTCGCCACCCAGCTCACGGCCGCGGAGTTCAAGGTCGACGGCAAGAGCATGTTCAAGGACGAGTTCGTGACCTGCGGCGGCGTGAAGCTTTCCGAGGTCGACTTCAAGACGATGGAAAGCCGTAAATGCGCAGGGCTGCATTTCGCCGGCGAAGTCCTCGATATCGACGGAGTCACCGGCGGCTTCAATTTCCAGAACGCCTGGACCACGGGATATCTCGCTGGTACCGCGTGCGCGGGCTGACCAAGAACGACTCTCTCAAAGGGAAACCGGAGACCGGGATTAATGCTGCGGACATATGACCCCAGCCAACTATCCGGTCTCCCTATGCTGCCCCCTTTGAGTGCAGCCTCTCTTGTCCCCTTGTCACCGAGCCCACGTGTCCCCCTCGCGACAACGTCGTACTTGCTTCGCAGCAGTTCACCTTGCCAGCATGTCCCCTCGGAATAATCCGCTCCACGGATTATTCCGAATTCAGATGCAGCTTCGACGAATACCCATGTTCGCCGAGCGAACGGCTCGACACGAGCAGCTTGACCTTAGGCGGGCGACCTTCGCCGAGCGCCTCGATGACTTTCGCGCCGAGCTTGATTTCTTTCAGCTCGAGGCACTCCTGACTCACCGGCTTGTCACCGGTTCGGGCTGGCGCGACTTCGATCAGCGCCAACACCGTGATCAACACTATCTTCAACACCGGCACAAGTGATGAGTAGTTCATGGCGGGTAATGTATCTCTAAGACAACCCCTCGCACCCATTTGTTCGCGACTAGGCTAAACAGCCTATGCATACGGTCCACTAATCCTAAGAGACCGGATCATAAGAATGATAAACAAGGAGGGCTGCATCGAGGAGTGAATAGATGAATCCTGACCCATCATCGGTTGTCCCCAGCCAATCATCCGGTTCTCCTATGCTGCCCCCTTTGAGTGCTGTAGCCACCCGCCACCCGAATCGAATCATGCGCTCAAGGGGAAACCGGAGACCGGGATTAATGCTTCGGTCATATTCCCCAGCCAATCATCCGGCTCCCCTATGCTGCCCCCTTGAGTGCTGTAGCCGCCCGCAACCCGGAGCGCATTCCTCTCCCGATACTCGATACTCAGGTCCGCCCCCTCGCGACTACGTCGCGGCTACCCCATCAGCCATCCCACCGCCGCCCCGATCGCCAGCAGCGGCAGGACCCCCAGCCAGCGACGTTGGGTCACCAAGGCCGCGCCGATAGCGAGCAGGATGAGGACCGGACGACCACCCAACCCTAGGACCAACATCCCGCCCATCCAGGCCAACGCCCCGGCGGCCGTCGCGGTGACGAACGACATCGCCCCGCGGAAACGGGGCGAGGCGACGCCGATCTCGCCGAGCGGGGCCGTCGCCAAGATCATCGCCGTGGAAATCCCGAACGTGAACACCGCAGGGATGAGCAAGCCGACCATGGCGGGCAGCCAGCCAGCGCCTCCGCCCAAGTGTCCTTGGTAACCGGCCACGAAACCGATGAAGCTTCCCGCCAGCATCAGCGGCCCCGGCGTGGCTTCGCCGACCACCAAGGCATCACCAAAACGCTCGGCCGGCAGCCACCCCGCCGCATCCGCCTGGGTGCGCCAGAGGCTCAACGCCGCATACGCTCCGCCGAACGAGGTCAGCACCGCGAAAGCCGAGACGCCCGCCAGATGGGCGTAGCCGGGCTCGACTCCGGGCAAGAAACAAAGGGCGAGCCCAAGCAAAAGGAACGGCAGCAGGCCGAGTCCCAAGCGTCGCCACAGCCTTGGCACAGGCGCCGCCGTCGCCTCATTCTCTTCCGGCTTCACCGCCCACCAGCCGACCAATCCCGAACCAATGGCGACCGCTCCGAACGGTACCCCGAAAGATAAGCCTAAGAACGCGACCAAGGAGGCGACCCCTTGTCCCCACCCTTTGAAAGATGACGACGCCAGCCGCCAGGCGGAGATGAAGATGATGCCGGCGACGACCGCACGGACGCCCGCGAGCGCGCCTTCGACGGCGGGCAGCAGGCCGTAGCTGACATAAGCCCAACCGAACAGCCCGCACCCGATCAGCCCGGGCAGGATGAAGGACAACGACGCCAGCCACGCCGCTCGCCAGCCATCGAGCTTCCACGCGACCCAGGTGACCATCTGCTGCGCCTCCGGTCCGGGCAGGAAAAAACATAGCCCCAACGCGCGGCCGAACTGTTCGCTCGTCAACCAGCCCCGCCGTTCCACGACTTCGGCCTGCAACGCCGCGATCTGCGCGCCCGGTCCGCCGAACGAGGTCAGCCCTAGCCAAAGCCAATACCGATGACGCTGACGCTCGCCCATGCCCGACCTTCATCACTCCACCCGCCCCCCGCAATCTTCATCAGCGCGAAGTCGCCGACGGAAACCAGAGCAAGGTTTCACTCTCAGGTCCCACCCAATCATCCGGCTCCCCTATGGTGCCCCCTTTGAGTTCTGCCTCGGCTCTGATCAACTGAGCCTCCGAGCCTCTGGTGTTTGCCCCTTGTCACCGTGCCCACGTGTCCCCCTCGCGACAACGTCGCGCTTGCTTCGCAGCAGTTCACCATGCCAGCAGTTCCCCCTCCGTGGCCTCCGGCCGCGCGACACAAAAAAACCCGCCACTCTCGTGACGGGTCGTTGAGGTCCCGGTCGCCCGGTTCCTGGAGAAAGCCGATTAGGCCTTTTCCTTCTTAGGCTTCTTGTCGCCCTTCTTCTTCTCTTCCTTCTTCTCGCCAGCAGCGGCGACGGCGACGGAGAGGACCTTGGTCTTCACGTGCTTGTCGACGTTGACTTCGACGTTCTTGCCCTTGAGGTCGGCAGCCTTGTCAGCGCCTTCGGTCTCAGGGGTGAGCGTGTAGGTGGTGTCGGTGCCGGCGACGGTCACGACGAGTTCCTTCTTTTCGGAGTCGTAGGACTTGACGGTGCCCTTGGAGGAGATCTTGGCGCCGCAACCAGCCTGAGCGGCGGCAGCGAGAGCAAGAACGGTGAGGATGCTGAGGATGTTCTTCATGATATGTGTGCGGGGATAGAACCCCTACATTCCCCCAAAAGTTGCAGGTGGCAAACCACAATCGGGGTTGAAACCCCAATGTCACCGAACCATCTTACGCCATGCTTAGGTCCGCCACCCTGCTCCGCCCCCTGTTTACGGCCCTTCTTGGGCTATTTTCGGCGGTCTTAGCCGCCCATTCGATCCCCGACATCCCGGTCCGGGGCGCCTTCCAGACCGGCGGGGAGGCCGAGATTTCCATCGAAATCAACCCCCGCAACTGGTCGGAGAGCCCCAAGATGGCCCTGTCCCTGGAGCAGAAAGAGTTCCTGACTTACACGTCCGCCCAGAAGGAAGAGCTCCTCAAACAGACCAAGGCCTTCGTCGCTACCTATCTCGAGTTCACGCTCGAGCCGATCGGGCGCGTGCAGCCGGATTTCACCTGGGACTTCGTCGCCGAGACCAGCAAGCCGCTGATGAAGATGGACGACGCCGTGGTCGCCCGCGGAAAATGGAAGACCAAGATCCCCGCCGGGGTGACGGGTTGGAAAGTCCGGTCCCTGCCCGGCCACAAGGTCGCCACGGTTTTCACCAACACTGTCGACGGCAAGGAACACCCGCGGTTCATGGTCATGTTTCCGGGTGAGACGAGCTTCACCTTCGACCTGACCGGCCTCGCGGCCAAACCTCCGACCGGCCCGACCCCAGGCAGCGTCGGCACCCACTCGACCGAATCCGGCGCTTGGTCGAACTTCTCGAGTTACTTTAAACAGGGCTTCGAACACATCCTCCCGGAAGGACTCGACCACATCCTCTTCGTCCTCGGTCTCTTCCTGCTGTGCCGCGCCTGGAAGCCGATCCTACTTCAGGTCACGACCTTCACGTTCGCCCATACGATCACCCTCGCCTTGGCCACCCTGGGCTACGTCTCCGCCCCGGCTGACATCGTCGAACCGATCATCGCCGCCTCCATCGCGGTCATCGCCCTGGAAAATATCTTCCGCCCGACCTACGGTAAGTTTCGCATCCTCCTGGTCTTCGTGTTCGGCCTGATCCACGGCCTCGGCTTCGCCCAACGCCTCATCGACGAGCGTATCCCTTCCGGCTCCATCGTCAGTTCCCTCCTCGGCTTCAACCTCGGGGTCGAATTCGGCCAGCTCGCCGTCATCGGCCTCGCTGTCGCCGCCACCTTCTGGATCAAGGACGAGGAAAAGTACCGCGGCTGGGTCGTCATCCCGGCCTCCACCCTGATCGCCGTCGCCGGTCTCTTCTGGGCCTTCCAGCGCATTGCCTGACGCGGCCATGCCGCGCGGGGAACTGCTGGCATGCTGGTACGATTCAGCATCTCAAAGGGAGACCGGAAACCAGGATTAATGCTTCGGGTATTATGTACCCAAGCAAACTATCCGGTCTCCCTATGCTGCCCCCTTTGAGTTCTGCATCTCTGCCTCCGGTAGGGACAGCACCACGTGCTGTCCTATGTCTTGGGTAGGGTCGGGACCGCGTCACGACAGTGCTGCTGCTAACCATTCTCAGGTCCCGGGAATGACTCCCGCCACCCGAAACAATTCAATCGCTCAAAGGGAGACCGGAAACCGGGATTAATGCTTCGGGCATTATGCACCCAAGCTAACTATCCGGTCTCCCTATGCTGCCCCTTTGAGTTCTGCATCTCTCTGGTCAACCGAGCCCCTGAGTTTCCAAGCCTCTAGTGTTTCTCCCCTTGTCCCCCTGCCAGCTTGTCCCCTCGCACTCCGCCGCGCTCACTTTTGCACTGCCTTGCACCGCCTTTATGACTCTGAGGTCCTCCTGCCTGCATGCCCTCCGGTCCTCAGGCCATCGGATCCTCGGGTTTTCGGGTCCGCCCCCCGCAACTTTCCCCCCCTCCCCGGGGTTTCATCTTCGAACACCCATCATGAAAACCTCACTCCTCGGACTCTCCCTCCTCGCTCTCCTCGTCGCGACGACGGCCACCCAGGCCGTCCCGGAAGGCGACAAACCCGCCCGCAAGGGCCTGCCGGCCAAACGCGATGGTGACCGCCGCGACGAATTCCTCAAGCAGCACCCTGAACTCCGCGAGACCCTCGAAAAGCTCAAGGCGATGTCCCCCGAGGAACGCCAGGCCTGGCTGAAGGAAAACCCTGAAGTCGCCGCCAAGATCGAGAAGGCCAAGGCAGGACTGAAGGAGCGAGCCGACAACCTCACCCCCGAACAGAAGGAGAAGATCAAGGCCGGCCTGAAGGAACGTGCCGAAAACCTGACCCCTGAGCAGAAGGAAAAGATCAAGGCCAAGCTCAAGGAGCGCGGCGAGAACCTCACCCCCGAACAGAAAGAGAAGCTCCGCGAGAAGATGAAGGAGCGCCTCGAGAAGATGACCCCCGAAGAAAAGGCCGAGTTCCTCAAGAAGCACCCCGAGCTCAAGGAAAAGCTGGAAGACGCGAAGAAGTAAGCCGCCTTCACCCCCCTCCCCTCAAGGGCGCGACACTGTCGCGCCCTTGTTGTTTAGGGTGGGACAGCACCCGTGCTGTCCTAGCCACCAGCATCGTCTGCATTTCCCAACCGCCAACCGCTAACACCGGCCGGGGGTAGGGTCGGGACCGCGTCACGACAGTGCTGCTGCTAACCCATTCTCAGGTCCCGGGAATGACTCCCGCTACCCGGCACGATTCTGCATCTCAAAGGGAGACCGGTAACAGGATTAATGCTTCGGTTATAACCCCCAGCCAATCATCCGGTCTCCCTATGCTGCCCCTTTGAGTTCTGCCTCTCTCTGGTCAACCGAGCCTCTGGGCCTCTGGGCCTCTCGTTTGTATCCCTTGTCAACGTGTCAACTTGCCAGCTTGCCCCCTCGCTGAACTCGGCCTTTGGCCGAGTTCAGCGCAACTCCCCCATCATCTCTACCAGATTCCTGACGACGATCTCCGAGGCATCCTTCTGCACGGTATTCGTGCCCAACCAGGTCTCGTAACCGCCCAGCTCATGCTGCGCCGGCGTCGGCAGATAACCATGTTTACCGTTACCCAGGCCGACCACGATGGTCCGGCCAAAGGGGCTCTTCTTCTTCAACTCGAGTCCGGTCTCGGCAAAGGTCTCAAAGGGAATCGCACAGAGGACGATATCCCCGACCTTGATGACCTGGACGATGATATCGAGGGTCTCTTCCGGACGCTCCGCCGCCGAGATGGTCGAGCCAGCATATTTCGTCGCCAAGGCAGGCAGGCGCGCGATCGCCTCTTTGTCTTTGATCGCCAGGATGGCCTTGGCGTTCATCACCTGCTCCGCTGTCGGCTTGCGATACTTGAGCGTCAGGATACGCTGCCGCATCCCGAGCACGACATCCCCACTGTGCTTACCGATCTCCTGATAGGCCTTCCAAGAAGCGTCGGCCGCCTCACTAGCGACCAGGCGGATCTGCTCGAACGGCTCGCGCGGGGGGCGAGTCACCCCAAAGGGGATGTTATTGATGTCTCCAGAGGTGCCGTTCGACATCGCCGCGACGAAATCATCGCCGGCTCGGAGCCGCGAAGGCATCACGCGGGCAAACTCGCCGTAATAGTCGGCGGAGACCTGGCCACGCGGCGACCCGCCGACGTAGTGGAGGGAGTAGTTGGCGAACAAGGCCAAGGGCTTTCGCTTAGCGTCCTGGACCGACAAGATGCTGACATCAGGGTCGGTCGGGCCGGCCGGCCGGTCGATGACGTCAGGCGAGGTGCCAGGGTTCATCTTCACCTTATCCATCTCGCCGAACGGATTGAGCGGCATCTTACCCGGCTTTAGATACCAGCGCCGATTGAACACCTCGCTCGGCAAGGGCTGGGCCGCCGCCCCGACCAACGCCGGCCGCAGCTGCGCATGGGCCTTGATGATGGCCTGAGAGATCCCGTCCAACATCACCTGCCGGTAGACATTGGCCTTCACCTGGCGGTCCGAAAGCTTCGGGCCACCGGGAACCTCAACGACGAATTCGTCCGCGGCGCTGACCCCCGTATGTGTATGCGTGGCGGAGACCAGCATGTTCTCCACGGGAATGCCAGTGGCCTTCGAGGCGATCTCCTTGGCCTCGACGGTCACCTTGCGCGGGACACTCAGGTGGTCGATGACTACCCAGACGACCTTGGTCTTCCCATCATCCAGGACCAAAGCCCGCGCGTTCAGCGGATCATGGACCCCCGTTGCCATATTCGAACTATGTCCGCCGGGCATGTTCACCGGAAACTGGGTGGGCGTGATATCCACCACCGCCGCCCCGGCTTTCAAGGCCGCCGCCGGCAGGTTCGTGACCAACGAAGCAGACAGCATCAACCAACAGGCATAGGAACGCATGGTATGTGGGGGGTATGCCCGCCATCCTGCCCCACCGCCCACCCCTTACAACCCCGCATCGGGACCACCAATCCTAGGGAAACCGGAGACCGGGATTAATGCTGCGGTCTTAGGTAGGGATGACCGGCCCGGTCATCCGCGGGCGCGCGAGCCGCACGCCCCTACCATGGTAACCCCAGCTGACTATCCGGTCTCCCTCGGCTGCCCCCTTTGAGTTCTACCTCGGCTCTGGTCCACCGAACCTCTGGGCCTCTGAGCCTCTAGTGTCTCTCCCCTTGTCCCCGTGTCACCTTGCCCACGTGTCCCCACGGGCTCATCCCGGCGCCTCCGCGTCGGGATGAGCCCGCCTAATCCTCCGTCCACCGTAACCATATTTTACTTATGCCTGAAAAACCGTCCCCCCGCCCCTTGCGCCCCGGCGAACGAAATGTCAGTCTAGAACTTTATACAACAATCCCGCCCGCTCTTCCGCCTCCTCATCATGTCCTTCTTCAGCTTCAAGATCCGTCCTTTCTTCCGCGTCCTCGGCGTTATCGCCACCTGCCTGGGAACGACCTTGATCGTGCTTTACTTCGTTTACTGGATCTCGGCGAGCACACCGAAATCATCGGGTGTCGCGCGTCGAGATGACGAAGTCAAAGAATCGCGTCCCGCACCTACGGCGGAAGAGCTGGCCAGCGAACGTGATCACAACCTCTACGGTTACGGGTACACCAGCCGTTATCGCATCGGCTCCTTGCTGGAATTCGGTGACAAGAGCATGCTGTGCTCTTTCAGGTCCGACTTTATGGTCGATTTTAAGAAGGAATTTGGATCGCGAATTAACACGAACGAGTTGCCCACGCCTTCGGCAGATCTAGTGGTCACAGCCGTCCTTCGCCCCCTGACGCTGCGCCTACGGGAAGCTGAGATGGACGAGGAAGTGCTGCGCCCGATCGTCGAATACATCGGGCTGAAGATGCTCCCCGATCGGACCGAAGAATGGCGCTACTGGAAACTCGCCTACAAGTACTGGCAAGACGCGCAGGGATTCTGGTCCGTAGACATCGTGACCGACTTCAAGGAGGCCGAGCAGCTGCGCGCCAATCGCGCCGACATTACGCCGGACGAAGCCGCCTACCGCGACGCTCTTCGCCGCATCCCGAAGGCGTTCGCCTTCTACTTCGATTCGTTGACCGCGGAACGCACCCGCGCCATCAACCTGATGGACGCGTTACTGGCCCTACCCGAGGCCGAACGCAAACCCCTCAATGCCATCGCGAAATACCGGCGCGCCCGACTGAAGATGTCGCTGGAAGATTGGGCAAGCCTCAGCGATGCCGACGTCAAACGGCGACTCAGTTCGATCCGTGAAGATCTCGCCTCGGTCGCTGGACACGCACGTGAGGGCTCGCTGGATCCGGCCAAGATTAGCGAGAATGCCGAGTATTGGATCGCCTATACCCATGCGATGATCCTTCCGGCCGAACGGCTGATCCGCCTCGGGGAGGCCGACTTCAAGGGCGCCTTGGCAACCTACTTCCGTATGCCGATCCGCGGTGAAGCTAATGCGGTCAACTCAAGCTTCCACATGGCCCGTAAGTTTTGCGCCGAGATGAATTTCGCGGGCTGCGCGAAGGATGCAGACCTTCGGCGAGTCATCACCTTCTACCTTGCTGCTGGCGGCTCAAATAACTTGTGCATGCACCTCAGCCATGCCGAGGCCAAGGAAATCTCCAAAGCCTGGCTTGACGCTCTCTCCAAGGCTGACGTCGATCTGAGCTTCGATCCTGGCCGGATTGCGATGCTGCAGTATGTCGCCCATCGATGGACCGATTGCCTGCGCACCTTATCTACACTACCGACCGATGATCCAGTCCGGCTCCTGCTCGCCTCACGTTGCAACCTGCGCATGACAGGAGACCTAGGGGTCTCCCGTCGAATCCTCGACCCGTCGACTTCCGCCCAAGCCGCGTCTGCGCTCCTCGGCATCGCACGGCCCATCAAACCGACGAACGATGACGCCGACTTCACCACGCTCATCGATTTCAACGAGAAAGCTGAGCTATCCGAACGGGTGACGGGCGAGAAAGGACTCGCGGCACTCTGCGGCGGGGACTTCATCGAAGCCCTGAAACTATTCACTCGAGGCGGATTCTATACCGAAGCCGATTATGTGACCGAATGCGTATTGACCACCGGTGAGCTGAAAGGCTTCGTCGACAGCATCAAGGACAAGCGGACCGCGGGCGACAAATCGAAGCTCGAACATCTTCGCGCCAGGCTTGCCTCCCGCTTGTTCCGCGACGGACGAATGGAGGAAGCCTTGGAATACGTGTCTGCCGACTTGGCTCCCAAGGCTCGGACGTATGTCATCCTGATTCGACTGGCCGAACGGACCGACATCGCCGACCGCGCCCGTGCTGACGCCTATTGGCGTGCGGCACTTATCATCGGTGATATCGGCGAGACCATCCTTCGTGCACCGATCGGTCTCAGCTGGTCCGCGGATGGCAGCGCTGCCAAGCCAGATAGCAATTGGTATGTGGGCTACGGCTTCCTCCCGCACAACAGGTTGAATAAAGAGCGCGAATACGAGCATGCTCAGAAGCATACGCTCATCGCTCCGGCCCAGGATGAAGTCCGGCGACTCACCACTTGGATCGAAGGACACGTTGAAAAGCCCGTCCGCTCCGAACGCGATGCGCGCTATGCGACCTTTGATCTCGCGCTCAAAGCCGCCCGTCTCCTCCCGAACAACGACCCAGCCGGGGGAGAAATCCTCCAATACGCCGGCAATCTCCTCAAGTATCGCGAACGCAAGGCTGCGAACCCCGCCTACGTTCTACTCGTCACCCGCTTCAAACAAACACCCTACGGCGAGCATGCCTTGAAGCGTCACTGGTTTTCTAAGGAAACCCCCGAGCCTTCCTCCGATATCATCAGCAAGTAGCCACCGTTTTATCTAGGTAAGGATGGCAGGCCCTATCATCCGCAGGCGCGCGGGCCGCACGCCCCTACCCAGCGCGGCATAGCCGCGAGGTGATAGTGGTTAGCGGTTGGCGGCTGGGATCACATAGAGGCAAAGCTGCCCGCCACCTGCCACCCGGGGCTGCCACCTGCCACCCGAAACGATTCAGCAACTCAAAGGGAAACCGGAGACCGGAATGTAAGCTTCGGTCATATGAACCCCAGCCAATCATCCGGTCTCCCTATGTTCCCCCTTTGAGTTCTGTCTCTCACCTTTGCACAGGCCGCAGGCCGATTTGCACCTTTGCACGGTATTTTTCCGCCGC
>SXGQ01186665.1_pt1 | contig 43726 bp, 33 predicted proteins | sample 3178371 | NCBI WGS metagenome assembly SXGQ01 (sample SAMN11356859, study PRJNA531348) | freshwater metagenome | isolation source: freshwater sample F1-20 | place: China: Fuxian Lake, Yuxi | collected 2017-12-25
AGCCTGTCACGCTGGAGGCCGCGGGTTCGAGTCCCGTCGACCTCGTAAGAAAGCCCACAGTCGAATTTCGGCTGCGGGCTTTCTTCGTTTTCAAAACCCGGGATGTACAGACGCAGGCCAGCACAGTCGCTCAGTGACCGCTCAGCCGGCTGCGAAACACAAAAAACGCCGCACCCAGCAGACAGCAGGCAGCCCACAGATAATCCCAGCTGGGCTTTTCCTTCAGATACAGCCACGCAAACGGCACGAACACGGCCAGAGAGATCACTTCCTGCATGATCTTCAGCTGACCCACGCTCAGCACCTGATGTCCCAGCCGGTTTGCCGGCACCTGAATCAGATATTCGAAAAGCGCAATCCCCCAGCTGATCAGGGCTGCCACGAACCACGGCCTGTGACGCAGATCCTGCAGATGACCGTACCAGGCCATGGTCATGAAGACATTGCTGAGCACCAGCAGGATGGCAGTTGTCAGGATCTGAGCCATGATGTTCTCGCTTGATATGCTGCAGGAGTTTCCGGAGTTTTGCAGTGGCTCTGCGTTGTAACGAATGCGACAGACCTGCTGAAGCACTGTTTCCCTGGGGGATATGCGTGGACAGCAGGTCAGCCTGCACGGCTCCCGAGTCTCCGGAAACGCCGTGTTGAGCCTTCGAGCCCTTGAGACTTTGCGCTGTTTTCATTGAAATGCATGATCGTTCGCCGTCATTCCTGCAACCAGCCTGCACCGCAGCGTTCGTTTCCCCACTGTTTCTTCCGGAACATCCCGTGATACGTGCAACGCTGCTGGTCACCAAAGGTTCGAATCGCGGCAGTCGATTTGAACTGACCTCTGCGCACGATGCGGTGATCGGTCGCAGCGTCGACAGCAATATTCGACTGGATGACTCCGAAGTTTCCCGGCATCACGCCAGGCTCAGCTTTGACGGACTGCACTTTGTCCTGCGTGACCTGGGCAGTGCGAATGGCTGTCGGGTGAACGGGCATCCGGTTCGTGAACGGGTGCTCGAGGATGGCGACACGCTGGCACTGGGAACCAGCCAGCTGACATTTCAATTATCAGATTCCGCTCATCCGGCGATGCCTGATGCCGGGCAGATTCGGTTTGTTGAGGATGCCGGCGGGCTGAAAGCGGGGGCGATTCAGCAGACTCTGAATTATGACGAAACTGCTCCGGTGCCGCTGGAGGCCACGCAGGCCGGCCTGGATCTGCTCTACAAAGTCGCTGAGGAACTGGTTACTCCGGTGCAGACACTGGAAAGCCATTTGCAGCGGATTCTTGAACTGACGATTTCTGCGATTGGTGCCGATCGCGGCTGCGTGCTGCTGCGCGACCCCGTGGGTGCCGACCTGACAGTCATGGCCTTTGCCCGGCGTGACGGCAGTTCAGGACTGCATTCGCAGATGCCTGTCTCCCGTTCAATCACTGATTATGTCCTGCGGCATGGTACGGCGGTGCTGACCTCTGACGCCAGCGTGGATGAGCGATTTACGGGTGGTCAGAGCATTGTCTCTGAGGGCATCTGTGAAGCCATCTGTGCGCCGATGCGCGGTCGTGCAGACCTGCTGGGAGTGTTCTATCTCGACACCACAACGACACTTGAACAGGCCGTATCCGGAGCTCCCACCGGTCGTCTTACTGAAGAAAATCTGCGGGTGGTGGTGACTGCCGCCAGACAAACGGCTCTGGCGATCGAATCGCGGCAGTTTCAGGACGCTCTGGTCAAGGCCGAACGCTTCGCTGCCATGGGCCAGACCATTGCAGTGCTCAGTCATCACATCAAGAATATCCTGCAGGGCGTTCGCGGCGGCAGCCATCTGATCCGGATGGGTCTGGACCAGAGCCGTGAGGAACTGATTCGGCAGGGCTGGGGTATTGTGGAACGCAACCAGACGCGAATCTACGACCTTGTCATGGACATGCTCAGCTTCAGCCGTGATCGGGTTCCTGTGCTCAAGCTGACGGATCTGAACAAGCTGGCGGCGGAGGTGGCTGAGCTGGCGGCGGCGCGAGCTGCGGAAAGCGGAGTGACGTTTGAGTATCGTCCGGCTGAGGAACTGCCACCGGCCAGCTTCGATGCTGAGGGGATTCATCGAGCGATTCTGAATATCGTGGGCAACGCTATTGAAGCGGTGGAGGGTGTTGAGCGTGGGGCTGTGGTGCTGCAGACCGGGTATGATCGGGTCGCCGACATGATGCTTGTCGCCGTCAGTGACAACGGGCCGGGGATCCCCGAGGATCAGCGGCAGTCCATCTTCAATGTGTTTGAATCTTCCAAAGGTTCCCGCGGCACGGGTATTGGCCTGCCGGTCAGCCGCAAGATTCTGCGCGAACACGGCGGACGTGTGCGAGTGGAGGGTGGTCCCGGACAGGGAACGCGATTTGTACTCAGCTGGCCGCGCGGCATGGCCACTGTGCAGGACATTGCAGCGCTGCAGCCACGACATGACAACTGACACCGGAATCTGAAACCAACAGACGAACTTTTAATACGTGTCAACTTCTGCTCGAGGACATACGATCGCATGGTGGCTGAATTCGGTGTGATTTTCGATATGGACGGTGTGCTCGTCAATTCCTATGAATCGCACTTGAAGACGTGGCAGGAATGCTGCCGCAGGCATGGCCGTGACTGCACGGAAGCCGAATTTTTGGCGGGGTTCGGCCGCACCAGTCGCGAAGTCATTCGAGACACCTGGATCAATCCGCCGGATGACGCTGGTATCGAAGCGTTCGATGAAGAGAAGGAACAGGCCTGGCGGGAACTGATCTCGCAGGACTTCCCTCACATGCCCGGTGCCGATGACCTGATCCGCTCGCTGGCAGATGCCGGGATTCCGATGGCTATCGGTTCCAGTGGTCCTCCCGGGAATGTCGCAGCGGTGGCAGCACAGCTGCATTCCGGCCACCTGATTCGGACGCGGATTACCGGTGCGGATGTGATTCAGGGGAAACCCCATCCGGACGTGTTCCTGAAGGCTGCGGCCGGACTGGGACTGCCGCCGGAACGGTGTGTGGTGCTGGAAGATGCCCCGGTGGGTCTGGCTGCAGCGCTTGCGGCCGGTGCGCGCTGTCTTGGAGTGGTTTCCAGAGGACGTCGCTGGGAGCAGCTTGAGGGAGCTCACGATCGCGTTCTGAATGATCTGCAGGAAGTCACGGTGGCACGACTGCGACGAATTGTCAACAGCTGATGGACAACAGTATGCAACCCGGCAATTCCTTTTCGATCCTGATCTTTGGTGCTTCAGGCGACCTGACGTCACGGAAACTGATCCCTGCACTGTTTCGGCTGTACTGCCAGAACTTCCTGCCGGACGGCTGTCCGATCATCGGGGTCGCTCGTCGCGAAAAAACTCACGCTGAGTTTCAGGAGGAGATGCGGCAGATCGTGGCGAACCGCATGGGTGACAAATTCGATGCGGCCGCCTGGCAGAAATTCGCCGGTCGCCTGTTCTATCAGCAACTGGACATTTCCAGCCCGGCTGATTACCTGCGGCTGCATGGCAGTCTGCAGGCCATCGAACAGGTCGCCGGGGCCGGGTCAGACCCTACGCGAGTGGTCTACCTGGCCACAGCACCGGCCCTGTTTGCCGCGGCTGTGGACGGACTCAATGTCGCCGGGCTGATCCCGCCGCGGGAACTGTCCGGAAAACTGCGCGTCGTTGTGGAAAAACCATTCGGTCGGGATCTCGATTCGGCTATCCAGCTGGCTGCCGAACTGGATCGGCACCTGCTGGAAAACCAGATCTATCGAATTGACCATTACCTTGGCAAGGAAACCGTACAGAACATCCTGCTGTTTCGCTTTGGCAATGCCATCTTTGAACCGCTGCTGAATCGCAGTCACGTCGATCATGTGCAGATCACCGTGGCGGAATCACAGGGCATGGAAGGTTCCCGCGGCGGCTATTATGACACGTCAGGAGCCCTGCGGGACGTGCTGCAGAATCATGTGCTGCAGTTGCTGTGCCTGATCGCCATGGATCCTCCCAGCCTGTTTCAGGCTCGCGAAATCCGCGATGAAAAGCTGAAGGTCCTGCAGGCTCTCAGACCCGGCAGCAGCGGAGGCATCAGCAGCTGGGCAGTCCGCGGCCAGTACGCAGCCGGACTGGTCGGACGCCAGCCGGCACTCGCGTATCGCGAAGAGGACCGTGTGAATCCGGCGTCCAACCGCGAAACCTTCGTCGCCATGAAGGTACTGATCGACAATTGGCGCAGGGCGGGAGTGCCGTTCTTTCTGAGAACAGGCAAGCGCATGCCCCGCCAGCTCACCGAGATTGCCATTCAGTTCAAGAACCCGCCGCTGAATCTGTTCTCGACTGTGGACTGTGACGGGGATCTTTGCGATATCGTGGAAACTCGCCCCAACCAGCTCGTGCTGCGAATCCAGCCGCAGGAAGCCATCTCACTGAAGTTCTCGGCCAAACGCCCCGGCATGAATTATCACGTCCAGCCGGTCTCCATGGATTTCGATTACGGACAACATTTTGATACAGTCCTGCCCGAAGCCTATGAACGACTGCTGCTGGACGTCATGCGCGGCGATTCAACTCTGTTCACCCGAAATGATGAACTCGAAGCCGCCTGGCGTTTCGTGACTCCCGTTCTGCGAGCCTGGGAAGCCAGTTCTTCGTCCCCGGAACTCTATGCGGCCGGTACCTGGGGACCGGCCGCTGCTGATCGTCTGATTGCCGAACATCGTGCCAACTGGCGGGCTCCGCGCTGAAGTCGCCGTCTCGCTTTCGCTCTGAATCCGGAAACATCAACCATGTTGAAAAAACTGCTGCTGATCCCTGCATTCGTCCTGCTGACTCTGAACTGCGTTCGCGCTGATGACGCACTGCTGCAGGCTGCCCTGAAGAATGCCGGGCAGAACCGAACAGAGCTGGAAAAAGCCCTCGCTGACGCTCCGCAGGATCAGCAGGACGGCATCAGGTTCCTCATCGAAAATATGCCGGAGTCCGATCTGCAGTCACTTTCGGCCGACTTCCTGCTGGAAAACAGCCGACTGACGTGGCAGGCACTGCGGGAATCCGCCTGGGCCGACCGCATTCCGCAGGACGTTGTCTTTGATTCACTGCTGCCATACGCCAATATCAACGAACGCAGAGACGCGTGGCGAAAAGAATTCTTCGAAAAATTCCGGCCACTTGTGAAGGATGCGAAATCCCCGTCTGAGGCCGCCGCCGTGCTCAACCAGCAGGTCTTCCCGATGGTCAATGTCAGGTACTCAACCCAGCGCAAAAAAGCCGATCAAAGCCCACTCGAAAGCATGGAAAGCGGACTCGCATCCTGCACCGGACTGTCCGTGCTGCTGGTCGATGCCTGCCGAGCCGTGGGAGTCCCCGCCAGAATCGTGGGCACGCCACTGTGGTCCGACAACAGCGGCAATCACACCTGGGTGGAAATCTGGGACAATGGCTGGCACTTCACCGGAGCCTGCGAACCCACCGGCAATGCTCTGGATCAGGGATGGTTCATTGATCGCGCATCAAAAGCCATCCGCGATGAACGCAGACATGCCATTTATGCAGTGACGTTCCGCAAAAATGGTCAGACCTTCCCCATGGTCTGGGCTCGAGACAACTCGGATGTTTTCGCGGTGAATGTCACTGATCGCTACACCGCACTCAGATCACCGATTCCGCCGAATCACTCGGCTCTGCGAGTCCGGGTGATCGGTCCCGCCGGAACGCGGACTGCCGTGGATATCCGGATTCTGGATGCCGCCGGCAACGAACTGTTCAGGGGAAAATCAAAAGACGATCGATTCGACTCCAATGACCACCTGACGGCCGCAGTCCCCACCGGCCTGAAGGTCACGGTCAGCATTGCCGACACTGAAATCAGCCAGCAGGTTGAAGTGCTGGAACAGGAACAGCTTGTGGAATTGCGGCAGCCCTGATCTCTGGCCAACACCCGCCTCCCAATTCTCGGAAATCCACCCCAATCCCCGGCGCCGATTGCCGACTGGCATGGTTTCAAACTGTACGGATGGACCTGTTTCCTGTGCCTTCCGGCAGCCATCCCAGTTGGAAAATCCTGATCCGGGGTATCGTGATGCTGTTTCGCACATGGCTTTCTGCTGCCGTTGCTGATCACAGAAATACGCTGAGATACTGGCTGTTGCCGGCCTTCGTCGCAGCCTGGCTGTGCGGCAAACCTGCTGCAGCGGATGACTTTTTGTTTTCGCACGAGCAGGTGCTGGGGACGACTCTGGAGCTGACTGTGACCTGTGCGGATCAGCACACAGCGAAGCAGGCGGAACAGCGGGCTCTTGAGGAAATAGACCGGCTGGCGGCAATCTTCAGCAGCTATCAGACGGACAGCCAGTTTTCCCGGTTTACTGCCCTGGCGGCAGACCAGTCGATGGTGGTTTCTCCTGAATTGCTGCGTCTGTTGAAGCGGTGTGAAGAGTGGACTCGGGTGTCGAACGGGGCCTTCAATCCGGCGGTGGAAGTCATCAGTCGTCGCTGGCAGCAGGCGGCCGTTGAAGGTGTTGAACCAACGATGCCGGAACTGCAACAGTTGGTTTCCGTGGCTTCGCAGCGGCACTGGCGGGTGCAGGCGGAACAGGGACGACTGATTCGTCGCACTGAGCAGCCACTGACTCTGAACGCCATAGCGAAGGGTACTGTCGTGGATTCGGTAGTGCTGGCACTGCAGTCTGAGTTTCCGCAGATTGAGGGGCTGGTCGTGAATATCGGTGGTGACCTGCGAGTCGCCGGAGTCGGGCAGTGTGCTGTAACGGTACCTGCTCCGCAGCGTGATGCCTTGAATGCGACCCCACTGGCTGTCCTGCAGCTTTCCAATCAGGCGATTGCGACCAGCGGCATGTCCGAACGTTCATGGAGCGTGGCCGGGCGTGCCGTATCACACATCATGGATCCTCGCACGGCCCTCCCTTGTGTGCAGGTCCCCAGTGCTTCGGTGGTAGCCGCCGACGCCGAGACTGCCGACGTGCTGGCCACAATCTGCAGCGTGCTGGAGCCTGCGGAATCTGTGAGACTGATCGAGTCGATTCCGGGTGCATCCTGCTGCCTTGTGACGGCCGGAGGAGCTGTGCTGTGCTCAGCGGGCTGGCCAGTTCAGCAGCCTGCAGCGGCCGTGGCCGATGAAAAATCGACGCAGGCAGAGGCTTCTGCCAAACCGACTCCCTTCGATCTGCAGATTGAATTTGAAATCGCGAAGTCTGCCGGTGGCGGACGATACCGACGTCCCTACGTCGCAGTCTGGGTGGAGGATGCAGACGGTTTCCCCGTGAAAACGCTAAGTCTGTTCCTGATGGCAGACAATCCCGGTCCCCGCTGGCATCGGGACCTGCGGCGCTGGTATTCCAGTGATCAGGTGCGGCAGCTGGTGGACGATGCAAAGCTGATTGGCACGATTTCGAAGCCTACGCGCAACCCGGGTGTCTATAAAGTGGCCTGGGACGGTCGCGACGACAAAGGCGACCTGCTGCAACCGGGTAAGTACACGCTGTACATCGAAGCGGCTCGCGAGCATGGTACGTATCAGCTGATGAAGCACCCGTTTGAGCTGGGTGGTGCGAACTTCACTGAGCAGCTGAAGGGAAACACGGAAATCAGTGCCGCTTCCATCAAATACTCGGGAAAGTAAGCCTGTGAGCACGAACGAGGCTGCGGTGAAGAGCCCACCGGAAGGATCGGTCTCAGGTCGATCGAGAGGACGCTGGATGCAGCGACAACTGGCTGTGTGGAGTCGCTGGCTGCATATCTACCTGTCACTGATGTCGTTTGGTGCGATTCTGTTTTTCAGCATCACCGGACTGACGCTGAACCATCCGGACTGGTTTTTCAGTGAGTCCACGAAGAGCGTGGAGGGAACAGTCCCCCGCGAATGGCTGCATCTGCAGCAGCCACCGCCGGAAAATCGGGACGAATCTGATTACGGGCATGAGGTGGACCGGCTGGCGGTCGTTGAGTTTCTGCGGGGGGAACACGGCCTGTCGGGAAGAATGACTGAGTTTTTGTCATTTCAGGACGAGTGCGAAGTGACGTTTCAGGGGCCGGGGTACGCAGCCACGGCCCGTATTCGCCGCGATGACGGGACATATTCCGTTTCCATCATCAGCAATGACCTGGTTTCCATGCTGAACGATTTGCACAAGGGACGTCATACCGGCGCCGAGTGGTCTGTGGTCATCGATATTTCGGCCATCATCTCAGCATTGGTGGCCATCACGGGCCTGATCCTGGTTTTCTTCCTGAAACTGCATCGAAAGCTGCGACTGTCTCTGGCAGTTGCCGGCATCCTGCTTATTCTCTGGATGTTTCGGATTGCCATTAACTGAAAAGGCAGCAGCATGTCAGGCAGTGATCCTTCGGCGGACGCCACGGTACTCAGCGAATCGGTTCAGCTCCCGCGAACGCATCGGCGGCAGCCTGAGGAGCGTGAACAGGGTGTGCAGCCGCTGGCAATACTGATGCAGCGACTGCAGCTGTCTGCTCATGACCTCGTCTCGGCATCTCCCCGTCAGCTGACTCACAAGATGGTCTCGCGGGCTGTCAAGGGGCGCTGGCTGACGATCAATTCTCGTCGGCAGGTGCATGAGGCCTTTTGTCTGGCGACCGGCACAGCACCGCTCATTTCCGAACTCTTCAATTACTAACCCGGCAATTACCAACCCGGCGTTCGTCCGGCTTCCGTTGCGGATCAGGGTCAGACGTGGATTTCAGCTGTCAACATTTTGAGGTCGAGCGCTGTCGATCGTGCGAACTGCTGCCTCTTCAGGTGCACGGCTCTGTCAGCCGCAGGCAGGTGCTGCTGCGGCAGCTGTTTCCTGACGTAAATCTGCAGCCGCTGCAGTACAGCAGCAACCCCGCAGGTTCCCGCATCAGGGCTCGGATGGCCGTCGACTGGCAGCAGTCGCCGCTGGGGTTTGGCTTCTTCGACCCGCGGCAACAGGGCGTTCCTGTGGAAGACTGTCCGCTGCATCATCCCCTGATTACTCAGTCGATCCCGACCCTTCGTGAGTTTCTGCTGCGGGCACAACTGACGCCTTTCGATCCCGACCGCAATTCCGGAGAATTGAAATTCGTGGTGCTGACAGCTGCACCGGATGCCGGGCAGGTCATGGTGCAGTGGGTACTCAGGTCACAGGAATCTGTCTCCCGAATCCGCAGTGTCTGGCGAAAGATGTCACCGGCGGACCGCGGCACTGTGCATGTCATGGGAGTCGGGATTCAGCCGCTCCGCAGTTCGCAGATTGGTGCCGAGCTTGAGTTGTGTGTTTCCGAAGAGCGAAGTCTGCAGATTCGTTTCGGCGACCTGCCGCTGTTTTTCGGGCCGGGCAGCTTCATCCAGACGAATCATGAGATTGCCACAAGGCTGTATTCCGCTGCTGGGCAAAGGATTTCCGGGGGCGTTCCCGGACCGATACTCGATCTGTACTGTGGTGCCGGCGGATTTGGACTGATGGCAGCCAGTCACGGTCGAGCGGTTGTGGGACTGGAGAAATCAGCCACTGCCATTGAAAATGCTCGTCGATCGGCCGAGCTGATGGGCGTTGCAGCGGAATTTCGCCAGTGCTCGCTGGAAGCTGATCAGACTATGCTTGCTGCGGACGAGTATTTTTCCACGATCATCTGCAATCCGCCGCGCCGCGGCCTCGATCCTGCATCCCTTGAACTCATTCAAAGACTGGCTCCGCAGCGCGTCCTGTACTCCAGTTGTTCACCGCAGACTCTGGCAAGGGACCTGCAACTGCTGTCCGGGCAGTTTCAACCGATCTGGATGCAGGGTTTTGACATGTTTCCCCTGACTGAACATTTCGAAGTGCTTTGCGAACTTGAACTGACTGTCGGTAAAAGCTGACTGCCCTGCCCTGCGGATTCGATTTTGTCCCCGGTTTCCCATATTGTCTGCTGCAGTCAGATCAGCAGTTTCCTGTGGTACGGAGCGGACGTCATGCATGGTCACGCCTATGTGGAGCGATTCATCAATCTGCTGGACCCGGCAGCCAATCTCATTTTCAACATGAGTGTGGCGGAGGCGGAGGCACGAGTTGGCAGCGGAGACCCTGCTCAGATTCGTGAAATTGAAGGCCAGTTCGCTCTCGTGCATCGCAGTGGTCGCACCATTCGCATGGCTCGTTCCATCGGCCGGCCCATGCGATACTTTCTGGCCAAGCAGGTGGATGGCCCCTGCCTGATTGTCGCTGAGCGGATTGATCAGATTGCAGATTGGCTCAGGCAGGAAGGCCTGGACGGGCAGTTTCATCCGTCTTACACGCGGATGGTACCAGCGCACTACCTGCAGGAACTGTCACTGCTCGGTTGTCCGGATCCCAGCCCTGGCCAGACCCGCTGGTTTACTCCCGAGCGCAATCGACTTCCGGCCAGCATCGACGAGATCGGTCGGCAGTACATCGGAACGCTGCAGCGTGAGATCTTTCGCTGGCTCGACAGTATCGATCGGCGTGAACCGCTCGGAGTGATGTTCAGCGGTGGTATCGACAGCGGGGCTGTTTTTCTGGCAATTTACGACGCTCTGTTGAAGCGGGGAGAATCACCGGCACGGCTGAAGGCTTTCACGCTCAGCCTGGACGGTGCCGGCGCGGATGCTCAGCAGGCTGAGCAATTCCTGGCAGAACTGGATCTGGGACTGTTTCTGGAGGTTATTGACGTACCGGCTTCAGCGGTTGATTACCGCAAGGCTGTGCGACTGATCGAGGACTACAAGCCTCTGGATGTCCAGGCAGCGGCAATGGGCATGGCGCTTTGTCAGGGGATCCGGGAACGGTATCCCGAATGGCGGTATCTGGCGGACGGAGATGGTGGCGATGAAAACCTGAAGGACTATCCGATCGAGGAAAACAGCGAATTGACAATTCGCAGCGTCCTGAATAATTCGCTGCTGTATCACGAAGGCTGGGGGGTACAGGCTGTGAAGCATTCCCTGACCTACAGTGGCGGACAAAGTCGTGGTCATGTGCGAACGTGGGCACCTGCTGCTGCGTACGGGTTTCGTGGCTTCAGTCCGTTCGCCCTGCCGAATGTGATCGAAGTTTCGGAGGGGATTCCGTTTATTGAACTGACCGAATGGGATCACGGTCGACTGTATTCACTAAAGGGCGAGGTTGTACGACGGGGGATCGAACAGATTACCGGGCTGACGATGCCGATCTTCGAGAAACGCCGAATGCAGCATGGTGCTGCGGCTCCGGCGACCTTCTCAAACCTGTTCCCTGCCACCGAACAGACCTACAGACGCACCTTTCTGGACCTGTACGCTCAGTAGTGCTGTTTCAATAAGAAAGTCATAAGCGTGCCGCTGCAAACGATTCAACAGGCGATCCGGGCAATTCAGGAAGGCCGAATCGTGATCGTGGTCGATGATGAAGACCGCGAAAACGAGGGAGATTTTGTCTGTGCTGCCGAGACGATTACTCCGGAGCAGGTGGACTTCATGCTGCGGGTGGGTCGGGGGACGCTCTGCGTACCGCTCACCGCCGAGGACGCTGCCCGGCTCAAGCTTCGGCCGGTCGTTGAAGAATCACTCAACACTGCCCCGAACAAAACCGCTTTTCTCCGGGCTGTGGATCACATCACAGCGGGTACCGGCGTCAGTGCTGAAAACAGAGCTCGGACGATCCGCTCGCTGGCCAACCCCGCCTGTCCTGCAGAAGAATTCCTGCAGCCTGGGCACGTCAACCCACTGCTGGCCCTTGACGGTGGCGTGCTGCGAAGAGCCGGTCACACTGAAGCCACAACTGACCTGCTGCGACTGGCCGGTTGTCGTCCCGCAGGCGCCCTGATCGAAATCTGCAGCCAGAAAACTCATGGCATGGCAGACTACACAGAGCTGCAGGAAATCTCCCGGCAGTACAACATCCCGATGATCTCCATCGAGGAACTCATCCGTTACCGGCGAATTCGGGAACAGCTCGTGACCAGAGTGGTTTCCGTATCACTTCCCACGGCTGAATTCGGTACACCGCAGCTGATTGGCTACCAGGTTGCTCATGAATCACAGGAACCGCTGGCCCTCGTCTGGGGCGACCTGCATTCGATTGAAGCGCCGCTGGTCCGCATGCACTCCAGCTGCTTCACCGGAGATGTCCTTGATTCGCTCCGCTGTGACTGCGGTGATCAGCTGCGAATGGCCATGACCATGATCCGGGACGAAGGTGCCGGTGCAGTGGTCTATCTGCCGCAGGAGGGACGAGGCATCGGACTTCTGGCCAAACTGCGAGCCTATCAGCTGCAGGATGAGGGTCTGGACACTGTGGAGGCCAACCATCGGCTGGGTTTCAAAGCCGACATGCGCGATTACATGGTGGGACTGCAGATACTTAAGGACCTCGGCCTGACAAAAGTTCGACTGCTGACCAACAACCCCAAAAAAACCGACGCGTTCGTCTATGCCGGAGTCGATCTGACTGTCGTCTCCCAGGTGCCGATTGTGGCACCGCCACATGCCTGCCGGGCCAGTTACATGGCAGCCAAGCGAGACAAGATGGGACACCTTTTGCCGGAGGACGTGGTCAGGCTGTCACCTGATGGAAATGCCCCGTGAGGCAATTGATACTGGACTGGCTGCGGCTGGGACTGATCTGCTTCGGCGGTCCCGCAGCCCACATTTCCGTCATGCATCGAGTCGCAGTGGAAGAGCGACACTGGGTGCAGGAGGCCGAATTTCTTAAAGCGATGAACTTCTGCATGCTGTTGCCCGGACCGGAGGCCCACCAACTGGCGGTTTGGCTCGGATGGCGGACGCACGGCGTGCGGGGAGGGCTGATTTCCGGAACTTTGTTCGTGCTGCCGGGCAGCCTGATTATGCTGGCAATCAGCTGGCTGTATGCAAACACTCAGACTGTACCCGCCGTGCAGGGACTGCTGCTCGGACTGAAGTGTGCCGCCTTGTCCGTCGTTCTGCAGGCATTGCTGCGACTGGCCAGCCGTGTCCTGAAATCACCGTTTCTTGTGCTCCTCGCGCTCGTCTCCTGCCTGACGTCAACGCTGCAACTGGTGCCATTTCCGTTGCTGATTGCAAATGCGGCGCTGGCGGGAATGCTGTGGTACCGGTTTCGCAGCCGCACCGAGTTCCGCGCTGCGGCCGAGGTGCCGGACAGCACTGCGGCAGCGGAAGTTCAGCCACGCGGGGAAACTCGCAGAATCCTAATTACTCTGTGTACCGGACTGCTGCTGTGGTGGCTGCCGGTCGTCTGCTGTGGCCTGCTGGCCGGCTGGTCCAGCCTGCCGGTCCGCCTGGGACTGTTCTTCAGCAGGGCGGCAGTGCTGACATTTGGCGGAGCCTGGGCGGTCCTGAATTACGTCAGTTCGGTCGTGGTGGACGATTTCGGCTGGCTGACCCGGGCCGAGATGGCGGATGGGCTCGGGCTTGCCGAGACAACACCCGGCCCCCTGATCCTCGTGGTTCAGCATGTCGGCTTTCTGGCCGGATGGAAGCAGTCCGGAGACTGGTCGCCGACGTATGCCGGAGCTGCGGCGGCACTGCTGACAACATGGGTCACATTCGCTCCCAGTTTTCTCTGGATCCTGCTGGGAGCTCCCTGGCTGAACCGTCTGAGTCAGCGTGGCTGGCTGACCGCCATCATGAATGCTGTCTCAGCCACAGCCGTGGGACTGATCGCGGCACTTGGCATCGGACTGGCTGGCAGCACGCTGTTTTCCGAAGAGGCGGCATTGCCGTTCCGTCAGTTCCTGCTGCCGGTTCCCGCTTTCGGTCTGTTGAGACCTGAAGCCGTTCTGTTGACCGGACTTGGCTTCGTGCTGACATTTGCGTTCCGCAAAGGTCTCGCAATAATTCTTGGCTGCTGTGCATCGGTCGGCTGGCTGCTGAGCCTGCTCGGCTGACGACATCCGGAATTCCAGTGAACCTCGTGGAGCGGGTACCGTGAAAGCTGCTGTTTTTCTGACCGTGCTGCTGGGCACACTCTGTTCTGGTGGCTCCGCTTGTGCGGGTCCGGCGTCGGACAGCCCTCCTGGACTGATCTCGCGACAGTTCATTTATGAGCGTGCCCCGTTCCCTGAATGTCATGCGTCCACCATCGTGGAAACACCGGAGGGACTGGTGGCCGCCTGGTTTGGAGGCACGGAAGAAAAGCATCCGGACGTCGGTATCTGGACGTCACGCTTCCGCGACGGCGTCTGGTCGGCTCCGGTGGAAGTGGCCAACGGGATCCAGCACACCTTTGTTGATGGGAAAGTTCATCGACACCCGACCTGGAATCCAGTGCTGTTCCAGTATCCGAATGGTCCGCTGGCACTGTTCTGGAAGTGCGGACCTGACCCGGCGTCATGGTGGGGTGTCATGTCTCTGTCGACAGATCACGGCGTCACGTGGACTCAACCATGTCGGTTGCCCGAACACATTGACGGGCCGGTTCGCAACAAGCCGATCCTGCTGTCAGATGGAACACTGCTGTGCGGCAGCAGTACGGAGTTTGACGGCTGGCGAGTGCATTTTGAGAAGACTGCCGACTTCGGACGAACCTGGCAGAGAACTCCTGCCATCCATGACGGCCGCACAGTTGGCGCCATACAGCCCACACTGCTGACTGTGGCTGGTGGCCGCATTCTGGCGCTCTGCCGCAATCAAAACGGAAATGGCGCGATCCTCGCAACCAGCAGCACTGATGGCGGATCCACGTGGACCAGTCCTGAACCAACAGCGCTGCCCAATCCCAACAGCGGAATTGATGGTGTCACACTCAAAACCGGAGCTCACCTGCTGGTCTACAATCACACCCATCGCGGCGAAGGCAATCCGCGGGGGCGTGAGATGATCAATCTGGCGTGGAGCGATGACGGCAATCGCTGGAAGGCCGCCATGCTGCTGGATCGCGAGGCGAAGGCAGAATTCTCGTATCCCGCCATTATCCAGACCGCAGACGGTATGACGCATATCACATACACCTGGAAACGGCAGAGAATCGTGCATCTGGTTGTGGATCCGACAAAACTGGCACTGCGTGATATGCAGGGCGGGGCCTGGCCGTTCGAACAGTGAAGATCGGAGTTATTCATGGAAACAGTCGCAGGAGCAATCCAGCGGATTCGACCGCAGCGGCGGATTACCGGAATGTCAGCTGTTCTGCTGCCATTCACCGATGCCGGTGCTGTTGACTGGAGCGGCTTTGATTCGCATGTCAGTCGTACCCTTGACGCCGGCCTGCAGCCTGCCGTGAACATGGATACCGGCTACATCAATCTGATCGACGACAGTACTCGTCTTGAGGTTCTGCGACGCACAAAAGCCATCGCATCCGGGCGAACATTTGTTGCCGGTGCATTCGTTGGAGATGTCCCCGGCAGCCGCTTCAACACAGCAGCGTATGCGGTGGCCATGCAGCAGATTCAGGACGCCGGTGGCACTCCCGTGATCTTTCAGTCGTTCGGGCTGACTCAGCAGCCTGACGATTCCATTGTGGAATCCTATCGGCAGCTTGCGACATATGCTGATCGCTTCATCGGCTTCGAACTGGGACAGATGTTTGCCCCATTCGGGCAGATTTACAGCGAAGCGGTGTATCGAGGACTGCTCGGGATCCCGCAGTGCATTGGCGCAAAACACTCTTCACTGGAACGTTCTGCGGAGTGGCAGAGACTGCTCTGGCGGGACCAGGCACGCCCCGATTTTTTGGTCCTGACCGGGAACGATCTGGCAATCGATATGGTAATGTACGGAAGTGATTACCTGCTGGGGCTCAGCAGTTTCGCTCCCGATCTGTTCGCACTTCGTGATCGATTCTGGAGCGAGGGGAATGCCGAGTTTTACCAGCTGAACGATGTCCTGCAGTACCTCGGATTTCTGGCCTTTCGTACGCCGGTGCCGGCCTACAAGCATGCGGCAGCCATGTTTCTGCAGCTGCGCGGCTGGATTCAATCCTCGGCCCCGCACCCCGCTGCTGTACGACGCCCCGAAAGTGACCGTGAGCTCCTTGCAGAAGTGCTGGCGAAGCTGGAACGCTGGATTTGACCCCTGCCTGCTGAAATCCTCCTGAAAATCATTCCCTGTGTAACGTCTGGATTGGCTTTTGCAGGCTGAATCTGAGACAAACAGGGCCGGGTCAGCGGCAACTTGAATTCCTGCGGGACGGTCGAACATGAATCGACAGCGACTGGCAGTGGCCACAGCAATCATCGTCTTGTGCTTTTCGGCAGTTGTGACTGCGCAATTCGGTCAGTTCGGACAGCGCGGCAGATCCCGAAACATGTACGGACCGGACGGACGCGTCGAACGCAACGGCGTACCAGACTGGAAGCTTGACCAGAACTTTGCCAGGGACGTCTTCACCTTCGCCCGAATCCGCTATCGCAGCATGGGTCGCTGGGGCTGGCAGACTGACTACCCTGATGCCGATCTCAATTTCTCCTATCGACTGCAGCAGCTCACGTCTCTGCACACAGATCCGGACGGAGTCATTCTGGAACTGACTGACCCGAAGCTGTTTGAATACCCGTTCATTTACATTATTGAACCCGGCTACATTTATCTTGAGGAAGATGAGCGACAGGCGCTGCGATCCTATTTGCTGAACGGCGGATTCCTCATGGTGGATGACTTCTGGGGTGACGAAGAATGGCAGGGATTCTATCGCGAGATCAGACAGGTGTTTCCTGAGTATGAACCGGAAGAACTGACACTCGATCACCCCATCTTTCATTCGGTTTATGACTTGTCCGAGCGACCTCAGATTCCGGCCATCGGCTATGCGCGTCAGATGGCCAACGGAGAAGTCTACTCAGCACAGGGATATGGCACTGAGGAAGTCCATTACTGGGGACTTTATGATGCAAATCGTCGACTGATGGCAGTGATCTGTCACAATACAGATCTGGGCGACGGCTGGGAGCGGGAGGGTGAAGATCCGTGGTACTTCCGCGAGTTCTCAGAGAAGAAGGCCTATCCTCTGGGAATCAATATCATTTTCCACGCAATGACTCACTGATTCATCTGAAAGCGGACTATGAGTGCGGCAGAATTGAGTGCTGAACGTGAGCGGGAACTGATTGCGGAACTGCGCAAATTTCGTGGAAAAATCGACGCCGAACTGTCTCGCGTGATTATCGGGCAAAAACAGGTTGTGCAGCAGCTCCTGATCTCGCTGCTGTCCGGTGGCAATTGCCTGCTTACAGGGGCACCAGGCCTCGCCAAAACACTGCTGGTAAAAACTATCGCCCAGGTATTCGACCTGCGGTTCAACCGCATCCAGTTTACTCCCGACCTGATGCCGGCAGACATTACCGGGACCGAGGTTCTGGAGGAAGATGGCAGCGGAGCGAGGACCATGCGATTCATCCCCGGACCGATCTTCGCCAACGTGCTGCTGGCCGATGAAATCAACCGAACGCCCCCCAAAACTCAGTCCGCTCTGCTGGAAGCCATGCAGGAACATCAGGTCACGGCAGCCGGACGTCGCTACCCGCTCGATGAACCATTTTTTGTACTCGCCACACAGAATCCGATCGAAATGGAGGGCACGTATCCACTGCCCGAAGCCCAGCTTGACCGATTCATGTTTAATGTGATGATTGACTACCTGTCCGAGGACGATGAGACCCGCGTGGTTACGCAGACCACATCTGAACGACCGGCTCCCGTGCAACCTCTGTTCAACGGTCAAACGCTGCTGGAATTCCATGAAGTGGTGCGACGCGTGCCGATCGCAGACGAAGTCGCCCGGTACGCTGTAAGGCTTGCCGCAGCATCTCGTCCCGGCCAGCCCGGTACTCCGGACTTCATCAACGAGTACGTATCCTGGGGCGCGGGGCTTCGAGCCGGACAGTTCCTCGTGCTCGGTGGCAAGGCACAGGCCCTGCTGGACGGTCGCACCTTCGTTTCAACTCGCGATCTCCAGGCCATCGCAAGGCCGGTACTGCGTCACCGCATTCTGCCGAATTATCGAGCGGAGGCCAAAGGGGTCTCAGTCGATTCACTGATCGATCGGCTGCTTGAGGTGGTGGCTCATCCGAAAAACGAAACTGTCAACTGACTGAGCCAGTGCCATGACCGCTGAATTGATGAACCCCGCGGTGATCATGAGCATTCGTTCGCTGGAAATGCGCGCGAAACTGGTGGTCGACGGTTTCCGCACAGGCCTCAATCGCAGTCCGAAACATGGTTTCTCTGTCGAGTTTTCTGAGTACCGCCAGTACGCCCAGGGCGATGACCCGCGCTTCCTCGACTGGAAACTGTTCGCCCGTACCGACCGCAGCTACATCAGGCTGTTCGAGGACGAAACCAACCTGCGGTGCTGCATCCTGCTGGATATCAGCTCCTCCATGACGTTCTCGTCCGTCGGCTGGAACAAACTGCAGTATGCTTCCACGGTGGCCGCTTCACTGGCCTGGCTGTTGAACCGACAGGGCGATGCCGTGGGGTTGACTCTGTTCGATGACCAGGTACGAACTGTCATACCTCCGCGCTACCGTCCTGGACACTTTCGCCGACTGATGACAACTCTGGAAGATCCCGGAACCGGCGTGCAGACAGATCCGGCAGCAGCACTTGAGGACATCGCTCGAAGACTCCGCAAACGCGGCCTTGTGATCCTGATCTCAGATCTCCTTGCGCCAGTACAAAAACTCGGCGATGGCCTCCGCATGCTCCGCGGCTGCCTGCACGACCTCGTCGTCTTCCAGATCCTTGATCCCGCTGAACTGACTCTGCAGTTTGACGGGCCGCGACTGTTCGAAGATCTGGAATCAGAGCAGCAGGTTTTCGCTGACCCCGACATCGTGCGAAGCGAATATCTGCAGCGACTGGAAGAGCATAATCGGATGGTGCGGGAAGAATGTGAAACGGCCGGTGCCAGTCTGCGACTGCTGGCCACGGACCAGCCGCTTGAACTGTCGCTGGCCGAATTCCTGCAGGCTCGTCGACAGCGTCGCTGAACCCCACAACACCAGATATCTGACACTGCGGTATTCAGCCCCAGTTTTGTTTCGGGAGTGTCACTGAAATGTTTGAGTTTCTGGCACAGAACTTTGCCGTTGCCGGAGGTGTACTGGCAGCCATTCCCTTGCTGCTGCACATGCTCCGACGTACGCCCGCCGTCCGCATGCCCTTCAGTCTCGTACGGTTTCTCTCGCCCACTCTTCCCAAAACCACGCGTCGTTCACGCATCGAAAACTGGCCACTGATGCTCCTGCGAATACTCGCCGTTGCTCTGATCGCCCTCGCATTCTCCAGACCCTTTCAGAGAATTGCCGTCACCCAGGACTCTGCTGCTCCGGCTGGACGACGAATTGCCATCCTGCTGGACTCCAGTGCCAGCATGCGTCGTGATGGCATCGCTGAGTCGCTGCTGCTTCAATTTCGCGAACAAACTGCTGCACTTCAGCCCGCTGACATACTCAGTGTCTCAAGCTTCGCACAGACAACCAGAACACTGCTGACTGCCGACGAATGGCGTCAGACAGACCCCGCCAGTCGAACTGCTCTGCTGCAGCGAGTTGAACAGCAATGGCAGCCGGACTGGACGGCGACGCACCTCGATTCAGCAATGCTCGAGGCTGCCGAAGAAGTATCCCGGGAACGGCTCGGCGAGTCGTCCGACGCCGCGTCCGTTATTGTCATCACCGACTTCCAGGAAGGCAGTCGGCTCGATGCACTGCGATCGTCAGCCTGGCCGGATGGCGTAAGCCTCGAACTGCGTCCTGTGAAACCAGAACAGTCCGGTAACCGGGGCCTCAGCCTCGCCGAAGATCAGAAATCCGGTCGAGTTCGAGTTCGCGTGACCGCCTCCGGTGACGCCCCCTCGGGCGCATGCACACTGCAGCCCTTTGACAGTCAGGGAAAACCTGTTGGCAATCCGATTCCGCTGGATATTGCACCCGGCCAGCGACGTACCGCAGCAATGCCGGAACCGACAGAAAATCAGCCACAGATTGCCGGTGTCGAACTGCTGGGTGATCCGCATCCGTTCGACAATGTGGTTGACCTGCCCCTGCAGCAGCAGAAAACCCGACGCATTCTGCACGCAGGATCCACTGACGCCAATGACGAGGAGTCCATGAGGTATTACCTGCAGCGAGTCTTCGACGGACAGGAAGCAGAACCTCTGGAATTGCTCGACCTCGTCACAGCCGACGGCATGCCGATTCCACCTCCGGCTGATTCGAAACTCGTACTGCTCACCGACACGATTCCCGCCAGCCTGGCACCGACCCTGAAGCAGATTGCTGATCAGGGCGGCATCATTCTGGCAGCGATCAAATCGGCAGAGATGGCGTCGTCCATCAGCAGTCTGCTGCCCGCTGGACTGCAGTGGACGGAAGCTGAGGTGAAAGATTACGCGATCATGACCACCACAAATTCTGAATCACAACTGCTCGCACCCTTTGCCGACGCACGGTTCTCCGACTTTTCCTCGATCCGCTTCTGGCATTACCGCAGGATCGAAGGTCTGCCGCAGGACAATTCCGTACAGATTCTGGCCCGCTTCGATTCAGGCAGCCCGGCAATCCTTGAAATCCGGACGCCGAGCGGGGGCCGCATCTTTCTGCTCACATCCGGCTGGAATCCCGATGACAGCCAACTGGCATTGTCCAGCAGGTTTCCGCCACTGCTGCTGCAGGTTGTTCGCATCGCATTTCCTGCCGAGGCCGCTTCACAACTGCATGATGCCGGGACAACTCTCAACATCACAGAACTCACGCAGGAAAAACAATGGCGATTGCAGCGACCGGACGGAACAACCGCCGCGGATCAGTCCTCGCAGGATGCCACAATTCTGCTGAACGAACCGGGGCGCTGGATCCTGACCGAAGAAACACCGGATGGCCCCAGGGCCTCCAGTCTGCTGGTCACTGTAGCGGCCTCAGAGAGCCGCACGGAGCCGCTGCCGGAAGGTCAGTTACAGGCCCTCGGAATGGCTCCCGATGTGGCTGTCGTGCGAACCAATGACGCCGAAAAACAGACCACCGACAACAATGCGGAAATGGATGCTCAGGAACTGGAATCCCAGCAGAAATACTGGCGTTACCTGCTGCTGGCCGGCATGGCCTGCCTGTTGCTGGAATCCGCACTGGCAGCAGCCACTGAACGCAAACAGGCAGCCGCGATCTGATCAGCCACAGCAGGCCACCGACCAGCGTCAGGAGTTCTCCGGACCATTCTCGTAGAACATGCCCAGACGACGAAACTTCTGATAGCGACGCTCCAGCAGATCGTTCACAGGCAGTGGCTCAAGATTCTGCAGTGCTTCGACCAGCCGACTTTTCAGAGTCGCAGCCATCTTAAAATGATCCCGATGAGCCCCACCGAGCGGCTCCGGAATAACCTCATCCACAACACCCAGTGACAACAAATCACGGCTGGTGAATTTCAGGGCTTTGGCGGCCTTCGGAGCATGCTGCGCACTCTTCCAGAGGATTCCGGCACAGCCTTCAGGACTGATGACCGAGTAATAGGCGTGCTCAAGCACCGCCACGTGGTCGCCTATCCCAATACCCAGCGCTCCGCCCGAGCCACCCTCTCCGATGACCACACACACAATCGGAACCTCAAGGGTCGACATGTCACGCAGGTTCACCGCGATGTTGTAAGCCTGACCACGCTCCTCAGCACCCACTCCAGGGTAGGCGCCCGGAGTATCAATCAGGCAGATAATCGGCAATCCATAACGACTGGCCATCTCCATCTTCTGCATGGCCTTGCGATAGCCTTCCGGATGAGCACATCCGTAACAGCATTCGTTCCGCTCGCGCAGATTCCGCCCCTTCTGATGACCGACAAACATCACCTTGCGATCGGCCAGCCGAGCAAAACCGGTCACGATCGCCCGATCATCACCGAACGACTTGTCGCCGTGCAGCTCGACAAATTCATCGAACACCAGTTCGATGTAGTCAGGAGTCTGAGGCCGATCCGGATGCCGCGAAACCTGCACCGTCTGCCACGGATCCAGATTCGCATACCGCTCACGCGTCATCTGCGTGAGTTCCACACGCATACGTCGCATGATTTCCTTTTCTGCAGGAGTGGGGTCCTGCTGAGCTTCAAGCTTCAGCAGTCGCTCTTCCAGTTCGTACAGAGGTTTCTCAAAATTCAATTGATGCAGGGCGGCCATCAGCGGTCATCCAGCGGTATCAGTCAGTAGAGCCGAAAAGCACAGGTCAGAACCCGGGATTCTAACCTGCTCGCCCCAACCGGCAAACACGGAGCCTGCCGGAGAATCACTGATTCCCGTGAGTTTTCAACAAATCAGGCAATGTCGGGCAGCTCACTCCACTCCTCCAGATCCGCGACCTGCTCCGTCGGTTTGGCCGCAGCGGACTGTCGCCGTTCGAGCGGTAAATGCACATTTTTGGGGCTCGGCGGAGCTGCAGCGGGGGCAGGCTGCGGAGCTGCCACCGCCCGCGCCACCGGCTGCACCGCAGAAACGGGCGGTGCAGGAGCAGGATTCGGGGCTGCCGGAACCACAGGCGCCGCAGCCGGAACACCAGACTGAGGCATCATCGACTGCGGGGCCACTGCCGGCATCATCCCAGGCTGCGGCATCATCGGCTGTGGCATCATACCGGGCATCATCTGCGGCATCATGCCCGGCGACATCATTCCGGGCATCATCTGCGGCATCATACCTGGCATCATCTGCGGCATCATCTGCGGCATCATACCCGGCATCATCCCGGGCATCATACCCGGCATACCGTAGGGCATCTGAGCCGCGGGGGCGGCGGGCTGGGATGCCGCTGCGGCTGCACCGGATTTTTTCGGAGGCGCCATCTCGCCGATCGGAGCCGTCGTGCGTTTGGCTTTCGTCGGCTTCAGCGGCGCTGCAATTCCTCGCGAAACGCGATCCGCATCCGCTCGACTGTCCAGCCGCTTGTCCACGCTCAGACTTTCGTTGGCTTTGGCTTCACGCACTTTCTTCTCATGCAATTCCACAGGATCTTCCAGAAACACCCGACAGTTGCGAAACAGGGACATCACATCCCGCATTTCCTGAGGACGATCCTTCGGTTTCTTTGCCAGCATCTTCATCAGGACCATGTCCAGTTCGGGAGTACAATTTTTGTTGACTGCCGATGGTGGTGCCGGTTCCTCACTGAGGTGCTTTTTGAGCAGGTCATTCGGGCTGAGACCGGCAAATGGCGGACTGCCGGTGGCGACTTCATAGAGCGTTACACCCAGACTGTAAATGTCGGACTGAGCGGAAGGAGGACGCCGCAGAATGATCTCCGGAGCAATATAGGTTCTGGTACCCATAATGTTTTTCTGCTTGCCAGCCAGCAGTTTCATCACGCCGGTCGCCAGCCGGGACGCCAGACTGAAGTCGATCACCCGAACTTCACCAGTCTTGTTGACCAAAATATTGTCCGGCTTGATGTCCCGATGCAGCCAGCCTTTTTCATTGAGATGAACAAATGCCTGGCAGACCGCTTCAACAATCTTCTTCAACCGCGACTGTGTTTCCGGCAGGTTGGCTGACAACTGGGCCTTGAGGCTGGGAGCGCGGAAATAATCCATCAGCAGAAAACCGTGATCCCGATTGATCTCCAGTTTGTGGAACCGCACAAATCCCGGGTGCTCAAGCTGCGAACCAACTTTGTACTCGTGCTTCAGCACTGACTTCGCCTCGGCACTCTTCAGCGAATCCGGCAGCAGCAGCTTCATGGCAAGAGGCACGGTCCCCCCCTGCTCCACAACCTCCCACACCTGCGTCGAGCTTCCGGAGGCAATGCAGTTCTTCAGTTCGTATCCGCCGACAACATTCTGGTTCTCTGCCACAAATCCAACCCTCGCCGAACAACAGGAGGCAGTGCGACGCAGGCCACCAGCAAGGTGCGAAAAAACACCTGCCAGACCTGGACACGCGGACTGATTATCGGGTAAATCATAGGCTCAGATCGCCCGGAACGCGAATTCAATTCCATCAGTCGAAGGAATCTGTTCAGGTATTTTTGAGGATTTTCGGGGCAAACACACGTTCTCACCCGGCTCTCAAACCAACTGAACGCTCGTGTTTTGTCCATTTCTTCCGATTTTTCCAATTCTCACCGGCTGTTACCCCCCTGCCCCCCGTTATAAATTCCACCAGCAGAATGACCTGCAGACTGCCTTGAATCCAATTGCCACCGGCCGGACCGCCTAATGTCTCCCACCCAGCGATACCCATTTTCTCGTCGAACTGCCGGCCTGGCAGCAGTCCTGCTCTGCTGCATGGCCCTCACCAACTCTGCCCCCGGCGGCGCCGTAGACGAGCCCGGAATTGTTCACCACGAATACTCCGGAGCACTGATTCAGCCTGGTGATGGTGATGGACAGGTACTTCGCCGATTCGAAGTCCAGACGTTTGATTCCCCCGCCTCCTGCTTCTTCCACCTGTCCGACGACCTGCGACAGGGTTGTCCCTGGCCCGACAGCTACGGACTCACGGGGCCGGAAACTTCCCTGAATCAACTGCAGCCACACCTGCTCTACCCGTACGACGGCACACCCTGGTTTCTGGCACTCCCGCCCCTCAAAGTCGCTCTGCCCGCAGAGATTCAGCCCGGACATTCGTGGAATCAAAATGGCTGGCAGCTTACCGCCACCGAAGCTCGTACAGAGGAAAATCTGCAGATCTGGCAACTTGAAGCGCGAGAACCGCGAGGCCGCCGACAAAGCCTGCAGGTTGACGCCACCAGCGGAATTCTCGTCCGCGCCGAAGCCGACATCTTCATGGGCCAGGGTGATCAGTTCCTGATGACCCTGGTACGCTCTGCCACCAAATCGCTGCCAGCCGAGCAGGCTCAGGCCATTGCACAGTCGCGCGATGCACTGCTGCAACTGCAGGCAAAACTTGGCCGACGCCCGGATGCACAACTGGCAGAACTCTCGCAAAGGCAGGTCACCGACGCCGCTGACGTCCTCGACGCAATCTCAAAACTGGCAGCCGGAACCGCACTCGAACGGCTCACCCGGCAGATTCGGGCGGACGTCGAAATTCAGAAAAAACGACTTGAATCCGCCGCCGGACGAGCGGCGACACTGATGAGCTCTCCCGCTCCCGGCTTCACCCTGAATCTCGCAGCCGGTGGAAGCCTCAGCTCAGACAGTCTCAAAGGCAAAACCGTCATTCTGCACTTTTGGGACTACAAGGACTCACCACTCTCAGAACCCTACGGACAAACTGGCTACCTCGAATTTCTCAACAACCGACGTCGCAATCAGAACCTGCAGGTCGTCGGCATCAGCACCAACGGAGACCTGCAGACCCCGGAGAACGTCGCACGCGGTCGCCGTTCAGCACGCAAAATTGCCGAGTTCATGAACCTCAGCTACCCCATTGGATATGACGATGGCACACTGCTGAAAACACTGGGTGATCCCCGTGAATCCCGCGGCCAGCTGCCCCTCTGGGTCGTCATCGGCGCTGACGGAAAGGTCAAACACTATCACGCCGGCTTCTACGAAATCGACGCCGCCAAAGGGCTGAAGGAACTGGAAGCAGTGCTGAGCGCAGATGCCGGAAAATAAAACCACAACAGCTCAAAAGTTGTACGCCGGATTGTCCTTGTCAAAATCACTGTCCGTCAGTCGCAGATCCGGCTGGACATCCGTAAACAGATAGTCCTCGATTACCGGAGGTTTGGCGTCCTTTTTCTTCGGAAACCCAAACTGCTGCACTCGCACCGGCAACTGTGTCTTTTCGTCGATCCACAGTCGAGTGATCTGGAAAGGGAACTGACGTCGCGGTTCAGGGTGGCTGCTCTCAATCACCCGACAGTTGTACTTTTCGTACTTCTCAATCTTTGCGTCGGAAAAGTACTTCACGTCGCACTCGCCGTACTTCGACTCAACTTCCCACTGCTCAATCACGGCCTGCACCATGTTGGCCATGCCGGCCTTGGTAATCGGATAGCGATTCTCAGCCTTCACCCGCGAGTCGTCAGGTGACAATGACAGAGTGCCAATCAGTGAGGCCAGCCCGGTCTCATGAACCAGCAGTTTGTTGTCATTCTGACCCGATACAAAAATGACTTCACGACCCTCTCTGGGGTCCTGGAAGAGCATGTAGACACTGAATGGCTCATGCCGGATCTTCAGCTTCATCTTCTGCGAAATCAGGTCATCATCAACAACCTCTTTTTTCGCAAAAATGCACTCATATCCACTCATCTGCAGGACCCGACGATGCGCGTCCCGCGCAACCCGCAGGGCTGGCTTCAAAGGATGCTCGGCCCCCGTCTCATCGGAGGACATCGCCACCGGCTGACCGGATAAAAACGCCGCGCCCGCTGCCGCCATTGCCCCCATAAACACGCGGCGCTGTGGCCTGCCGGCACCAAAACTCTCTGTGGCAGTCATTACACGTTCCCCCAAATCGTCCGGCAGAATCCTTTGGCACCTGAATCCCGAAGCCCGACATGACTTTCAACTGCAGTCCTTTAAATCCATCGAGGATTTCCATGGCGGTGTTCAGTCAATAACTCAGGATCCCCAGGTCGAACCCAAAGTCCAGTCCTCGATGACTTCACATTTTGTGATTTCGCCCCGGCTCTGCCCGAAACACCAACACCAGGTCCGGAAAAACCGGCAAAAACTGCCGGTGCCCGCAGACCCACCCGTTTTTATCGCCCACCCCCGTCCACAGGGAAGCCAAAAACTGCAATTGCCGGAAATTCCATCGGAACATAAACTCCGGCAGGAACTGCCGATGGACTGGCAGTGAAAACATGTCCTGGAGTGGCGGGAATGGACTCCTCACGAAGTGGCCTGCTGTCGACACTGCTGATGACGCTGCCGCTGATTATCGTGCCGGCAATCGCTCTGTTACGCCCTGCAGGTGGACCCTCAGGTGTGTCGCAAACCATTGTCCGTGGTTCAGAATCTCCCGGTGACGCTTCCGGCGATGAACTCGACATCGAAATGCTCGAAGGTTTCGACAAATCTGTCAGCGATGCCCCGGAATTCCATCCGGATGAGACAACCGACGTCAAACGCCCCCCGGACGACAGCGGCATCGATGACCTGCTGCCCGATTCTTCACCCACACCCGGGGCCCCAAAAAAGCTGACGTCAACTCTTCCGGAATCATCAGAAGCCATCGGCAGAGACCCATTCCAGCAGCTCGGCTCGAATGACTCACCCACCGACACTCCACAGAATCAGCCAGCCGGTGCCGACGTCGATACCGCGACGGAAGCCTCCATCCGACAACTCCAGGCACTTGGTGCCATACGGACACTCTGGTTCGTCCCCGGAACAACCACATCACACGGCTTCGCAGCGTTCTTTCGCGGCGAAACGGAGTTGGTTCGCTACCGCTTTGAAGCAACCGGCCCCACCCGATCCGGCTGTGTTGAAGACGTACTGCAGCAGGTTCGTCAGTGGCGAAATCAGTCCGCACGCAATACACAACCACTCGACTGACCAGACAGCGACCCGGCCGACAAGTTCGAGACAACTCATGCACGACCGCACAACAATCGGTCCCTGGAACTGCCGCAGCAGCCAGCCGACATTCAGCCCCGCCGGCAATGCCCGGACGGAACGGGAAAAGATGCTTCAGCGAGCTCCGCAGGCCAGTCGGAGAAGCGCAGGGGCCGGACAATTGCAGGTCGACGGCAGCCTCACCAGAACTCTTCGCATCGCCCGACTCGAAGCGGCTCTGCTGATCGCCGAAGGCGCAGTCCCAGCCAGAAAACTGGCTCAGTCGGCAAGACTGATCGATGGCCGCGAAGTCCAGCAAATGGTCTCACTTCTGAACGAAAGTTACGATCGCACTCGTTCGGCTTTCCGTATCGAACAGACCGCCGCAGGTTACATCCTGATGACCCGCGCCGCACTGGCACCCTGGCTTGATCGATTGCATAACCGACAGGCCGCCACACGACTCTCCGCGCCGATGATGGAAACCCTGACCATCGTCGCTTACCAGCAGCCTGTGACACGAGCCGATGTGGAAGCCATTCGAGGTGTACAGTCAGCAGAGATGATTCGGCAGCTGATGGATAAAGGTCTGATTCGAATCGCCGGAGAAGATGATTCACTCGGACGACCCTTCCTTTACGGCACAACAAAACTTTTTCTCACCACATTTGCGCTGCGGCAGATCGATGACCTTCCGGGTTATGCAACCCTGCGAAAACCGGGCCGGGATTCCACACCCGCCCTGCTGCCTTTTCCGGAAGACGAAGATGCAGCCGCGTGATCTCTCCCCATGACAGAACTGTTTCTCGGTTGCCCTGTCTGGGCCTGCGAATCCTGGAAAGGATCGCTGTTCACTCGCACAGCCTCGCGCCGCGACTGGCTGCCTCAGTATTCGTCGGTATTTCGGACCGTCGAGGGCAACAGCACCTTTTACGCATTGCCGCCCCTTGACCGCTTTCACGAATGGGGCAGCGCAGCGACCCCCGGATTTCGCTTCTGCCTCAAAGTCAGTCGTTCCATAACACACGATTGCAGACTCCGAAACGCTGATACAGAGTTGTCTCGATTCACAGCGGCAGCTGAGGTGCTCAGCAGTTACCAGGTGCTTGGCCCATCCTTCATTCAGTTGCCACCCGACTTCTCACCGGCCGAGGCCCCGGCACTGCAGGACTTCCTCAACCAGTTGCCCACACATCTTCCGTGGGCCGTCGAAGTGCGACATCATGCATGGTTTGATCAGGGGCGACATGAGCAATGGCTGATCGATCTGCTGACGCACCGCGGACTGGACTTCGTGATTTTTGATTCCCGCCCGCTCTATTCCGCCCCTCCGGCAGATGACGTGGAACGCATCTCGCAATCTCGAAAACCCAAAACTCCATTGCGACACACGGTCACCGGACGACACCCCTTCCTGAGAATCGTGGGACGCAATCAGGTATCGCAGACTCTTCCCTGGCTGACAGAATGGGGTCCCGTGATCGCCAGCTGGCTGCAGCAGGGACTGCAGCCGTTTGTCTTCACTCACGCTCCGGATGATCGATTTGCGCCGGACTTTGCTGCATTGATGCATGCACAGATCAGTTTATCGCATCCAGCTTTGCCCGCACTGCCACCATGGCCCGGACAACAACAGCCTGCCATTCGCCAGAAGTCCCTTTTCGACTGATTGCCTGGTCCAACTCAGCAGCACCGACAATTCTCAGGCACCCGGCCCCCGCAACGCATCAGCGATCCAGTCCAGATCCTCAGCCTGCACCGCTGCAGCACCAGCACTGCGCACAGCCCCGGCTGCGGTCAGCGCATTCATCACGAGGACACGCAGCACACTGGCCAGAGGACTGGACACACCGCTCCGCAGAGCATTCTGAACCAGCCTGTGCGTACGGTTCAGAACCACTTCATTGCGACCGGTTGGCGCCTGCCGAAAGTGAGCATCGATCAGTCGCTGAAAGCCCGTTGGGATATCACCTTCCCGACGCAGTTCTTCGAACGTACGAGCCAGTTCATAACGATCGTTCAGAAACGCAACCACCGGCGGACCGGACGCGAGCGAGGCTATCATGACGCGCGCATCAGTGCTGGAAAAATAATCCTGCCAGCCAGCGGCCAGATCTTCAGGATCCGTCATCCCAAGAACGATGCGATTGAAATTCCGAGCCGAAGGAGTGGCCTGTCGCAGTTCCACCCCGCCATCTTCATCAACCAGCATCTCAGCCAGCAGACTCTCTTCGAAGCTGCGAACCGCGTGCACGCAGGGAACAGTGATCCGACTGAAAAGTTCATCAAGGTAACGTTCCTGACGCCGGTCAGCGTTGTACCAGACCACACTTTCGAGATCGTTCTCATACAGCGGATCCGCAGCACTCTGCTGCAGAATCTCATCCAGCAGCAGTGGACCCTTCGACGTCTGAAACCGATACACCCTGCGCAACAGAAACCTCAGTCGCACCTCGGACAATGCCGCCCCGGCGAAATGGTAGCGATGCCAGGTGACGATGGACTCAAGACGCGAACCCGGCTGATCCGCCAGATCCTCCAGATGCTGATACAAGTGCTCCTCAAGTGTCCTGCGGAGCGCCCTGAAGTTATCATCACGAACCAGGTCCTCGCGACTGGCCACCGGAGTCCCGTCTTCCAGTTCCAGAATGCCGCGAAAGAAACTGCCCCACGCCGGCAGCAGATCGCGAACGCGACGCGAAATCACCATGCGACGCACAGTCACAGCAACGGTCGACTCGTCAGCAAAACCCGGGGTTCTCTGCGGCGAAATGTACAGCGCACCGGCAATCGTCAGAGGATGCTCCATGCGAATCGGGATCACATCCAGAGGTGCCTCGTTGAAGTAGTCAGCCAAAGCCAGCTCCAGCGACTCAGGCTCCGGCGTCGCCTCAAACCACGGTGCATTGATGACATTCACACGGGCAGGACGGTCGTTGACATGAATCGGCACCGGCAGAAAATCCGCAAACTCGCGAATTGCCCCCTCAAGTGACTCGAGCGATTCGCACCACATGCGAAATTGTGGTTTCAGATGCAGCGTCACACTGGTACCGAATTGCGTCCGATCGGAAGATGACAGACGAATCTCGGTGCCCGGCCCCGCTTCCCAGCAGACCCCTTCGTCACTGTCCTCGCTGCGACTTTCCACCTTCAGAAAATCGGCCAGCATAAAGGCACTGAACAATCCAATCCCAAACTGCCCCACCAGTCCCTCGCCATCACCCACAATCGTGCTCTTCACGGCCGTGGACCGACGGCCCTTCAGGATCCCCGTCATGCCGATTCCCAACGTGCCCAGATACTGCTCTGCCTCTTCCGCTGTCAGTCCGACTCCGTCGTCCGTAAACGTCAGAGTTCCTGCGGCAGCGTCCTGGTGGATGTCAATCCGTCCGCGAAACTGCAGGTCTCTGGCACGACGCCGCAGAATCGCGTCGTAAGAGTTTTGAATCAACTCACGAATCGGAGTATCCAGGCGGCTGTACAACGACGATCCCATGATCTCGATGATGCCGGCGATATCCACTCGAAACGGGATCTGACGACTCCACACGCGATGTACCCTGACATGCACTGATGAAAACCTGAACCGCGGTTTTCAGATTCTTCTGAACATTGACAACCGCTGGGGCCAACTGGCAAGTTTACCCCTGAGACGCGGAATCCGCAAACAAACCCGGAACCTCCTGCACTTCAGGAAATCCCTGCCACTGACTGCTTGTCTGCAGCACCCGGCTGTGGCAGCATGCATTGACGGAATTCACGCCGCAGCCGAGATCCCCGCGTTCCCCACCTGACTACCGGAATACAATCGGATGCCCTCAACGCAGGAAAACCCTTTTGAACCCGCACAAATCCGTCAACCAGCCGGCCACATTCGATACGTTGTACTGGCATGGCTGTGTGCCCTGTCCGGAATTCTCTACCTCGATCGCATCTGCATCTCAGCTGCTCTCGGACGAATCAGCGAAGAACTGCAAATCTCCAATACCGGTGGCAGCTTCGTGCTGATGGCCTTCACTCTTGCCTACGGCCTGTTTGAAGTTCCCACAGGCCGCTGGGGAGACGCATGGGGAGCTCGAAAGGTACTCACACGCATCTCACTCTGGTGGTCCGTCTTCACTGTTCTCACTGGTCTCTGCAACGGACTGACTTCCCTGATCATCGTACGATTTCTGTTCGGCGCGGGTGAAGCGGGTGCGTTTCCAAACGCAGCGCGAGTCGTCTCGCGCTGGTTCCCAATTCACGAACGCGGACGTGTGCAGGGAATCCTGCTGGCAGCTTCACAGACCGGCGGGGCCATCGCACCATGGCTGGCTGCTGCTCTTATCGAAAACATTGGATGGCGTTTGACATTTGCCGCTTTTGGCAGCGTTGGATTCTTCTGGGCCTTCGGGTTTTATTTCTGGTTCCGTGATGAACCCGCACAACATGCGTCTGTAAACCCGGCCGAACTGCAACTTATCGCAGCCGGAACAAAACTCCCTCCAGCTCCACCCAGCGGTACATTCCGTGACTGGAAAAACAACCGCGGCGCCAAGGACAGCAGAATACATCACGAACCAGTGCCCCCGGTACCCTGGGCACTGGTGTTCGCCAGCCCCAGTGTCCGCATGCTGAGCGCCATCATGGTTTGTGCCTCCTTCAACAGCTACATCTACTTCTCCTGGTTCCCGCGTTACCTTGAAAAGGGTCGTGGCCTGACGCCGGCCGATGCCGGGATGATGACATCCGTCGTACTCGCATGCGCTGCCGCCGGCACATTCTTTGGTGGCTGGATGGTCGACAGACTGCAGATTTCAAAATACCCGGCGCGCAGCCGAGTCGCGGGCCCCACCGCATTTCTCTCCGCCGCTGCACTGCTGGCGTCCGCACTGCTCTGCTCAGATCACCGGATCGCGGTCCTGCTCACCGGCGGCTCCTGCTTCGCCACGCAGGCAACACAGTCCCTCTGGTGGTCCTGCGCCATCGGCATCAGCGGAAGACACACCGGAGCACTTTTTGGACTCATGAATTCCGCCGGCGTCTTCGGTGCCATGACCTCGCAACTGCTCGTAGGTCTTCTCGCAGACGCTCTGGGACGCCTCAACCTCAGTGGCCGGGCCCAGTGGGACCCGATCTTCTACATCAACTGCCTCGTACTGCTCACCGCGGCCGCACTGTGGCTGAAATTCGTGTTCGCACCCGTGGAAGGCAGCCCCGACAAGTCATCCTGAACCGGAGACCACATCATGCCCATCATCGACATTCACAGCCATTACTGGCGGTACCCGGAACATTTCCAGGAAGACTTTCGCAATCAGGCAAAACGTGCCCGGGCCGGCGTGGACGTCGACCTGACCGTCAACTACAGCAGCTACCGCGAGACCTCTCCACCCAATGTCCGTACCGTCGTCTTCGGTGGCAAGGCAAAACTCAGTGGACTGTGGGTGGATGACCGCGACATCGCGGCGTATGTCAGCCAGCACCCCGAACAGCTGATCGGATTTCTGTCACTCGATCCAACTCAACCCGGCTGGCAGCGCGAACTGCAGTACGGTCACCAGGAACTGGGTCTGCGAGGGATCAAAATGATGCCCATGTACGCAGGCTTTCGTCCCGACGACGAAAGACTGAATGAACTCTGGCAGTACGCTTCCCTGCATCACCTGCCGGTCCTGCTGCATACCGGCACCACATTCATTTCCCAGGCACCGTTGCAGTTCACCTTCCCTGCACTGCTGGATACCGTCGCCACCAGATTTCCGGAACTGCGGCTGATCCTCGCTCACCTCGGCCATCCGTTCGAAGGCGAATGTGTAGCCGTGATCCGCAAACATCCACATGTCTACGCTGACGTTTCCGCCCTGCACTACCGCCCGTGGCAACTTTACAACAGCCTCATGCTGGTTCAGGAATACGGAGTCTGGCACAAGCTGCTGTTCGGCACGGATTACCCATTCACCACCGTGAACGATTCACTGAGTGGACTGCGACGCCTGAATGATCAACTGGAAGGCACCCGACTGCCGCGACTCGATGCGGAAGCCCTTGAAACCATGATCTTCCGTGACAGCCTGACACTGCTGGGACTGCAGTAAACTCACTCCGCTGCACTGTCCCGCGCCACGGAAATCTCAGTCCGCCCAGGAAAATCCAGCAGGTCTGCAAAGACCCTGACGCAGCCTGTGGAATCGACAGCCAGCGAAGAGTGCGAGACACGGATTCTTGGCACTGCCGAGGACTCCGGCGACAGCGTCGAGTCCAGCGGTCGCCAGCTGCCCTCCACAAAGGCCTCAACCCACATATGCGGGGCAAAAGCCGAGGCCCTCGGCACAAATACAAAACCCACGACCACCCGTGATGCGATCTTCTCTGCCCTCAGCAGCGCCGCCAGCAGCACAGCATGCTCCGTGCAGTCCCCACGCCACGACTTCAGCACTGCTGAGGCTGGCTGCTGAAGTGTCGACAGAGCCGAAAACTGCATCCGGCTGCGAACATACTCCTCCAACCGCTCACATTTCACCTGCGGATCACTGGTATTGCCCGCAGCCAGCACAGCTGCTCGTGCAACCTCTGCATTCGCGCAATCGATCCACCTGCTGGAACCAAGGTATTCCGAAATATCACCGGGCTTCATACGAACCCGAGCTGCAGCAGCCTTTCCGGCGGGATCCAAAAGCATCACCCGCGTCTCACCGTCCACCCCTTCCTGCACCCGCTGAAATTCCGCAGACTGCAGAACTCCCCGCAGCTCCGGCGGAATCCGCAGGCTCAACTGCATCGTGCGATCAACACCCCACTCCACACTGCCAGTCACCGGGATCATCGTCCGCAACTGCAGATCCAGAGCTTCTGTGCTTTCACAGCCCAGTGCTTTGGCCGGCTCTGACCGACGAATCGACAATCGAGCCCCCAGGACACGCTGGTCTGATCCCTCAAACTCGCCGTTCCGAAAAATCAACGTCGATCGCTCCACCTCAGGAAACTCCAGCGGGCGAAATTCGTACATCAGCTCTGCTGACGTACCTGTTTCAGAGTCACCTGTACGCTGGACTTTTGACGTCAGCTCAAACTGCAGCTCCGCCGATTCACTGCTCTCCGGAAAAAACACAGATGTGGTCCAGATCCTGGCGTCCTCAGGAAACTCCGTCCGCAGCCAGCCCGCAATCAAAGGTGATCTGGGCTGCTGTGGACATTCCACCAGTGACTTGACTGCAGCCCCACCGGTGCCATCCCGAACCTCAAATGCCCCGATTGAGTCCTGCCAGACGCCACTTCGCTGCAAAAGCACCCCATCAGCCGCTGCCCGCCGCAGATTCCAGCGCACCAAACGCCCGTCCTGCATCTCCACCGTTGACAGCCTGGCCCGAACTGAAAGATCCGTTCCCAATCGCTTCAAACGCAGCACAGTCTCGCGCTCACACCGACGAAGTCTTCCCAACACGGGATCGCTGATCTCCTCTGACAACAGCAGTTCATGCCCCGCAGGCTGACCATCAAACACTATCCGATACCAGCGCTCATCACCCAGCAGCGAATCCCCCTCCGGACTGCGGCCCACGCACACAAAAAAAACCGGCAACAGCCGCTGCAGTACACACCTCACAATCGATACAGACATCTGGCCCAGCTCCAGTACTTTTCACGGATCCGAATCCCGATTTCAGCGATTGCCCCAATTATACCGCCTCACCCCCTCCCGCGCACAGCCGACAACCACTGCAGGCAACGCACGAAAACTCAGCGCGATGCACGAATTCCGCAGATTTCCCCGAAACCCCCGACACTCCCAAAATTCCGGTGCTAGGCTCAAAACTGTCAATTCGGCGTCTCGCTCACACGGCCATCCGTGAGAACCAATACCATGGGTTTCCTGCAGAATTTCCTCAAAACCGGCTACCGCGACGGTACTCCGTCCGGCGATGTCAGCAGCTTTCGTCACCTGTCCGAAGAACAACTGGAACAGCACATGAGCGTGTCTCGGTACGGTGATTTCACGCTCACCGATGCCATCAGACCAGCCTACAGTCTCGAAGTCATCCCCAGAACCGGTTACCGTCATGAGTGTTACGCAGACGAGGAAACCGGAGTAAAAATCCCTGTCCTGATGGCTTCCGTCAGTAAAGAACATCTGTTTGATGTCTTTATGTCGCTGCTGGAACCCCTCGGACCTGTCGTCGATGTGGTCCTCGAAACCAGCCACGAACGAGCACCAGGACAGCACTCCGACATGTACCGCGAACAAATTGACCTGCCGGTACTGCAAAGTGTTCTTTATGACTTTGAAGAACTGCTGCTCAACGATGGATGCTGTGGTTTGGCTGTACTGAACCCCAACCTCCCGCTCGAAGTACAACTCGACGAACACAAACTGCTGTTCGTCTACGGGCGACAGAATCGAGCGTGCGAACTGACACTGCGACGATCACAGATTCCACTGATCGAAGACATGCGAGTCATCACGGAAGCGGAACACGTGCACAGTTCCAGCAACGAGCTGCACGATCGATTCCTTGAACTTTGCTGTCGACTTGGAATCGATATCTGACAGACCACGCCATGAATCGGCTCCTCCTGAAATTCTGTGAATCGCTGCCCGGCTGGCTTGCACTTGCAGCCATCTCCCTGCTGCAGACCGGATGTGCTGCGCTGCGCCCCACGACCGAAATCAGTGCAGCACAAAGCAGACTCACAGAGATCACGGCAACAGAAGAAGCCACCTCTGAACCGGTGTTCGATGCCCCCCGCGAAATCGCCGGAAACACTCCGAATACCGCGAATACCGCGGCCGGCAGTCCGACGGCCGGACTGCATTTACCGAGCCTCACCATGCAGGCTCCTGCGGCATTTCACTGGAAAAACAGCGCTCTGTCAGCCGGTGGCAGGCCATTGCAGTACTGCATCACAGGCGACGGCACATTCCGCACTGTAATCGTCGGCAGCACGCTCGGAAATGATCCGGCTGCGGTGGATTTAACAGAGAAACTTGCCCGCCACCTGCACGATAACAGCCTCATTTATGGTGGTTTTCAGGCGCTGGTGATCAGAACACTGAATCCCGATGGTGAAGCAAACAGGAAGTCGGTTAATGCATTCGGACGAATCATCAACCGACAGTTTGTCTCTGAATCAGACGGACTGTCAGCCAACTGCCCGGAAGCTGACTTGCTGAGGCGGCTGATCCGAAACGAGCATCCGGATCGAATCCTGCACATTCGAACCATCCGCAGCCCTGCAGGTGCCCTGGGCAGTGACTCAGACTCCGCACCGCTGGCCGCCAGCGTCAGCCAGTCACTGAGCTTCACACGCTTCCTGTACCCTCAGGATGCTGCAGTCGGAACTCTGGAACATTACTGTGCCAGTCAGCAGCAGTGTCAGGTGATAACCTTCGCATTTCCAGACACAATGTCCTCATCGGCAGCCTGGAACTGCTATCAGGACAGCCTGCTGAATCTCGTTCTCAACCAAAGCCCGACAAAAACCGCAATCAAAACTGCGGGCTCAAGTCGCTGATCCCTTGTGCGTAAACAAAGAAGAGGCCGGCGGAAATCCGCCGGCCTCAGCATATCTGTCAGTCAGTCCGCGTCACCCTGATTACGCTTCCCAAACTGATTGTCCTTCCTTCACGCCTGACACAACAGAGTCACTCCGGGACTCAGTAGGGCTTTGGCAGTGGGGTCGGATGGGGTTCTTTACACTTCTCCGGAGGTGCTGCTGGTTCCTCAGCTGCTGGTTCCTCAGCTGCTGGTTCCTCAGCCGCTGGTTCCTCAGCTGCTGGTTCCTCAGCCGCTGGTTCCTCAGCTGCTGGTTCCTCAGCCGCTGGTTCCTCAGCCGCTGGTTCCTCAGCCGCTGGTTCCTCAGCTGCTGGTTCCTCAGCTGCTGGTTCCTCAGCCGCTGGTTCCTCAGCTGCTGGTTCCTCAGCTGCACCTTCGTATGCAGCCTCCTCCAGCACAACCTCTTCAACGACAGCCTCTTCGGCGGCAGCCTCTTCAGCAGTCATTGCCTCTTCAGCGGCAATTTCCTCAGCGGCCGCAGCTTCTGCTTCCAGATCTTCCGGCGTCAGGTACAGCGGAATCTTGGGGCCCTTGGCAACAGAGTTCTTTGAACCCTTCTGCAAAGGTTCCTTCGCCTTGCGAACGACACCCTTTCCGTCGGCATCGGCAGTTGCTGAATCCCGAGGTACAACCTCATCGGCACCGTCGGCGTCAGTCTCCTCGTCAGCCGCATCGCCGTCACTATCCGACTCGTCGTCGTTTTCAGACGGATCCACGGCTGGGATCTTTTCGAGATCCAGTCCGTTGGTCAAGGCTTCTTCGAAGGTCTGCAGTGCTTCACCACCATCACGTCCCGTCTCCGGCAAAACCGCCAGCGAGTCGAGGGCGTTGTCCCACTTTACGCTGTCGTGGCCATTCACCAAAAACAGTTCAGGATGGTCGAAGGGCGCCTTCTGGTACTTCACGCGCGGGTCCGTCAGGTGCTCAAGAAACTCAACCAGGTTTGCGATCCCGAGGTGGTGCCCATGGAGCGAAGGAATTCCGCTGACATCAGTGTCCAGATCCTTCAGATTCGCATGCTCAAAGTCTGAACCGCGAACATAGAACTGAACTACTTCGGTCAGGTTCTTCATGCTGCCCGTGTGCATGTAGGGACCGGTCAGTTCAACGTTGCGGAGGGTCGGTGTCTTGAAAGCACCGTCCACAGCCACGCGATCACTGGAGGTCACAATATGCTTCGGATCCGGGTCTGCACCGGCCTGCTCCTGACGGCTGTATGACAGAGGTCCAAACAGCGGATGAGCAGCACCGATCCCGAGATCCTCAGTGGTCGGACGCACGCCGATGTTGTAGAATCCTTCATCATAAAACGCCAGACCGCGCGCCATTGGCATGTAGTGGATGCCGCCGTCCGTGGACAGTTGCCCACGAGTCATGCTGACAGTCGCCCCCGCAAACTCAGGACCGTGATGGCAGGTAATACACTTGCCTTCGTTCATGAAAATGCGGAAGCCCTTCTTAGCACCTTCAGACAGGGCACTCCTGTCACCCTTCGCGTACGCATCGAATGGCGTCTCATCAGAAACCAGAGTCGACTCATACATCATGATGGCCAATCCCCAGAACAGGGAGAAGTTGGCTTCCATGTGTGTGTAACCGCCTTCAGTGATCTGCTTGCCACCCCACCACTGCCGATGGAATGCGTCACGGATCAACTGAGCATAGCTGGCGTCCAGACCACGGCCGTCAGAATCGCAGTAAATTCCAAGAACGCTGTCGTCATCGTGAACTTTCTGCAGGCCCAGTGGCTGCAGAGACATCAGCTTACGACCCAGTTCCGTGAAATCGCGACCGTCGGCACTCATCTCCACAGCGCTCAATACCGGACCGACAGCCTGAGATGCCAGAGCGGCATTATCCAGACTGATCTTCACCTTCTGCAGGTGTCCGCTCTCGGCCAGCTGATACACCCGCGCGTCCTTGTCCAACTCGCCAAACGGATTGACTCCGTTGAAGTAGCGATTGGCACGACCGTCCCAGAACAGGCGATCGTGGAACACGGCGTTGATCGTCGACGGAGCATTTCGGCCAGTCACCTGACGAGCATTGCTTCCCTGAATATTAAACACAAGGTCAGCAACATGCTTGCACTTGTCAATCGGATTTCCGATGACAATCGACACAAATGCCTCAGTCACAACACCCTGAGATCCGAAGACCTGCATGGAGTCGCTGATGACGGGGTTCTTGCTGTCACCGTCTGAGGAACTGCTGCCAGGACGAGTCGGATCCTTGAAGCGATGGAACGGGAAGTCCGAAGGCTTCAGTTCCTGATTCGCTCCCTTGAACGACTGTACTGCAGCAACGCCCAGTTTCAGGCTGGCAGCAGACTGATGCCCGAAGGTACTGCCCGGCGCACCCGGATGCAGCTGATTCTTCGTGCGAATGTCCGCACCAGCGTTGTAATGGCACGAAGCACATGCTGTGCGGCCATCACTGCCCGCCTGCATATCCCAGTACAGAGCTTTCCCGAGTGCAATTGCTTTTTCTTTGTCTTTAATGAAGTCTGCCAGGTTCTCCGGCAGCGGAACATTAATTGACTCCAGCGGTCCCGGAGCCAGTGCTTCCTTCAATACGCGGACATTCGCTACCACAGGACCGTCCGGAATGCCGGCAGTTTCTGAAGCGAAGCGGATGCCGGTCAGAGGCCTCACGGCGGTAAAGACCAGTTCGTGCTCTTCCCACCGCATGTTGCTCTTCGACCAGCGACTGGGGCGCTTCACGGTGAAAAGCTTCTTTTCGCTGCCAAAATATACGGCCAGTGTGCGAGCCTTCGAGGGGAAGGTCGACCAGTTGCCAGACATCAGGAAGCGAACATGATAGCGGAACCCTGGCACAGTCTCGATCGCCTGAAACAGCGAGCCGGAACGATTACCGTTCAGGTCCACTGCATTGCCGCGATCATACGGCACCTTAAAATCGTTGACATGCAGCGCCACATTGCCAACGTCCACAGTCCAGCGACCCACTTTACCGGGAGCCGCTACAACATTCACCGGATTCGACAGATCAGATTCATCGAAGAATCCGTCAACCAGAACATTACGCAGCCAAACCGGATCCGGTTCCGGTTCGCCCATCGCGGCAATTACCGGTGCCATTCGAGGAAGACCCAGACGGGCGGCCTTTGCGTCCACACCGACATCGGCAGCCAATGGCTCAGCCTCTTCTGTCGCCGGTGCTTCCAGCGCAAAGACCAGCTCTTCCGCTGGATCAACCGCTCCCTTCGCCGTATCCTGAGCGACAACGTGGCTGGACGACGCCAGCAGTGCCGCAGCAAGGGCAAAGGGGGAACTCACGCGGGACAGCCAAAGCCGCCACCGCGTTACACGCACAGCGAGGCAGTTTGTGTCTGCCAGCGCTGAGCCAATCCCTCCGTGCAGCCTGCCCATGCCATCCTGTGGCACGGACTTTTTAAGAAATTCTACAACCATGCTTTTACCGTCTCTGGTGCCAAGGGGAACAACTCACCATCAGACAAAAAATCGACACCTTCCGGATTTCGTTCTCCGGTGACGACCCCTGCCTCAGCCGCACGGTCAGGACATCTCCCTTCTGCATCAGTCCGGATGCAGAAATGCCTGACCACGACCATGACCCAGGTACCCACGAACGAGCTTTCTTCACGACACACTGTTCTCCTGCACAATCGCGATCCGCGATGTGCACAACGTGTCCTTGATCACCTTGTCAGCAAACGGCAAGCCGTAAAGCAAAAAAGACACTGCAGGCCCGCTCGCGGTATCAACTGTGTCAACAACAGCGATTATCCGGGCCCTGCAATCGTTACAATCGATACAACGAACTCAACGGGACCGGACATTTCCCCCGGTGCTCGCACCATGATGCAGTCTCGCACGATCTTGACGATCGATCTGTTCAGTTGGGTTTGCGCTGTATGTTCAGGATCATTGATGGGAATCCCCACCCCGGTGGCTGCGTGAGCCCCACTCCACACACAGACATTCCAGCCAGCGGCTCCCATCTTCAGACATATCCACGGCACAAAAAAAGCCGCTGGCAGATGCCAGCGGCTTCGCTTCCTCATTTCGTCCAGCACTGTCTCTCAATCCCGCCAGTAAATCGGCGGCTTCACAGCACCTTCAGCCGGGGACTTCGGCAAAGGCAAAGGATCGCCAGGGATCAGCTTCGCCGGAGGAATATCGTTTACCGGAGCGGTTGGGTACTTTGATTCAGGATACCTGCCCGATCCGGAACGCCACTGCATGCCACGCTGCAGAGTCTGCTCAAAGGTCCACAGTCCCTCTCCACCGTCCCGACCATTCGCCGGAATCACCAGCAACTGATCCATCGCCTCATCATAACACTCTTCTGCATGGCCATTCGGGATCACCAGTTCAGGATGATCAAACGGAGCTTTCTGCCTCCGCACTCGCTCATCGGTCAGATGCTCCATAAACTCGACCAGCGCGTCCACCTTGAACTCACTGCCGTACATACCCTCCAGCGGACGAATATTGGGCGCCAGATCCTGCCGATTCTGATCCGGAAAATCTCCCCCGCGCACGTAGAATTCCACAACTTCCCTCAACGATTTCATGCCGCCGTTGTGCATGTAGGGGCCGGTCAGGGAGACATTTCGCAGCGTTGGCGTCTTGAACGCGCCATTCACCGCCAGTCGCTGGTCCTGCGACACAACAACTTTCGGTTCCGGATTCCTGCCCAGCTGCTCCTGCCGACTGTACGACAGCGGCCCAAACAGAGGATGTGCTGCACCCACACCAATGTCCTCAAACGTCGGGCGCACTCCAATATTGTAAAATCCCCCGTCATATACGGCGATGCCAGTGGACATCTGCATTCTCTCGACACCCCCGTCATTCGACAGAACACCCCGCAGTTCACTCACCGTAGCCCCCGCGAACTCCGGACCACTGTGACAGTCGATACATCGCCCCTCATTCATGAAGATCTTCAGCCCCTCCTTAGCCAGCGGCGACAGAGCCGATCGATCCCCCGCTGCCCAGCGGTCATAAGGCGCCTGATCAGACACCAGAGTCGACTCATACATCATGATCGCCAAGCCCCAGTACAGCGAAAAATTGGCTTCCATGTGCGTAAATCCCTCGGAAGTAAGCCGACGGCCTGACCACCACTCCGGCTTGAACGCTTCACGAATCAGCTGCGAATAGCTGGTCTTTTTGCCGCACAAGCCATGCCCCGATTCATCACAAAAGCAGCCCAGCACACTGTCGTCAGGCGACACCTTCTGCAGTGCCAAAGGTCTCAGAGGCAACAGTTTCCTCGCCAATTCCGAGAACCGCCGACCGTCCCACGACATCTCCACCCGACTGATCACCGGACCAGTCGCCTGTGACGCCAGAGCTGCATTGTCAATGCGAACCATAACCCGGCTCATCGATCCATCCGCTTCTGCAAAGTACACTCGAGCCTCCGGATCGAGATCCCCAAACGGATTGACTCCGTTGAAATATCGATTGGCTCTGCCATCCCAGAACAAACGGTCGAAAAAGACCGCATTGATCGTGGTCGGTGAATTTCTGCCGGTAACCTGCCGGACATTGACCCCATGCATGCTGAACACCGGATTCAGCACCGGTTTTCCGAGATCCGCAGACCGACCTCGAACCAAAGCAATAAAATCCTCAGTCAGCACCCCCTGCGACCCGGCCACCTCGCGCGTGTCACGGAGTACTGGATTGCCTTTTGACGGCTGCCCCTGCCGATCCGCCGGAGCCAGCGGCTGCAGCACCTTGTGAAACGGAAAGTCCTCCGACTTCAATGTCCCGTTCACTCCGCGAAATTTCTTCACCGCATCTGCAAACAACGATGCACTCTGCGGATACTGCGGTCCGAAATTGCTGCCCGGAGCACCAGGATGCACCATGTTCTTCAGTCGCAGGTCGGCCCCCGCATGCCAGTGGCAGGTGGCACAGGCCGTGCGACCGTCCGAGCCCACCTGCATGTCCCAGAACAGGGCTTTCCCCAAAGCAAGTGCCCGCTCCCGATTGGCAATGTACTTCTCCAGATCTGCCGGCAGCGGTACCGGAACGCTGCTCAGTGGTCCCGGAGGTCCCTGGGGAGCATACAAAGACACGGCCGCAATCATGGGACCGTCTGCAGTACGGGATGTTTCCGAGGTAAATCGCAGCGCCGCCTGCGTTCCCTGAGCCAGAAGGTCGGCCGTATACCACTTCCAATCAACTGCAGACGGTGACCAGTCTGCAGGTTTCGCGATTGAAAACGTCATTTTCTGCTTCCCCAGCCGCACAGTCACCACACGCGGACGATTGTCGTTGCCTGCCCACTTACCGGCGGCGAGGAATTTCACGGTATACCGCAGACCCGGCTGCACAGGCACAGCCTGGTAAATCGAGCCTGAACGCGTGCCATTCAGATCGATCGCATTTCCCCGGTAGCCCGGCGGACGATACTCGCCCACCACAACATCCACGTCACCCAGATCAACCTGCCACTCACCAATCTTCTTCTGAGCCCGCACGAGCGTCGTCCGGGCATACCCAGGCGCTGAAAAGGCACCATCACGCACGAGGTTCATCAGTTCCGCAACCTCGGACTGCTCCGGGGCGGCAGGCGGCTCAATCGGAACAATGGGCTCCTGAGCCGGCAATGCCCCCAACCCGACCCCCAGCACTCCCAGACCGCAACCCAGCAGCCCCTTCAAAACTGTCCTCGCCAGCAAATTATTCACGTCGTCACCTCACTGTCGGATGCCCAATGGAAACGCCCCTCTGAGGCTTCCCTACAGCGAAATGTGGTCCCAACAGGACGCTGTTCCCCCCCACAACACGAGTCCTGCAAAAAGCCGACAGATCATCAGAACCCGCATTTC